>ERZ772956.1380-NODE-1380-length-16658-cov-10.627658_pt1 | contig 16658 bp, 16 predicted proteins | sample MGYA00580683_ERZ772956 | MGnify/ENA primary metagenome ERZ772956 (study PRJEB29015, sample SAMEA2738077) | human oral metagenome | biome: human oral; feature: human-associated habitat; material: saliva | place: China | collected 2212 ... | reverse complement strand
AGCCCTGGTTCACGGAAGTGGACTTGGTCATCGATACAGCCGGGGAGAAGCCAAAGCCCTTCGGCAGGCACTAGTTCATCGACCTCTGAGAGGAGGGCTTCAGGGAAGCTATCTGTACCCTCGTAGATCTTCTCGATCTGTGCATCCGAGGTGAGGAGGGAGGCAGTGAAGGAGCGCCCTTCGTTGATGAGGGTCGCATTGCGAAAGAGTCGTTTCATAGGTGTAGCTAGCTAGTATAGAGCGAGAGGATCGCCAGAGTGTTATTGATCAGATGCATGAGGATGGGGATGCGTAGCCCCCGTGAGTCGTAGGCCAGATAGCTCAGCATCAGCCCGAGGACAAGACGGCTGAGGAAGCCTGCAGGAGAGAAGTGTAGGAGGGAGAAGATGAGGGCAGTGAAGAGGAAGACCTCCCACCTTTGCCCTGGATAGGAGCGCATCAGTAGGGGCTGGAGGAGCCCACGGAAGAAGATCTCTTCGACAAGCGCTGGTACCAGCGCCAGCGCAAGGAAGAGCGCCCCGAAGGAGACTGATCCCTGACGGATCATCCCGACGACCACCTCCTCGACCTGATCCTGCACGGGACTCCCGAGGAGCTTACTGAGCTTGACGATGACGTCATAGAGGAGGTTGGAGGAGAGGATCGTCACGGCGACGAGCGCCAGTATGCGGAGGAGATAGCCCGCCCTCCTATATCTCGGGGGCAGAGGACGGATCACCGCACGTAGCGCCTCCCTACCCGAGGGGAGGAAGAGTGCGGGTAATAAAAAAATGCACAGCGAGATCACGACATTCGTGACGAGCTGTGCATGCACCGAAGGCATAGCCCCCCACCCCTCTGTGAGCAATTCACTCATCCGAAGGAGTACAGGAGAGAGAAGCAGGAGGGCGAAGGCTACCCAACCGAAGAGGTAGCGGAGCTCCGTACGGGTCTTCATTCGTCTGTCTCTTCACCCTCCTCAGGATCGGGGTAGAGCTGGCCCTTGCGGATCTTCATCGGGGAGAGCCCGAACATCCTACGGCAGAAGGCCGAGAGATAGCCCGTCGAGGAGAAGTAGTAGCGCTCAGCGATCTCGCTCAGCGACAGAGGACTGTCGACGAGATCCTTGTAGACATGCCGTGCTCGCTGATGTAGGAGCCACTTGAGCGGAGGGATGCCGAACTCATCGTCGAACATACGGGTCAGCGCCGCAGGGGTCACTCGGATCTTCTCGGCCAGCTCCTCGACATTGCGACAGGAGAGATGGTACTTGAAGACCTGACAGCTGAATCCCATACGCTTGCAGTGATAGTTCCTCAGGAAGTCCTCCTGCATACGGCGGGCATAGTTCATCCTCAGCAGGAGGAAGAGCTCCTGTAGCTTCACGTCGAAGAGGCGCAGATCAGAGAGCGAATACTGGAGGTACTCAAGGATCGCACTCGTCCAGAGCTCTACCCCACGAGAGAGTGGGAGCGTGGTGAGCACCTTCTCCTGTCTCATGGTCGTGATCTGGAAGCGCTTCTTGGGTCGCTCTGGGCACTGATTAGCGCAGAGATGGATGCTGGGCTGGAAGTGAAAGACCAGGCATGTCGTCTCCCCCTCCGCCTCAATATCTACGAGCGTACCCATCGGGACAAATATCATCCGAGAGGCCTCGTAGGTCTCGGCCTCCGTCCCGCCATTGAGCGTCGTGCGGATGCTCCCCGACAGCAGGAAGATGATGTAGAAGTCCCCCTCGCTCTGCAGGAGTAGATGCTCTCCCGAGGAGAGCTGTCGGTGCATCGGGATGGAGATCAGCGCTGCAGGCTGGTGCTTGAAGACAGAGTTGCCGGCGAAGAGGAGATCTTCACCTAGCGGGGTAGACTGAGTAGCGTAAGACATAGGAGAGTAAACGAGCGGATAATAGACGGGATAAACAGGGCTAAGCTACAGCTCCAATAGTCCTGCGGGGATGTGCAGATAGAGTCGGTGCTCGGCGATATCTAGCCGATCGACCAGCTCCTCTGAGATGGGGAGGACGAGCTCCTCATCGGAGTAGGTGCGTACCCTGAGGAGGGTATTGAGTGTGGAGTCATCGATCTCTTCGATCACCCCTATAAAGGCGTCGGACGAAGCATCATAGAGCTCATAGCCCACATAGTGCTGTAGCTCAAAGAGCTCCTCTGCCTCGTCGTCGGAGAGGTAGTCTCTATCGAGCCAGACGGGACGCCCAGTGAGCGCCTCGGCCTCCTCCTTCGTCGTGATACCCGAGAAGGTGATGAGGTCAATCTCATCGCCCTTAGTACGGAGCTTCAGCACTCGGTAGGGGATGAGCAGGCCCTGCTCCTCCAGCATGAGGAAGAGGGAGGTATCAGCCCCCTCCCATAGACCCGAGAGATCTACGGAGAGCTTGGCTGATACCTCGCCCTGGATGCCGTGAGCACGCCCGAGGGTGCCGATGAACTCAAAGTCCTCCTTCGAGAGCATGCTACAGACGAGAGATATGTGCCCCTAGGGCGTTGAGACGACCAGCGATATCCTGATAGCCTCTATCGATCTGCTCGATATTGTTGATGATACTCGTACCCTCGGCGCTCATCGCAGCGATCAAGAGGGCGATACCAGCACGGATATCGGGCGAAGCCATCTTAGCAGCACGGAGCTGATGCGACTTCCCTAGGCCGATGACCACAGCACGGTGCGGGTCGCAGAGCATGATCTGAGCCCCCATGTCGATGAGCTTGTCGACGAAGAAGAGGCGACTCTCAAACATCTTCTGATGGATGAGTACACTCCCCTTAGCCTGCGTAGCCGTGACGAGGAAGACACTCAGGAGGTCAGGCGTCAGCCCAGGCCATGGTGCATCGGCTACCGTCAGGATAGAGCCGTCCATGAAGGTATCGATCTCATAGCCATCGGGGTGACGTGGGATGATCAGGTCGTCACCCTCCTCCAGGATGGTGATCCCTAGACGGCGGAAGGCCTGAGGGATGATCCCGAGGTCAGGGATGCTGACATTGGTGATGCGTAGCTCCGAATTAGTCATCGCAGCCATCCCGATGAAGCTACCGATCTCGATCATATCGGGGAGCATCGTATGCTCTGCCCCATGGAGGCTCTTCACCCCTTCGATCGTGAGGCGGTTAGAGCCAATACCTTCGATATGGGCACCCATACGTACCAGAAGCTTGGAGAGCTGCTGTAGATAGGGCTCGCAGGCAGCGTTGTAGATCGTCGTCGTCCCTTCAGCCAGAGCCGCGGCCATGAGTATATTAGCCGTCCCCGTGACCGATGCTTCGTCGAGGAGCATATACTTACCACGTAGCTGCGAAGCCTCTAGGATGTAGCTCTTCTTCTCCGTATCATAGACACAGCTAGCACCAAGCTCTTGGAAGCCGATGAGGTGCGTATCCAGACGACGGCGTCCGATCTTGTCCCCCCCGGGCTTGGGGAAGACAGCGTAGCCGAAGCGACCAAGGAGGGCACCTGCCATCAGGATAGACCCTCTGAGTGCACGTGAGCGATTGAGGAACTCCTCGCTGTGCAGATAGTCGATGTTGATCTCATCTGCCTGGAAGCTATAGCTCCCATCATCACTGAGCTTGGTGACCTTCACCCCGATCTGACGCAGCAGGTCGATGAGGTTGTTGACGTCGAGGATATTGGGGATGTTGTGGATGGTCACTACCTCTGGAGTGAGGAGTACCGCAGAGATGATCTGTAGCGCTTCGTTCTTGGCGCCTTGGGGGCGAATACTGCCCTGGAGGGAGTGTCCCCCTTCGATTACGTAGGATGCCATGTAGGGTCTAGTGGAGCGTTCTATTTCTTCTTGCCCTTCTTGCTATTGATGGGCTTCTGTAGCTTGCCAGGCTTGTCGATGGTGTTGGGGTTGATGTTGAGCTTACAGTTCTCAGGGGTGAGGAGGATCTGACCATCCGATAGCTCGAAGAGGTCCTTGAAGATCTTGATGTCCTCGACGTTCTCTTGGTTCCACGTCATGTAGTCCCTCTTCATCTGCAGGGCGATGAAGTACTCGGCTGCTGCACGCTCAGGGCCCATCTCCATCTGGCACACCCGCTGGATCATGCCCTCGATGAAGTGTCCGTAGTAGCGGTACTTGATGAAGTGTCCTGGATAGTCGGGCTTCTGTGACTGGTGGAGGATCGCCTCTCTGGTGATCGTACCCTCAGGGTAGTCGACGTCGAGATCGAAGTCTGCCATGATCGCCAGATGATCCCAGTAGATCGTCTCCTTGTCAGCACCAGCCCCCTTCTCGGGGACTATAGCCTCCATAGCTCGGATGATGCTCCGAGCGCAGGCGTTGCGCTCCTCACGGCCTTCGATCCCCTTGCAGTGGGCTACCATATTCTGGATATGACGGCCGTACTCGGGGAGGATGATCGGAGGTAGCTGATTGTTGTATTCCATGCTTCTAGTTATTGGAGGCGGGACTTGATCGCACGGGTTTCTTCCTCGAAGCCAGGCTTCTCCAGTAGGGCAAACATGTTCTTCTTGTAGGCCTCCACCCCTGGCTGATTGAAGGGGTTCACCTCGAGCATATAGCCACTGATACCGACGGCCTTCTCAAAGAAGTAGAAGAGCTGACCGATGTAGTAGGCATCGAGCTTAGGTAGGACGATGCGGATGTTGGGCACACCGCCATCGATATGCGCAACACGCACTCCGAGCTCGGCCATCTTATTGACCTCGTCGACACGCTTACCTGCCAGATAGTTCAGACCATCGAGATTAGCTTCGTCCTGCTCGATGCGTAGCTCGCTATTGGGCTCGGCGACGCTGATGATCGTCTCGAAGATATTGCGCTCACCCTCCTGGATCCACTGACCCATGGAATGGAGGTCGGCAGAGAAGTCGACAGCGGCATTGAAGATCCCCTTATGGTCCTTCCCTTCGCTCTCGCCGTAGAGTTGCTTCCACCACTCACCGATGTAATGTAGGCGGGGATGGAAGTTCCCCAAGATCTCGATCTTCTTACCTACATGGTAGAGGCTATTGCGTGCGGCAGCATACAGAGCTGCGGGATTCTGGTCGAAGGGTACGGACTCATCTACCAGTGCCTTCATCTCACGGGCACCACGGACGAGCTCACGGATATCGAAGCCAGCCACGGCGATAGGCAAGAGACCTACGGGTGTGAGCACAGAGAAGCGTCCACCGATATCGTCAGGGATGATGAAGGTCTTGTAGCCCTCCTTGTCAGCGAGGGTGCGTAGGGCACCACGAGCCTTGTCGGTGACGGCGATGATACGCTCGCGAGCCTCCTCTCTACCGACCTGCTTCTCCAGCAGAGCCTTGAGGATGCGGAAGGCGATAGCGGGCTCCGTGGTCGTACCACTCTTGGAGATATTGATCAGACCGAAGCGCTTGTCCTGCAGGAAGTCGACGAGTTCGCTGAGGTAGTCCTCACCGATATTGTGCCCTGCGAAGATGACCTGAGGGGCAGAGTGCTCCCGACGGTACGCCTCGAAGGAGGGCGTCAAAGCCTCGATGACAGCACGAGCGCCGAGATAGCTCCCCCCGATACCGATGCTGACGACATAGTCACAGCGCTGCTGGAGGCCACGAGCAGCCTCCTCGATAGCAGAGAAGTCAGCGTCGCTGATCTCATTGGGCAGGTTGATCCAGCCGAGGAAGTCATTCCCCAGTCCTGTAGCGGTGTGTAGCTGATGCTGATACTGGTCGCTCTTCTCCCGCCAAGCTTGTACAGCCTCGGCAGGGACAGTAGCATAGATCCCGGAGAGGTCTAGTGTGAGAGTCTTCATTGTCTTATGCTTATAATTTTTCCTTTATGTCTGATTGTCGACACTAGTTGCCTCCCCTCGAGAGGAGGGTGCATACATCCGAAGCGATCTCGTAGCACCTAGTGTCACATACCCTTGGAGTCCGCTGGCGAAAGAGCCGACAGACTACAAGTATTCACACAAAGGTACTAAAAAGCCTCTATACCTTTAATTAAGGTAATTTCCGCTAAAGAATATCCGCCCTCTAGAGATACCCATTCATGGGTCGTCGAGGTGACCCATGAATGGGTCGGTCGGGTACCCCATGCATGGGTGACCCCAGCGACCCATGTATGGGGTAGTCTTGGGGGTAGTGTCGGACGTCTCATTCCGCCAAGGTCGGAGGCCGAAGTTCGCTCTAGACAGGTATGCACCCGCCCCTCTAGTCGAGCGCCGGAAGAGGCTTACCTTGGGGGGAAGTGGCATTTTCACTAACTTTGTGGATAAGAAAATGATAGGAATTTGCCCTCCCCTAGCATTGGGGGTATCTACTCCCATCACCTGTCGATCACAGAATACATATCCTAAATAATGAAGTCGAGTCTCAGTGCGCTCGTCTGCGCCACTGCCTTAGCCACAGCTGCCCTTGTCGCCTGTGGGACGAGTAAGCCTCGTCAATCCACCCTCACCAGCCTCACCCCTCGATCCGACCGCTATGTCGTGATCCTCTCCCTCGACGGCTTCCGTGCCGACTATCAGGGGCGAGCTCATACCCCCAACCTCGATCAGATGGACCAAGAGGGGCTCTCGGGAAGCTTCCGACCCTCCTACCCTACCCTGACTTTCCCCAACCACTATGCGATGGCTACGGGACGCTACCCGAATAACCACGGGCTCATCGGCAATGAGTTCTGGGACGAGCGTGGTGCCCACTATCGTCTCGGCGACCGTAAGGCTGTCGAAGACCCTGCCTTCTACAAGGGCGAGCCCCTGTGGAATGTAGCTCGGCGCCACGGGCTGAAGTCGGCTAGCTTCTTCTGGGTAGGTAGTGAGACACCCATCGGAGGCCATCATCCCGACCGCTGGAAGCGATTCAACGACAAGGTCCCCTATACCGACCGAGCAGACTCGGTGATCAGCTGGCTCAACCTCCCCCTAGCAGAGCGCCCACGCCTACTGATGTGGTATATCGAGGAGCCCGACCATACGGGACACCACGAAGGGCCAGAGTCCCCCAAGACCCTCCGCATGGTCGAGAAGATGGACTCCGTCATCGGCTACTTCCGCTCCAAGCTGGCTCAGCTCCCCGTCCGGGACCAAGTAGACTTCATCCTCGTCTCTGACCACGGGATGCAGTCCTTCGATAGGTCGAAAGCGGTCAATCTAGCCGATTACCTCCCCCTCGACAGCTTCGAGCATGTCGCCACTGGGCCATTTACCCACCTCTATCCAAAGAAGGGCTACACCGAGACGGCCTACAAGATCCTGAAGACCGTCCCCCATATCTCCGTCTACCGCAAGGGTGAGCTCCCAGAGCGCCTGCACTTCGGTAGCAGTCCTCGCATCGGTGAACTTGTCCTCCTGGCGGACCTCGGCACACAGATCTTCTTCAACCCACAGGGCATCCCCGCCGACTTCCTTCGTGCAGGGCATGGCTTCGACAACAAGCACCCCGAGATGTATGCGGTATTCAAAGCCGTAGGCCCTGACTTCAAGGCTGGGCGTCACCTCTCCGCTCCCATCCCCAACATCACACTCTATCCGCTCGTCTGCAAGATCCTAGGGATCACCCCTGGCGAGCATGATGCCGACGAGTCACTCGCCGAGACCCTCATCAAGAGATAGCCACCTCCCCCATGATCATCGCTCAGCAAAAGCGCAAGGAGAATATCGCCGAATACCTCCTTTACATGTGGCAGGTAGAGGACCTCATCCGTGCCACAGGTGTCTCCATCGAGGGCGTAGAGGAGCATCTACTCCCCCGCTATGACGTCGACGAGGAGACCCGGCAGGCGATCCACACTTGGTACCAAGAGCTCATCGACATGATGCGCTCCGAGGGCAAGGTGAAGGCGGGTCACCTAGACGTCAACCGCATCGTACTGATGCAGCTCGAGGAGCTCCATCGCCGACTCCTCGGGAGTGCTAACGACATCGTCTACTCAGGACTGCATCTACAGATCCTCCCCGCCCTCATCCAGCTACGCACGAAGGGCAACCATGAGGGCGAGAGCGACCTAGAGACCTGCTTCAATGCGCTCTATGGCTACATCACCCTCAGCCTCCAGCAGAGAGGGGTGAGCGAAGAGACAAAGAAGTCGATGAAGCAGATCAGTGCCCTCCTAGCCCTTCTCGCCCATCGCTACAAGATGGAGCAAGAGGGCATCGACCTCGAGACCAATCCGAATAATTAGACCAACCCTATATGTACGAATACAAGACCGAGATAGATCAGCGACGCACCTTCGCCATCATCAGCCACCCTGACGCAGGGAAGACGACCCTCACCGAGAAGCTACTCCTCTTCGGGGGCGCTATCCATGTAGCAGGAGCCGTCAAGAGCAACAAGATCAAGAAGACCGCGACAAGTGACTGGATGGAGATCGAGAAGCAACGTGGGATCTCTGTAGCTACCTCGGTCATGGGCTTCGAGTACGCAGGCCACAAGATCAATATCCTTGATACCCCTGGTCACCAAGACTTCGCAGAAGATACCTTCCGCACACTTACCGCCGTCGATAGCGTCATCATCGTCATCGATAGCGCCAAGGGGGTAGAGACCCAGACCCGCCGACTCATGGAGGTCTGTCGTATGCGTAAGACTCCCGTGATGGTCTTCATCAATAAGCTCGACCGTGAGGGACAGGATCCCTTTGACCTGCTGGATGAGATCGAGCGAGAGCTCCAGATCCATGTGCGCCCCCTCTCTTGGCCTATAGATATGGGACAGCGCTTCCGTGGCGTGTACAACATCCACGAGGGAGCGCTCAACCTCTTCACACCTGACAAGCAGCGCATCACCGAGAGTGTCACTATCACCGACCTGACCTCCCCCGAGCTCGAGGAGCATATCACCCCCGAGCAGGCCGAGAAGCTACGTACCGACCTCGAGCTAGTAGACGGCGTCTACCCTACCTTCGATCGGGAGGAATACCTAGCAGGGGAGATCGCCCCCGTCTTCTTTGGTTCGGCGCTCAACAACTTCGGGGTACAGGAGCTCCTCAACTGCTTCATCGAGATCGCTCCCTCCCCACGACCCGTACGAGCCGAAGAGCGTGAAGTCTCTCCCTACGAGCCCACCTTCACGGGCTTCGTCTTCAAGATACACGCCAACATGGACCCCAACCATCGTAGCTGTATCGCCTTCATCAAGATCTGCTCAGGTCGCTTCGAGCGCAATGCCAACTACAAGCATATCCGTCTGGGGAAGACGATGAAGTTTAACAGCCCCACCGCCTTCATGGCCCAGCGCAAGGAGACGGTAGATGAAGCCTTCGCAGGCGACATCATCGGGCTACCCGACACGGGTAACTTCCGTATCGGTGATACCATCACTGCTGGCGAGGACCTCCACTTCAAGGGACTGCCCAGCTTCTCACCTGAGCTCTTTAAGTACATCGAGAATCAGGATCCGATGAAGACCAAGCAACTAGCCAAGGGGATCGAACAGCTGATGGGCGAAGGGGTAGCACAGCTCTTCGTCAATCAGTTCAATGGTCGCAAGATCATCGGCACCGTGGGTCAGCTCCAGTTCGAAGTCATCCAGTACCGCCTGCTCCACGAATATGGGGCGGCCTGTCGCTGGGAGCCTATTAACCTCTACAAGGCATGCTGGATCGAGAGCGACGACCCACAGGAGCTCGAGAACTTCAAGAAGCGTAAGTCGCAGTTCATGGCCAAGGATATCGCTGGCCGTGATGTCTACTTAGCTGACTCGGGCTATGTACTCTCCATGGCCCAGCAGGACTTCCCTAAGATCCGATTCCACTTCACCTCGGAGTTCGGTCAGTAAGCATATTCTCTCAATTTACTAACATACTAATGAAGAAGATCAAGCAAGTAGCCTTCCTCGTCCTTGCCACCCTTCTCTCTCTAGGGGCAGTGAGTGCCCAAGGGAAGGCTAAGAGCAAGCAGTCAGCCAAGAGCTACCTCATCGAAACTCCGATCCCTAAGCGTCCCGCAGGACAGCGTGACGTCCTAGGACTCCGCCATGCCCCGATGCCTGTAGTGCGTGTGGGCTTCATCGGCCTTGGTATGCGTGGTCCCAGTGCCGTAGAGCGCTTCACCCACCTAGAGGGGGTAGAGATCAAGGCCCTCTGTGACCTCCACCCTGAGCGTGTAGAGAAGACCCAGGAGATCCTCACCCGTAGAGGCCTGCCCAAGGCTGCAGAATACAGCGGTAGCGAGGAAGCATGGAAGGAGCTCTGTGACCGCCCTGATATCGACCTCGTCTATATCGTCTCCGACTGGGTACGCCATGCTCCGATGATGATCTACGCTATGGAGAAGGGCAAGCACGTAGCTTGTGAAGTCCCCGCCGTCACCAGCCTCAAGGAAGCATGGGATGTCATCAACACCGCCGAGCGCACCCAGCGTCACTGCATGATGCTCGAGAACTGTGTGTATGACTTCTTCGAACTCACGACACTCAATATGGCACAGCATGGGCTCTTCGGCGAGGTGCTTAGTGCCAAGGGTGCGTATATCCATAATCTAGAGCCCTTCTGGAGAGCCTACGAAGGGGACTGGCGCCTGCAGTACAACCTCAAGCATCGTGGAGATGTCTACGCTACCCATGGCCTTGGTCCCGCCTGCTGGGCGCTCAATATCCATCGTGGCGACCGCATGGAGTACCTCACCTCTATGGATGTACCTGCTACCTCCCTCCCCCGCTTCTTGACCCGTGAGCGTGGTATGACTGACCCCGAGGTCAAGAACGGTGAGATGACGCAGACCCTCATCAAGACTGCTAAGGGTAAGACCATATACCTCGAGCACAACGTGACCTCATATCGTCCCTACGATCGTATGTATCAGATCATCGGGACGGATGGCTTCGCTAACAAGTACCCCGTCGAAGGGTATGCTCTCCGCCCTACAGAGCAGAACAAGCAGGCTGTCCCCAATCATGAGGACCTCAAGAGCCATGACTTCGTCAGCGAGAAGACGATGAAGCAACTCATGGAGAAGTACGAACATCCCATCCAGAAGGAGATCGCAGAGAAGGCCAAGCAGGTCGGTGGTCACGGCGGGATGGACTTCATCATGGACTACCGTCTGATCTACTGTCTACGCAATGGACTTCCCCTCGATATGGACGTCTATGACCTAGCCGAATGGTCCACGATCGGTGATCTGACCCGCATCTCTCTGGAGCATAACTCCGCCCCGGTGGCTGTACCCGACTTCACCCGTGGAGCCTGGAAGCGCCTCCCAGGACTCCAGCTACACTTCGCTAAGTAGTCGCCCTATATAGTAAGCCCCGGCAAGTACCTCATCGAGGTCACTTGTCGGGGCTTGCTGTATCCTGTCGGGATCAATGAGGCCAGAGGTAGAAGTCCTGCCAGTCGGTGATGATGTGGAGCACCAGTCCCACGGCGACGACCCGTATCCACCACGGCCAGCCGAGCCGTCTATAGGGGAGGAAGAGCAGGATGACATAGACGACGATCATCGGGTACGAATGCAGGAGGTGCGTACCCACGCTACATCTATTGGGGTCGAAGATGGGACGGGCTAGGAGATGATCCACATCGATCGCCATCGTCCCAAGAAGTAGGAGATAGACGGTGAGCCATCGTCGCTTCGGCCAGAGGAGAGCGATCAGGATCGGGAAGAGGAAGTGCAGTCCGTAATGGACGAGCGTACGTGGGAGCATAGGGCTAGGTGACATAGGGCCTAAGGCTAGATAGAGTACTCCCCAAGACAAGCCTCATGAGGGCGTATCTTGGGGAGGTATAGAGGTAGGGATCGAAGGAGCGTACTACTCGGTGACTTCGCTCTGTCGTTCCTTCTCGACCAGTAGAGCTAGCTTCTGCTCGACCAGATGAATATCAGCGATGAGGGCATCACGCTTACGCTCGATCTCAGAGAGGAGCGAAGAGCCTGACTTACTGCTTACGTTGAGGCGGGTCAGATTGCTCTCATAGGTCTGGAGCTCGCCACGTAGACGATCCAGATGGCGCTGCATGCGTGCATGCTCCGTCTGGAGCGTGCTCCCCTTCCCCTCGAGGTTGTCTAGGGATGCGCTGTAGCCCGATAGACGGCGCTCCTCACGGTGCCGGCGTAGCTTGCCGTGGAGGGCGTCGAGTAGCTCTCGGTAGGCGGCATTGATGGCTTCACGCTCCTTGTAGGGGACGGCGCCAGCCTCCTTCCACCGCTCGTTGTAGCTATTGAGTAGCTCACGGAGGTTCTCTGGCTCTTCACCCTCGTTGATAGCGGTGAGTTCACGGATGATCTCCCGCTTGACGGCGAGATTCTTGCGAGCCTCACTATAGCTCTTGTCCTTGCGGGGTGCTTCCTTCTTCTTGCGCTCGAAGAAATGGTCAAAGCTCGCACGGAACTCTTCCCAGATCTTCTGACTATACTTCTGCGAGACAGAGCCCAGCTCTTGCCACTCCTTCTGGAGGGCCTTTAGGGCTTCGGTGGTCTCTTCCCATGCAGTACTGTCCTTGAGAGCGGCGGCACGCTCGATGAGTTCACGCTTCTTCTTCAGGATCTCCTCATTATGCTCGTGGTTGGCCTTGAAGAACTCATTGCGACGGCGGAAGAAGGCATCGATGCCGGCGCGGAATCGTTGGTAGATCGACTCGTTGTCCTTGCGGGGGGCTCGGCCGATCTTACGCCACTCCTCCTGCAGGGACTTGATCTGCTCGACGGCCTTATTGAAGGCCGAGTGCGAGGAGAGCGGTGCCGAGGAGAGGAGCTCTTCTACCTGGAGGCAGAGGCGCTCCTTAGCCTGGAGGTTCTCTTCCTCTGATGCCTTACGCAGGTCATGGAACTCTTGGTGACGCTTGTGCTGAGCAGTAGAGAGTTGCTTGAACTCAGCATTGATCTCGGCACGAAACTCCTTAGATACAGGACCGAGCTCATGCCACTGGGCAGTGAGCTCCTGTAGACGGCGGTAGGCAGCGATCGTGTCCTTGACCTCGTCTAGCTGACGAAGCTCCTCGAGGATCGCCTGCTTTGCGTCGAGGTTCTTCTTGAAGTCGAGCTGACGCAGGTCATCATTGATGGCCTTGAGATCGTAGAACTGATCACGGAGCTCGTAGAAGCGCTTATTCAGTACGGTAGCGTCCTTGGGATCCAGCTGCCCCAGGGCATTCCACTCGTCACGGATGGCGGTAAATGTAGCGTAGAGGCTCCCGAACTCAGCTCCCTCTTCGTTGCTCTTGAAGAGCTCTTCGAAGCGCTGTAGCAGGGCTTCCTTCTTCACCTTATTCTCTGCATAGAGTTGCTCTAGGGCTTCCTGACGCTTCTTGTCATGCTCACGGAAGGTAGAGAGCAGACCTTCGAGTCGCAGTTCTTGCACTTCGAAGGCTTCGTTCCCCGCTTTATCGGTAGGGTCTAGTCGCTCACGACGTCGGATGAATTGACCACGGATACTCTCGACGAGCTTACGCTCGGGTAGTTCTTCTTGCTGGAGGAGTACAGCCAGGTGATCGACCAGCTCTTGGGGGCTCATCGTCTGGTAGACAGGGGTCTGGTCGGGGGCTGTAGCCGCGTCTTGTGCTGCGGGGGCAGTAGGGTCAAGCTGTGCTTGGTCTGGTGTCTGAAGGAGTTCCATAGTCATTACTCTTCGTTTTATTTAATGCTATCCCATCCCTCTTGCTTATTCGAGGGAAGCGACACGAACACTCCCCCAAGCTACAATTGGGATTAAAATCTTGCTCACTACAAAGCTAAACATTTTTTTCCTTTTACACATCACCTCCCGAAGGTCTTCTATCTCTGATCAAGACGGGGATCTAAGCTGGATAGGAGCATCTCAGGGAGCGCCCCGTAGGAGCGTAGACTACCCTAGGGCTTAGCCCCTAGGAATATAGGCGGGAAGACCCTGAGCTTAGAGCCCCCATGAAGCACCCCATGCATGGGGTCCTCGACCGACCCATGTATGGGTCACCGAAGGGAGGCATGAATGGGTCACCCGAGCGACCCATGAATGGGTAACTAGTAGCGGGTATAGGAGTGCCGTAGGTCTCCTGACGAGAGAGGCCCGTCCTGGAGGCATCCACACCAGAGCTCATCACCTAGGGACGGAGCGGGGAGGCAAGAATTACCACCGAGGAAGGCTATTCGTAGAATAAACGGTATTTTTGCACCAATATGGAATCAAATGGAAGAGAGGAAGAATCCCTCTACACAAAAGAGATACTGGAGTTTGCAGCCATAGGTGTGCAGTGCGCCGCCCTCATGGAGCAAGCTCAAGACAAGGCGGAGTTCGTCGAGCAGACCACGAAGCTCTTGCCCCAGCTCTATCTGGTGACACTGCGCCTACCTGCTTACTTCTATAGTCCCGAATCTGACTACATCGAAGAGCACATCACCGAAGAAGCCTATGAGATCGTACGCCAGCGCCTCGCTTCGCTCCTGGGCGAAGAGGACGCCTATCTCTCGGCCCAGTCTCAGGAGATGGCCTACAGCGATACACCCATCGCTGCCTTCATCTCCGAAGGGCTAGCAGACGTCTACCAGCATGTGGGGAATCTCCTGGGGATCCTGAGGGACCAGAATGAGGAAGCACTGCTCCCCGCCGTGGGGCGCTGTCGCTCCTACTTCTTCGAGTACTGGGGGCAGACCCTCCTAGAGTCCCTCACCGCCCTACACCATATCTATACACTCCAGCTACAAGCACAAGATGACGACGAAGACGAGCACCAGACCTTCGAAGAAGAAGGAGACGAAGACAGCACGTACGAAGGCATCTATTGAGCCTCAGGTAGCCCCTCAGAGGTCGAAGCCCGAGGGGAAGCCCGCTCCACGAAGAGCCACGAAGCAGGAGGCCTTCACCCCCATCTATAGCTACCCGCCCTCGATCACCGAGGACGAACTCATGTCCCTACCCTTGGCTCACTGCCCCGTGCCTATCACGGTCATCGAGACCAAGGAAGAAGCCCGTCGTATAGCGATGCGCCTCAAGCGAGCTGGACGCCTAGGCATAGATACCGAGACCCGTCCAAGCTTCACCGCTGGCCTTCGCTACGAAGTATCCCTCCTACAGATAGCCACGGAGGACGAGTGCTACCTCTTCCGCCTCAATAAGATCGGCCTACCTAAGAGCCTCCTCCATCTGCTCGAAGACCCCTCGATCCTCAAGGTAGGTCTGAGCCTGAGGGACGACATCACGGCCCTCTGCAGACGCACATCCTTCACCCCCAACTCCTTCGTAGAGCTACAGAAGCTCTGTGGGGGCTATGGTATCCGAGAGCTCGGTCTGCAGAAGATCTATGCCATCCTCTTCGCCGAGCGCATGAGCAAGGCACAGCGGATGAGCAACTGGGAGGATGCACAGCTCAGCCCGGCACAGGCTCACTATGCTGCCCTCGACGCTTGGGCTTCGCTCCGCATTTACAATACATTGATGTCCAACCCCACCCCACCGCCCACCCAATTTGCACTGATCTAGATGCACTATCCTACCCTACGTCTCCTCCCCCGCAAGGAGGAATCTATCCTTCGCCTCCACCCCTGGGTATTCTCCGGGGCTATAGCTTCGTACTCCGAGCCCGTCACTGACGGCTCCCTGGTCACCGTCCTCGACAGCAAGGGCAAGCCCCTAGGTACAGGGCACTTCGGCGGGGGGAGTATAGCCGTACGCCTGCTTAGCTTCTCGGGCGAAGAGGTCATAGACAGGGAGTTCTACAAGGCTCGCCTACAGGCCGCCCTCGGTCTACGACTAGACTGCGGTCTCATCCGCCCTGAAGGGAGCTGTGAGCGTCCCAACAACACCTACCGCCTCGTCCATGGTGAGGGGGATGGTCTGCCTGGCTTGGTCATCGACATCTACGATCGTACCGCTGTCCTACAGGCCCATAGCATGGGGATGCACGAGGCTCGTATGATGATCGCCGAGGCTCTACAGGAGGTCTATGAGGAGGCTGGAGATCCCGTCGCCCCTCTGGCAGGTATCTATTACAAGTCGGAGTCGACACTCCCCACCCGAGATATGCGTGAGCTGGCCTCCGATGGCTTCCTCCTAGGGCACACCGAGGCTGCTCCTATCTGGGAGAATGGGCTACGCTTCATCCCCGACTGGCTCAAGGGACAGAAGACGGGCTTCTTCATCGACCAGCGAGAGAATAGAGAGCTCGTAGGTCAGTATGCCCAGGGACGCACCGTGCTCAATGCCTTCTGCTATACGGGGGGCTTCTCCATCTATGCCCTTGGGGCAGGAGCTAAGCGTGTCGATTCGCTCGACAGCTCCTCCAAGGCGATGTACCTCACCGAGCGCCATGTCGCTCTGAACTTCGGCGAAGATTGCCCCCGCCATCGCTCTGTGACAGAGGATGCCTTCGACTACCTAGAGCAGATGCCTCAGGGCCAGTATGACCTGATCATCCTCGATCCCCCAGCCTTCGCCAAGCATCGTAAGGTGCTACGCAATGCGCTCATGGGCTACCGCAAGATCAACGGTATAGCGATCAAGAAGGCTGCCCCAGGGAGTATCATCTTCACCTTCAGTTGCTCCCAAGCGGTATCGAAGGACGAATTCCGCCTAGCGGTCTTCACCGCAGCAGCCAGCTCAGGCCGACGCGTGCGTATCCTCCACCAGCTGACACAGCCTGTCGATCACCCCATCAATATCTACCATCCCGAGGGAGAGTATCTCAAGGGGCTCGTCCTCTACGTTGAATAGCTGGGCTTACCCTCATTCATCCCCTCCAAGCCCGATCCTAGAATGAAAGTCAATCACCTCATAGAGGAGAACTCCCTCCTCTGCCACTTCGTCGCCGAGATGCG
>ERZ772956.1372-NODE-1372-length-16716-cov-4.066803_pt1 | contig 16716 bp, 21 predicted proteins | sample MGYA00580683_ERZ772956 | MGnify/ENA primary metagenome ERZ772956 (study PRJEB29015, sample SAMEA2738077) | human oral metagenome | biome: human oral; feature: human-associated habitat; material: saliva | place: China | collected 2212 ... | reverse complement strand
CCTACCGGTTAACAGCCGGTTGCTCTACCGCTGAGCTATCGAGGAATATATATAGCGGCATCTTTTGTAGAAGACGCCGTTATATTATGAAAAAATTTTGGAAAGTCAAATGAAAATTTGCTTGATTTTGCGAAAAAAGAATTATAATGAAAGAAATAATTTTTATTATGTGGCTTGATTTTTTGCTTTCGCTCGGATTTTTTTTCCAAAAACCACCAGAATTACCGTCGCATCAGCACGACGCGGTAGAAAAAATTTCTATGCCGACGATATATTTGTGAGGTGATATTATGCTATCGCGTTCGGTCGGCGCGATGACCAAAAAATACGGAACAAAATATATTACTGACGCCTACAACCCTTTCCATGACGCGAAGAAAAATTCGATTATTTTTCTGAATTTGGAGTCACCATTTTCAGAAAATGACCGCGACACGCACGAACGAACTTTTCTTTTTGCGTCCAATCCACGAAATGTTGAAGTGCTTTCGTGGCTGACTGATGGGAAAATTGGAATTATTTCTCTCGCGAATAATCATATTGCGAACGCAGGAATGGAATGATTTCAAACAACGATTGACACGCTTGATAAAGCAAAAATTTTGCATACGGGCCTTTCTAAATGAGAGCGTGAAAAATTTATTTTTGTGCGTGTGCATGACAGGAAATATTGTTTTGGTGCGTATACATATGATGGGCAAAAATATTTTGACAAAACAAAAAATGAAACCTGGCATGTCAATTCGCTTGATGATGCGAAAAATGATATTTTCGCGATGAATGATATGCATTGTGATGAGAAAATTTTTTCGCTACATTGGGGTCGTGAGTATAAAGTCGAGCCGACGGATTCTCAGGTCAAATTGGCACATTTTCTCATAGACAACGGCGCGACGATAATTGTGGGCGGACATTCGCATATTTTCGGGAAAACGGAGCAATATCACGGCCGACCGATTTTTTACTCGCTGGGGAATTTTATTTTTGATCAAGAATGGGGGCGCGATGGTTGCGAGGCGGACATGGATTGTATTTTTGATGAAAAATTGCAGAAAAAAACCGTTCCGACATATCGCGGAACAGCAGCCAAAATCCCCTTTCCATACGATCATATAGGGAAAATCTGGCATTGGGATATCAAGATTGGGAAAATGATTTGAGAAAAATAAAAAAACTTCCGTGAGGAGGTTTTTTTATTTAGCCTTATATCAGACCCTCTCCTGTATGATTTGATACCAAGCTAAAGTACCTAAAAAATTTATATCTCTTTCGGTCTTAATAAATAATAAAAAAACTCTTTTTTTCTCTTGATTCTGCGAATCAATTTTAGCCATAAAATGCTTAACTTCATTGTTTAATGTTTCTATTATTTTTTTATAGTTTGATATTATAACATCATAGCGTTCGCTCAAAATATCGAAGTTGGCATGTAAGTCATCAATTAGGCCTGTTTCTTGTTTTTGTAAATCATTACCTACAGAGCTGTAAAAATTAGTTACCAACTCTTCTTGTTCGTCTATCGTTAATTTTGCATCATTCTTCCATCTAATATTTGAATACTTAAAATTTGATCAAATATATTGATATTCAATATCTGCTTTTAAATTATTCTGTTCTAACCATGAATCATAATTAGTCGCTCCACCATAGTCGTTAGACATATATTCACTTATTGATTCAAAGTTTTTTGGCTGAATATTTTTTAATCTTTTTTGTTGCGTTCTATTCTTATATAATCTGTCATAATTAGTATCTATCAATTTGCTTAAAGTAGTGGTACGATAAAAGCCCCAGCCAGAATCTGTATATTCTATTTTTTTATAAAAATCATCTGCATATCTTTCTTTTTGTTTCAACAAAAAACTGAAATAATTATGAAATTTTTCTTCTTCCATAATTTTCTTTTCTTCTTCCATAATTTTCTTTTCTTCATCCATAATTTCTTTTTGTTGTCGCATCATCTCAGCACTATTTTTCAATTCTTGTCTTGTGAGTGAAAGCTCTTCTTTTTGAGATGTATATGTAAGATATACTAACAAGAGTGTAACAGCTCATATGAGTGCATTAAATGTATTAAAAGCTTCTCAAAGATTATTTGCGTCTACTGGAAAATAAGAATATATCCATCCATCCTGTTTTAACCATGATATTAAGAGCCAAGCAACAGCGCCCCATAAAATAAAAATTATAATAATCTGAATCCAAGTTTTTTGATACCATTTCTCTTTCATTTGTAAAAAGTTAAAATAAAAAGTATGAATACTATAAGAATTTTTTCAAAAAATCAAAGATAATTTTAAAAATCCCAAAAAGGGATTTTTAACCACTACAACTCACGCAGGCCTCTTTGCTCACATCACTGGAAAGCGAACGAACATAGTACACCGTCTTGATTCCCTGCTTCCAAGATTTCATATAATATCCGTAAAGTTGCGCTGGCGAAACCTTGGACGGGTCAATCATCCATTCGAAACTAATCGACTGATCCACCCATTTATAAATCACAGAAATCATATCAATGACATCATTCATATCCATATTTACATATTCTTTGTAATACCAGAAATTCTCGGCGTTGAGTTTCGGCGCGATACGAACCGTCGGAGACGCAAGATTGGTTTCGATGAAATATTTTTTATAAATTGGTAAAAGTGCTGCCGTTGTACCGACAATTCCCGCCGTTGAAGTATTCGGCGCTGGCGCGGTATGATACGAGAATCGTACACCATTTTTTGCAATCGCATCAAACACGATATTCCAGTCAAGGCCAGCCACCTTGGATTCCGCGATGAAATCTTCGCGCTTTCGTCCAAGCAAAATGCCTTTGTTGTATTCAGAGCCTTTGTAGAGCGGATATGTTCCGCGTTCAGCCGCAAGTTCTGCTGATGCTTTATATGTGTGGAAAGTATATTTTTCAAAAAGTTTGTCAGTGATTTCGCGTGCCTCTGGGCTGTCATACGCGATTTTTCGTGTTGCCAAAAATTCTGAAAGCCCCAGATATCCGATACCAATCGAGCGATATCGTTCGGCCGTTCTTTCTGCTTCTTTAACAGGAAATCGATTGAGTGTGATGAGATTATCAAGCAATCGTGTCAAAACTGGGAAAATTCGCTCAATATCCTCATCAGTATTTACTTTTGCGACATTGATAGACGAAAGCACGCAAGTCACCAAATCACCTGCCTCATACGAAAGCACGACCTTATCGCCATTTTCAATATATTCTTCAACAAATTGCGTTGTACTCGTATTTTGACAAATTTCTGTACAAAGTTGCGTTGAATACACATTTCCCGCGTGCTTGTTCGGATTGAGGCGGTTCACCGTGTCGCGGAAAAACACATACGGCATCCCTGTTTCCACCGTTGTTTTGAGGAATTGTTTGAACAAATCTTTCGCTTCGATGACTTTTTTGAGGGTCAATCGGTCATCATTTTCAAGCTCTGTATAGAATTTTTCAAATTCTGTATCAAATGTGTCTTCCAGGCGCTTTCCGTAGAGCACAAAAATTTCATGCGGATCAAAAAGCGTCCAATTTTCATTATTTTCTACGCGTTTCATGAACAAATCTGGCACCGAAATCGCTGGGAAAATATCAAAACTTTTGGAACGAATATCACCCGTTTCGGTTTGTAGTTCAAGAAAATCATAAATATCGCGATGGAAAACATCAAGCGTTACAGAAACCGCACCGAGGCGTTGTCCGAGTTGATTCACGGCAATCGCGGTATCGTTGATAACCTTAATCCATGGCGCAACGCCACCAGCCGCGCCCTTGATTCCACGAATCATCGATGCCTGCGAGCGAATATGTCCAAGGTACACGCCCACACCGCCGCCAAATTTGGAAATCTGCGCAATATTTTCAATCGCATGATAAATTCCACGCAAATCATCAGAAACGTTGATCTTAAAACAACTTGCGAGCTGATGCCAGTTCGTTCGAGGATTGTTGAGTGCAGGTGTCGCGAGAGAAATTTTTTGTGAGCTCGTGTAATCATACACTTTGAAAGCAAAGTCGAGGCGATTTTCTTTTTTTTCTGGAATCGCATAAAAAAGTGCCACTGACATATAGAGTTCCTGTGGAAGTTCGCGAACGACTTTATTTGGATTGAGCAAATATCGCTTCGAGAGCGACAAAACGGTTGTGTATCCGTATGCTAAATCCTGATTTTTCCCATTTTTGGCGATATATTCGCCAGCTTGGCGGATTTCGTCTTCGGTATAATATTCCAAGAAATTTTTGTAATACAAGCCTTCTTCGAGGTATGTTTTGAAAAAATCCAAATAACTCTGGCCTGTATAGATTTCATCGAAAGAAATTCCACGATTTTTTCCTGCTTGTTTGTAGAGATCAAAAAGCGCAAATCGCCCAGCAACCTGCTCCCAGTGAGTATTTTCTACACTCACGAGGTCGATACAAGTCTTGATAAGAAGCTTCATGATATCCTTGGTTTTGATATCCTCAACGATATTTTTCTTGAATGCTTCCACCAATTCTTCAAACGCACAAAAATTTTCCAATCCTTGCACCGCAAAATTAAAAATTTTCTCGATTTTTGCGATATCAAAAAGCTCTTTTCGTCCGTCAGTTTTTGTCACTTTGAGTTTATTTTTTTCGAATTCTGCCACGAGTTTGCGAGCGACACTTTCGCGTTCAGACTGACGTTCTTTTCGATACAAAATATAGTGTTTCGCCATATCAAATTTGTTGTGCTTTACGAGGTGTTTTTCGACGATATCCTGCACTTCTTCCACGCTGACAAGGCAATTTTTTTCAGTAAATTCAGCGTCAATTTCCTCAAGAATCGCGTCTACCATCGGCGCTACAAAATCCGTATCGGACTCGCCTACGCTCGCGGCGGCTTGTAAAATCGCGTTCTCAATACGCTTGCGGTCAAAAATTTCCAATTCGCCGTTGCGCTTCTCAATCTGATACGGAGGCATACTCTAAAATTTAAAAAATAAATTTGAAAAAAGGAAATTTTCCTTATAATGAAGCAAAAATCCCTTATTGCAAAAATTTGAAAAAATCAAATATATTGTGCTAATCACTTTATTCAAAACACTAAATATTGTCAAAAGTTTTTTGAAAAATCTCTGGAAATCTCATTTTCAAGCGGAGATTTTGATGACTTGATTTTGAGAAAAAATGGTGTAAAAATTATTTTCAAAAAAATTTTATGTCAGAAAATCACGAAAAAAATATGCAGAAATGAAAAACGAAAATTTTCAAGACAGGAATGGTTTTTGGAACGTTTGATTTGTTTCACACAGGGCACGAATTTTATATTTGCGAAGCCAAAAAACACTGCGAAAATCTCGTGGTTGTCGTGGCGCGCGACGCTCGAGTTTTGTCAGGAAAATGATTTTTGCCGAATGAAAATGAGGATTTGCGACGAGAAAAAATCGCGAAATTTTTGGAAAAAAAATTTGGAGAAAATCCAGGAAATCACGCCATTATCGGTGACGAAAAAAATATTTTTGCGCCCATTGAGCAATTTTCGCCGGAAATTTTATTTTTTGGGTATGATCAAAAAGTTCCAGAAAAAATCCTGTCAGAAAAATTTCCAAATATTCAAACAATTCGAATAGGAAGCCATTTTCCAGAAAAATTTAAAAGCTCGATTTTGCGGAAAAATCTCGAAAAAAATCCAAAAAAATAATTTTTGAAGAAATATTGACATTTCTTATTTTATTGTTATAAATATTTAAATTTATAACAATTTTATGACAAACTCTCGTTTTTCTCAACTTCGAAATCTCGTTCGAAATCTCGCCACGAATCGCGATCAAATCACTCGTTCAACGAAAGACGCGAATCGCGATCAAATCACTCGTTCAACGAAAGAGTTGAACGAAGATTTTATGAGCAATATTCCGTCCGAAATCATCGAAGATTTGATTTTGCAATACATTGCGGACGAATATATTTCGATGCGTGATTTAGAACGAATCAATATTTTGGCGTATCGTGGCACCGGCACGATGAATGATCCAAGTGTTGGTATTCTGCAAAATCTTTTTTCAGTTTTGACGGAAAAAATTTTGTTGCCCGATTATATTGGTGCAGACGATCTGGTTGATGTAGACAATCTAGAACGACTTTATAATGAAATTGCGGGAATTGTTGATCGCACTAAAACGCGCGCGCTCCAAACTTTTGGAACAAATCATGATAACAATTTTTTCACCGCACATTTACCAAGTATTGACACAATTCGCACAGAATTTGAAAATTTTGGGCAAATGGAGGATCGCTACATTGATTTGGGTGGTGTTTTTGAGAGGATTAAAATAAGCAATTATCCAACGCTCGGAATGTATATTTATATGCCAGTGAAAATTGCGAGTGCATACGTTCTGCCATCAGGAAATAAGAAAAAAAGTAAAGATCCCGTGATTCCTCAAAAACAATTAAATTATGTTGTCAAATCTGTTATGGACTATTTTGGTGCGAGAACTAAGGATACAAAAAACAAAGCGGAATGCTACCAGATGACTGTCGGGCGCACGCATTTTCAAGTGACAATCAATCCTGAGGGAGTCATGATACAGGGGAATGCTTTTGGGAAACAAGAAGCTCTTTCAGAGATTCTGATAGAAACAGCGGAAGGAATCAGTGATTCTATGTCTGATCAGGATATTCTGGATCGTCTCAACGACGTGATGAAAGTAATTCAAGAAATGGCAAATCGCATCGCAGAAAAATCTGGATTTCCTCATAAGCATCGACATTATGTGATGGGTTGAGATTCTTTTTTACAGGATGAAATTGATTTTTTGATTGAAGATCCAGACGCGATGGAAGAAGAAGATGGTGATAATTATTATGCTAACGCGCGCGCTTCTCAACAGCAAGATTTTGCACAATTTGAAAATCTTCGTGTCAAAATGGATGAAAAAATTTCTCTCAATGATGTTGGTGGAAATCCTCAAGCTAAAGAGGAAGCTGAAAAAATTATCAAATCTATCAAATTTTCAGAAATCATGAAATCTTGGGGTGCGAAGACAACTTCTGGAATCGTGTTCGAATGACCAGCCGGAACGGGAAAAACTTTGCTTGCCAAAGCGCTTGCAAGCGAAGTTGATGCGGAGGTCTATAACGTCAAACTGACAGATATCGCGACGAATGCGTATATCAACACGGGCTCGAACAATGTTCAGAAACTTTTTGAATTTATCGAGCAAAAAGCTAAAAACAATAAAAAAATTGTCGTGATTTTGGATGAACTGGATGCGCTTTTTGGAAAACGCGGCGAGATCAATGGATCACACGAAGATACCAAAATCGTGAATGCTTTTTTGACAGGAATGTCTGGATTTGACACGATGGAAAATGTGATTTTTATTGGAACAACGAATCTTTTAGCAAATATTGATCCGGCAGTAATCCGCTCTGGGCGATTTACAACAAAAATTAAAGTAGATTTGCCAAATGCTGACGGTCTCAAGCAAATTTATCAAATTCATCTTGATAAACTCAAAAAAATTTCTACAAAATTCTATAATGCGACAAAAAAACTGGATATTGATGCGATTGTTCAGCGATCAGACAAACTCTCTGGCGCGGATGTGGAAGAAGTTGTGCGAATTGTGGCGCAAACCAAGGCTATGGAAGAAATCAACGGAAATTACAACGAAGAAATCACAGAAAAATATTTTTTTGATGCAATTGAAAAAGTGAAAAATTCGAATCAGAAATACAACATGGGGTTTGTATAAAATCTCCTTTTTTGGGGATTTTTATTTTTTTAATTTAATTTTGCAATAAAATAAAAATAAAATTTGTATAGAGAATTTTTTCTAGATATTTTGCGATGATAATAATATTTTCATCACAACATATTGTGTTTTTCTATAAAAAAATTTTACAAACGAAAAAAAATAAATATAGTAACGACACTTTATTTCTTTTTCAAATTTCGAATATGTCAGAAAATCAGGATTTGCAACGAAATCTCATTTTTAATCCAGAAGGAAATGATGATGTCTCGGTTCGTACGATTATTAAGGGCTCAACGACGGGAATTTTTAATCTCAATGATGTGAAATATCCGTGGGCAAAAGCGATGTATCAGGTGATGATTGGAAATTTTTGGGTGCCAGAAAAAGTAAAAGGCCTCAAAGATGATGCGCGAGATTTTCATTCGGTTTTGTCGCCAGAAGAACAGCGCGCTTATAAAGGTATTTTGTCGTTTTTGATTTTTTTGGATTCGATTCAGACGGTGAATTTGCCGAATTTTAGCGATTATGTGACATCACCCGAAGTGAATTTGATTTTGTCAATTCAGACCTATCAGGAAGCCATTCATTCGCAAAGTTATGCTACGATTTTGGAAACTGTCGTAAACGCAGAAGAACGCGAAGAAATTTATTATTTTTGGCGCGATAATCCGATTTTGCTCGAACGAAACAAATACATTGGACAGATTTATCAGGATTTTATCGATGATCCAAGTGATGAAAATTTTTTCCGAGGAATTGTCGCGAATTTCCTTTTGGAATCAATTTATTTCTACAATGGGTTTGCATTTTTTGACACGCTCGTGGATCATCAGAAAATGCCAGCAACTGGCCGAATGATTGCATATATTCGCCGCGATGAGCTCACACATGTGACACTTTTTGCTAATATGATGCGCGAAATCAAAAAGGAATTTCCGTCAATTTATGATGAAAATCTCGTAAAAGAAATGATGAAAAAAGCTGTTGAACAGGAAATTGAATGGTCAAAACATATTCTCGGAAATAAAATTCCTGGAATCAACGAGCAAACGACAGAAGAATATACGCATTGGCTTGCCAATGAGCGTCTCGCGATGATTGGGATTGCACCACTCTACCCTGACGCAATAAAAAATCCGTACAAACATTTGGAGCGCCTTCAGGATCCAAACGCGGACAAAGGAAATTTCTTTGAGACGACAGTTATCAATTATACTCAGAGTTCATCAATGGCTGGAAGTTGGGATTTTTAATCAAAATTTTTCAGAAAAACTCTAATTTTTGCAAAAATTTTCAGAAAAAATTATTTTTTGCTAATTTTTGCATTAAGTAATTTTTTGATAATTTTTCCCTTATAGAAGCCAATTGTTATTACACATATTTGCAATAGTATAATTTTAAAAATACGACGATTATGAATTCTTCTATTTCACATTCTACATATCGAAAAATCCCGGAACAAGGAGAACTTTTTAAACGCCCTTCAGAATCTCATTTTTTCAAAAAACATCGCATCAACACAAGCGAAAAAGTACAAAATATTTTATGAGATATTTGTCCAAATTGCGAATCCGAAAATTATGATGGCACTTGCCTTGATTGTGGGCTTGGTCAGGGCGATATTTTCTGGAACCAAATTACGCGTGAAACTCAAGAAAAAACCATTAATCACCTACTTCAGGCCGAGTCTCGTCGCGCGCAAAAATTTACGCTTTCAGTGGATGGTGCTCGCGTAGATTATTTTCACCTCGCCAAAAATATTGGAGAAAATGAAGCCACTTTCACGATTCGATTTCAATGAAAGGATTTGCGTTTTTCAGTAATTTTTGAACGAAAAGAATACAAAAATTTTAATGACGAAAATAGCTATTCTCGCATCGAAAATGTTGAACTCAAACAACCTGCGAATTTTGACGGACAACATTTTGTACGAAATGCCAAAAGTGGGCGCGGAGAATATTTTGATTTTAAACTTGCCAAAACAATCGCAAAAGAAATTTTGAACGACCGACGATTCATATCATGTTCTCAAAATTTGCAAAAAACCGAAATTTAGGATATAATCAGAAAAACTAATTTTTGATTATGGATTGGCTTGTAGGAATTATTATCGTTGTGACGGGCGTTGCGATGCTTCGCTATCGATATCCGATTTATCATTTTACTGGCGAATGGGGCTGGGCGCAAAAATATCTCGGTTCCAATGGAACGGTTGTGGCTATCGCTTTGATTGGAGCATTTTTGATTTTTATCGGAGTAGCTTTTCCGCTTGGCGCCTTTAAAAATACTCAAACAAATGTTCAAGTGCCACAGACCCAGAGTACTTCGGAAAATCCTTTCAATCAGAATATTTTTTCTACAAATTCGAACAAATAAAAATCTTCTTTCGAGGATTTTTATTTTACAAAAAAATTTTTCTGCATACAATATCGAAAAAATTATGCTTTCAATTGTTTCCACGCCCATCGGCAACCTCGAAGATATCACGCTCCGCGCGCTTCGTATTCTCAAAGAAGCGGATTTTATCGCGTGCGAGGATACTCGCGTTACTGGTCAACTTCTCAAATTCTACGAAATCGAAAATGGTGGCCGCCTCATGTCGTTCCATTCACATTCAGGTTTTTCCAAAATCGACAAAGTAATCGATTTGCTTCATGAAGGGAAACATGTGGCGCTTGTCTCAGATGCTGGAACGCCTGGAATTAGTGATCCTGGTTTTATTCTCATCAAAAAAGCTATCGAAGCGAATCTCACGGTTGAGCCAATTCCTGGTGCCTCTGCCGTGCTTTCTGCACTTGTAGCGAGCGGATTCGATACGCATCAGTACACATATCTCGGTTTTTTACCCATCAAAAAAGGGCGCCAAACTATGCTCAAAAAATTACAAAATCGCGAATACACGACGATTGTATATGAATCTGTTCATCGCATCGAAAAAACCCTCTCCGAGTTTGAGGAATATTTTGGTAGCGAAACGCCTCTTGTGGTGGCACGGGAAATCACCAAAAAATTTGAGGAATTTACTCGTGGAACAATCAGTGAAGTTCGAAGTTTTTTCAAAGAAAATCCTGGAAAAATCAAATGAGAATTCGTGATTATTTTTTAAAAAATTCTAAAAATTTAATCTATTGCAAATTTTTGTAATAATTATTGGCTTATTGAAGGGAAAATATTATACGTTTGAAATAATTACTATTTTTTGCAATAAGAAAAAAATTGAAAATATAGTCAATTTTTAGTCAATGCGAATACAAAAATAACAAGAAAAATCCCAAAAATGGGATTTTTTAGTCAAACAATGTTTTATCTTCGTTAATTTCTTTTTTGAGTGTTCGTGCGCGTTCAAGACCTGTTTCCACTTCACCTTCCTCGATTTGCAAATATTTTTCATCAATTTTATCAGGATATTTGTAAAGGGAAAGAATATACTTGATAGCATTAAGACGAGCCTGTTTTTTATCGTCGCTGTGAACAATAATCCACGGCGCATAACTCGAATGCGTGCGTGTGAAGTTATGATATTCTGCGAGCGTATATTTGTCCCACAATTGCTGAGAAAACTGATCCACGGGCGACAATTTATATTGTTTGAGTGGATTGGTTCTGCGTTCTTCAAATCGCTTGGCTTGCTCATATTTGCTCACCGAAAAATAAAATTTTACGATTTTTGTATTGGCGCCAACAAGCAATTTTTCAAAAGTAGGAACTTCATTCATAAAATGTTCATAATCTCGCTTTCCCACGAAACCCATCACTGGCTCTACACCAGCGCGATTGTACCATGAGCGATCAAAAAATACTATTTCGCCAGCATTCGGCAAATGTGCAATATAGCGCTGAAAATACCACTGCCCACGCTCAATATCACTCGGCTTCTGAAGGGCCACCACGCGGTGTTGGCGAGGATTAAGCATTTCTGTAAAACGTTTGATTGTACCACCCTTCCCTGCTGCATCGCGCCCCTCGAAAATAATTAATAATTTTTTTCCAGTTTGCATCAGATATCGCTGTAGTTTTACTAATTCCAGTTGCAAACGCACCAACTCTTCCTCGTACGAAATCGTATCTTTTTTCATCTTGACGAGGACATATTTCCCTTTTTCTTTGTCTGAAAGTTTTTCGGTTGGTTTATATTTGTCATGAACCTCGCACACCACATCCACCAATTCGATTGGTTCCGCAATTTCCTGCTCCATAATCTCGATATCCTCGTTCATTTTATGAAGCAATTTTCGAAGTTTTGAAACTTTTTTGAGTTCCGTATCGCTAAATTTTCGCGCATTATTGTCCAAAATCGTGAGAATTCGGTTACGCAAAACTTTCAGATTATCAAGATCTCTATTGGCTTTGAGTTTTTTAAAATGTTTTTTCAGTGTATCATGAAACGCTTCCAGCGTCTCAGGACTCATTGTTACGATATTATTGAAAATATCGGTAATGTTAAACAGTTTCATAAGGAAAAATAAATATCCGTCCCATTGTAGCAGAAAAATTCGCTATTTGCAAATAAAATCCAAAAATCGCGTTGCGCAACGAAAAATTTGTTTTCTCATATAGATTGCAAAATAAAAATCCCTCACGGGAAAATTATTTTTATCGAAGATATTTTTGAACATTAGCATTATGCTCGGCATTTGTTTTTGCATAATGAATCACACCATCGTTGTCGTGTAAATAATAATAATACGCGGAATTTTCCGGGTTGAGTGCTGCATTCCAAGCGCTCACAGAAATCGCAGAAATTGGTGTTGGCGGATATCCAAGCGTTTTTCGCGTGTTATAAACATTAGAATGATCATTAATAACACTCGCAATAAATGAAGGAGTACATTCTGAAAAAGTTTTCTGAAATCCATAACAAACGGTTGCATCAGCCCCCATCGCAATCCCTTCGCGAACGCGTTTTGCTAGAATTCCTGCCACGATTGGACGATTTTTCGCGTTTCGTTCTTCACGCTCAACAATTGAGGCTAAAATAAGTGTTTGATAGGCTTTTTCTTTATTGAGAGCAAGGTAATCCTCAGAAATTTTTGACTGAAATCCATTGAGCAATTTGCGAATAATTGCGTCCGCCGAAGAATTACGATAAATCCGATATGTGTCCGGCATTAAAAATCCTTCTAGACTCGTTGCGTTCGCCAAAAACTGGTAATCTGATTGATATTTTTTTAAATTTTCTTTCGCAGCCTTTGTAAAATCTCCCGCATTCAAAACTCCTTTTTCCGCAAAATACGCATCAAAATCCCAAATATTCCAACCCGGCAAAAGCGTAATCGAAATTTCATTATCCTTTACAATTGTTTGTTTGAGGCCATTTTTGAGAAAATTTTCGAGTGTCATCGCCTCAGTCGTGCGATAATCCCCCGCCTTGATGGTCACCTCAGGCGCAAAAAATTTCACATATAATCTGTAACGCCAGTCAGAAATTCCAAGTTTTTGCGAATTATTGAGTGTTGCGACCGTTTCACCAGATGCTACCGTAAAATCGCCCGCCGGAATAGAAACATTTCCCGTTCCGCTTACAAAGAGGTAAAAACCTATAAACATCACAAAAATTCCAGCCAAAAGTCCAATAATTGGAAATTTTTTGGATTCGTTCGAAGTATTATTTTGGCGACGAGATTCAATTCGCCGAGAAGTAAAATTATCAGCCATATTAAAAAGGAAGATTAAGAGAGCCATCCGGTGAGGAGAGACTAAAAGCCATATTTTTTATATTGCGAATTTTTGCATTAATATCAGAATCACCATATTTATCAGAAAAATCTGGGAAGAAAAATACTGATAAAATATACAAAACCACGAGAATAATTACTATTGAAAAAATTTGCAATAAGATTTTAAGAATTTTGTTCGCCATTGATCAGGTCATTTACGGTAGTATTTTTGGAAAGAATATTCTCAATATTGAGAATTTCTTCCGATGAAATCGTAGGTTCTGGATTTTTGGCAGATTTTTGCTTGGAGTCCAGAAATTTTTGCAACATTTCGCGTCATTGTGTTGTTTTGAGAAATTCTGGGCGCATTTCACCAAGTTGTGCAGACAAAATAGCCTTTGTCTGGCAGGCAGGACAATGATAGGAAAGTTCGAGGCTTTTTCCATCAGCTTTTTTAATGAAAATGCGATTCTCATGGGGTTTTTCGCCACAATGTTGGCAACGAAAAGTCGTCAAGATGGAAGAAATAATTTCTTTGAGAAGAATATAATTCATAATTACAAATATTTTTTAACGCGCGCAAGCGTTTCATCTTTTCCGAGAATATACGCAATTTCGAACGCGCCCGGAGAAAATTGTTCGCCAGAAAGCGCTACACGAAGCGGCCATAAAACCTGACCATTTTTCTTTTCGGCTTCCGCAATTTTTGGTAAAATCGTGTTTTTCATTGCATCCAAATCGAAATAATCAAGTGTTTCCAAAATCGGAAAAATAAATTTCAAATTTTCAATAGCCTCAGCTTCGGTGGTGATTTTCATTTTTGGATTCACGAGCAAATCTTTGGCGATTTTTGGCTCAGAATAGAAAAAAGTTGTTAATTCTCGGAATTCGTCAAATCGTTTTAAACGAGTTTTGAGTTCGGAAAGAATTTTTTCGTTAAATTCGCGTGGAAATTTGGAAAAAGTATTTTCAAAAAATTCAGTTTCATATTTTTGTAAAAATTTTTCTAAGCGCGCATATAAATCATCGAGCGGAAGTTTTTTGATATATTCACCATTCATCCAGTCGAGTTTGATGGGATCAAGTACGGCACCAGCCTTGTGAATATCGGTGATTTCAAATTTTTGAATCATTTCGTCCATACTCATGATTTCTTCATCCTGTTTTGGATGCCAACCAAGCAACGATAAAAAATTTAAAAGCGCTTCAGGAAGGTATCCTTTGGCCATATACTGATCCACTGAAACATCACCCGTTCGTTTGGAAAGTTTTTTTCCGTCAGAGCCGAGAACATTCGGCAAATGCGCATAAAATGGCAATTCGATGCCAAGCGCACGAGCCGTCAAAACTTGTTTTGGAATGGAAGAAATCCACTCTTCCCCACGCATCACATGCGTAATTCCCATCAAATAATCATCAATCACGATGGCACCATGATAAGTTGGAAATCCGTCAGATTTGAGCAAAACCTGGTCATCTACTTCGGAAGTTTTGAATTCAATGCGTCCACGAATCAAATCATTAAAAACAATTGTTTCTGCTTTTGGAACTTTGAGACGAATAGTATATTTTTCACCATTTGCAATGCGTTCTTTGGCTTCTTCAAGCGGAATATGACGACAATGCCCATCATATCGTGGAGGCAATTTGAGCTCTTCCTGTTCTTTTTTGAGATCCGCCAGGCGCTCTGGTGTGCAAAAACAATAATATGCTGAGCTCTCGTCACACAATTTATGCAAACGCTCCTGATAAATCGGCAATCGTTCAGACTGACGATATGGACCAAAATCACCCCCATGACGCACACTTTCGTCTGGTGTTAGCCCCAAAACATCGTGCAAATCCAGCATTGACTCAATCGCTCCTTCGACAAAACGCGTCTGGTCAGTATCTTCCACACGCACGATATATTTTCCGTGATTTTTGTGTGCCCAAAGGTAGCAATATAGCATTGTTCGAAGCCCACCAATATGAATATAACCCGTCGGTGACGGTGCAAAACGCGTTCGTACAGTCATTTGAAAATTTTTCTGATAAAAAATATTGTGCAATAATAACGAAAAATTGATAAAATGCAATAGAAATTCCGGTTTTTCTTTTTTCAAAATCAAAAAAACGCTCGTAAAAATTTTCAAAAAATATTGACAATGCGAATTTTTGTATTAATATATCTTTGCGTTCATACGAAGGCTTGTAAAGATTTGTATGTTTTTTTAACAATGCTTTCGCAGACGAAAGCATTTCGGAAAAGGAAGAATTTTGTCAAAACAAAGATTCACAAAAGAAAAAATCGAGACAATAATCGCATTGGCACTGGTCATCCTGATTATGGCTGGCGCAATATTCTTGATAAAAAATCATCAAAAACAAATAGATATCATCAATGCGGAAAACGAAAGAAAGGAGCAAATAGAACAAAAACAAAAAGAGAGAAACCTCATTGAAAAAGCAATGCCAACTGGAGCAATCACATGCTCAAAAGATGGGCAAGTTTTTCTACAGCTCAGCAGCGAGGATAACCTCAATGCCGCTTTTCGGGTCAGCAAACACGGGGTTCTGATAATTGATTATTTTGATCACGGAAGCCCGAAGCATCTGGAAGAGCGAAACGCAACGTGTGTTTCTTCTTTTGTCAAGCCACAGACTCCATAATTTTTCGATTTTTTTTCCAAAAAGTATACTCCTCATTTATGGGGAGTTTTTTATTTTTACAAATCATTTCAAAAAATTTATATAACAAAAATAAAATTCAAATCGTAAAAAATTTTGCGTAATTTTATTGACAATTATTATTTTTATCACCGAAATAATTTTCGGTTCACACGAAGTTTTGTGTGATTTGATGAACAACGCCTTCATTGTGAAGGCAAAAGGAGTTACTCATGGAAAATGTAATTCACTACAAAAATGTTTACACTCTTAAAAATGTTGTTAACGTTGAAGCTAAGTTTCAACGGAAAAAATTTTTTGGAGAAAGCATCAAATTACGTTGCACTTTCAAAGATGGTGTAACGACAATTCTGAAAATGGGAAGGGCAGAGATTGTGAGGGCTATGTGGAACAATCCACCAAAGCAGCATTTTAGCGCTAAAAAAATAATGTACCTGCATCCAGAGAAGTACGACATGATAACAATATTCATACTATAGAGATAATATGTCGTCTGAGAAATTGTGATGTCAAAGTCATTGCGCTTGACGAGGCTTTTTTTGATGTACTCGTTGAGCATTGTACAGCCATCTTTCCTTTTTTCTGAAACCAAAGCACTTCTCATGAGGTGCTTTTTTTCGAGAATTATTTATTTGACAAATTAAAAATTTATAATATAATT
>ERZ772956.1367-NODE-1367-length-16754-cov-3.869992_pt1 | contig 16754 bp, 19 predicted proteins | sample MGYA00580683_ERZ772956 | MGnify/ENA primary metagenome ERZ772956 (study PRJEB29015, sample SAMEA2738077) | human oral metagenome | biome: human oral; feature: human-associated habitat; material: saliva | place: China | collected 2212 ... | reverse complement strand
ACCATTGTCCATTTGTATAGATATATTGGAAGCCACGAATAATTCCCATCATTCCAAGCGTCATAATAATCGAAGGAATTTTAAAGAGCACAATTCCCAGAGCATTTATTATGCCTATCACCATTCCTACGACAATCGCTACTATAAATACTGAGAAGATAGAAGCTCCCCCGTTTAACATCTTTCCTGTAATGGCTGCTGTTAAACCAACGATTGCTCCAATGGAGACATCAATCTCACCAGTGAAAAGAACAAAACACATTCCTAGTGCTACCATCGCATAAACAGCACTGTTATTAACAATCTGGAAAATATTCTCAAGAGCCAAGAACTGTGGATTGAATAATCCTACGACTACAAAGAGTCCAATAATAAAAATGATTGAGACCATTTCTCGCTGTTTGAGTAAATTCTTCATGAGACTTTCTCTCCTTTTACAACACCGAATGAGGCACTCATCAGATTTTCTTGAGTGATTTCTTCACCGACAAACTCTGCATTAATTCTGCCATGATACATCGTTACAGCTCGGTCAGATAATTGAACAATTTCTTCCATATCCGAAGAAATCATCAATATCGCAAGCCCTCTTTCTTTGAGCTCTTGAATGATTTTATACACATCTCCTCTGGCCCCTGCATCAATTCCTCGTGTCGGTTCATCTAAAATTAGTAGTTTTGGCATGGAGGCAATAGCTTTTGCAATCACCACTTTTTGCTGATTCCCACCCGATAAGCTACCAATCTCATCGCTAACATCCATCGATTTAATCTTGAAGGAGCGTTTGAAGTATTCGTACATTTCTTTCTCACGTTTTCGATTTACGAAGTACTTCCCAATCGACTGTAGAGAAGCTCCCGTGATATTCATCCCAAGGTCACTAATCTTGAAAATACCGTGTTTGAATCGGTCTTCAGGGACATAATTAAGACCGAGATGAATCACCTCACTCGTAGATTTACCCGTAATATCGATTTTTCCAAGAAGAACCTTTCCACCATGCACTTCATCTTTCCCAAAAATCGTCTCAGCGAGTTCTGTTCGACCAGCTCCGACAACTCCTGCCAAACCGAGAATTTCTCCAGGAAATACTTTTAGAGATACACCTTTAAAGCCATTTCCCGAATAGTCCTCTACCGATAAAATCGGTTCAACTGTTCGATCAATGACTCTCCCATCGTCATGATTTCTAAGATCTTCCATATTCGTTCCATCTGGTAGCAACGCTTGAATCAACATATCATTAGTAAAGTCTTGTGTCTTCCCAGATAGGCTAATCTTCCCATCGCGCATAATAATAATATCAGTGGCAATCTTAAAGACTTCTGTCAGGCGGTGCGTAATATAGAGAATCCCCACGCCTTCTGACTTTAGCTTCTCGATGAGTTCGAATAAACTTTCCGTTTCATTAAAGGTCAACGAGCTAGTTGGCTCATCCAAAATTAAGACTTTTGGATTTCGTATTAAGCCTTTTAAGATTTCAACCAATTGTTGTTCAGCAATAGTTAAGGTATCTGCCCTGCGCTCTAGATTAATACTCCATTTTAACTTTTCAATGAGTTTGAGAAGTTTGGCCTTTTGCTCACTGGCATCTCCTAGTAATCCAATTAGAATATTCTCTAAAACAGACATATTCTTAAAGAGCATCGGTTCTTGCGGTACCAAATAAATCCCACTACTTAAAGCGACTGCAGGTGTTAAGTTCTTATGAGACACCTGATTAATAATAATCTCTCCTTGGTCGGATTTGTAAATACCCATAATAATCTTCATGAGCGTACTCTTACCGGCACCGTTTCCCCCAATAATGGCGGAGACTTCCCCAGGAGAAAGACTAATGTTAATGCCCTTTAATACATGGTTATCGCCGAACGATTTACAGATGTTTTTACATTCAAGCAACTTCACATTTTCCACGACAACATTTCCTCCTTTACAAATGTTACGCATATAAACTTTTGTTTCGTATTCATTGTACTTATTTTTTAAAGCGCTGTCAATGACGTAATTTTGATAATTCTATGAATAAAAACGAACGAAAAAAAGAAATCCCGCTAAAACTAGCGGGATTTCTTTTACATGACTATTTTATACATTATGTGCATTACATTTGTTTTTTTACAACTTAAAAGGAATTGAATCAAAATATTCAATTCCTTTTATTGTATTTAACAAGTTCTTTGCTTAAGATTTCTGCCTCTTTTTTAATTTCGACAATCAGTTCCGATTCGTACTTTTTAATTCGGTCACTAGGACCGGAAACCGATATGACGCTTAAAATATTATTGGAAGAATCTAGGACAGGAGCAGCAATTGCATACACTCCAGGTTCTTGTACCCCGTCATTAATAGAATAATTTTGTTTGCGAATTTTATCTAGAAAACTATCTGTATAAATAATATTCTTATTAATTAAATTCACTTTCTTATTTATTGACATAAAAGCTAAGAAAACTTCACCTACCGCTCCCCGATTTAACGGAAGAACCTCTCCTAATTTTACAGTCCTTCTTAAAGCATGAGAACTTTCTACTTTGGCTACACAAACCCTATTAGAATTTTGTTCTAAATACATACTAGCAGTTTCATTAAACTTATTCTTTAACCTAATTAAAGACTCATTCGCAATCTCAACGATATCATTTTTTCTATTGACAGATTCCAAAAAGGCATTAATTTTTGGCCCGAGAGTATATTTTTTTTGGAAATTTTTTTCTAAATATTTCATCTCTACAAGTGTTTTTACTAATCTATTACAGGTAGTAACTGATAAATCTGTATAAAGAGCAATTTCTGTTAATGAAAGAGTTACGTGTTCTGTGAAACACTCTAAAATTTTAAAACCTCGCTCTAAAGAACGAACACTTTCTATTTTTTCTTTTGTCATTTTCTCCCATTCCCCATTTTTTATATTACTCATTATAGCTCTGAAACAACGATTGTACCAACCTCACGCTTAGAAATTTCACTTACCTTTTCAAGAGAAGTAATCACCACTTGGCTTGATGGATTATTAGTAATAAAATGAACGGCCGCTTTCACTTTTGGTAAAATTGTTCCTGATTCAAACATTCCCTCTTCAATGTACTCTCTTAATTTTTCTACTGATACTTTCTTTAAGATTGTTTCATTACTCTCCTTATAATTTAGATATACATTATTTACGCCTGTTAAAATGATTAGCATATCCGCTTTTAAGTTTGAAGCAATTTTTTCAGCCACTAAATCTTTATCAATCACACAATCTTTTGGGATAAGGGTCTTTTGATGGCTATCTCTAACATAAGCAGATCCTCCACCACCCCCGCAAATTACGATATATCCGTTTTCTATCATTTTCTCTATTGCATCAATTTCTAGTATTTCTAATGGTTCAGGAGAAGCAACTACCCGTCTCCAACCACGATCTTCAAAAAACTTATATTGGTGATTCTCTTTATCATCAGAAACCATTTCTTTGTAAAATGGCCCTATTGGTTTTTCTGGATTAATGAAAGCCTGATCTCCACTGGACACAAGAACTCTAGTAGGAATAACAACAACTTTTGCATCTAAATTTTCTCTGTTCATTTCATTTGTAATTTCATTTTGAAGCCAATTTCCGATAGATCCTTGTGTCATTGAAACACAAGTATTGAGAGATAACGGCGGATTATTTTCACTACTTCCAAAAATTTGTTGTAATAATAAATTTCCTACCTGAGGTCCATTCCCATGAGTAATCACAATCTCATTTTGAGAAGGGTCCAATGACATTATTGACTTTACAGTATCTCTGATAGTCTCAATTTGTCCAATTTCACTAGCATCTTTGTCTAATATTGCATTTCCTCCTAAAGCAATTACAATTCTCTTCTTCATATTACCACTCCTACATCACAAAAATTCTCATGAAAAATTATCATTCCATAAAGTACATCTAATCCTGAAGTATGTCCGTGTTTGAGACATTTTAACGTTGATTGAAGTGTTTGTTCTTTTATAAACTCCTTAAATACTTTAGGAATTAATTTTTCTTCAAAAAAATTAGTAAATTGATAAATACTTGTTTGTGTCGTTTTATGCATATTTTCTTTTACATATTTCTCAATTATGGAGTAGACATGTTGTTGTCCTGAAATGTATAACATGATCATTCCACCAAAAATGATATCATCCATAGACGGGGTGGCCCCTATACCATATCCTAAATAGGAATTCACTACTTTCCCAGATTTTACTTCGGTTATAAAGTCCCAAACTTTCTTTTCAAGAGTTTTGTAATATTCCTCTTGTTCATTTTTATAAAACCCTACTACTTTTCTAGATTCTTCCATTGCTTTTCCTAAATCTTTAGATAACCTTTCAATCGATAAAGCAACTTTTTCTATCGAACATAATGTTAGATCCATAGGATTTTCATAAGATAATGCTTTCCTTAAATTTTGAAAAACTTCATTCGAAACTCTTACTGATTTAGGAAGAAGATCTCTCCTTTGAGAAATTATAGTGAATATAAATTCATTAGATTTGATTAACAAAGTTGTCTCATAAGCTTCTAGAAGAAAAGTATTGAAAAAAACTTCTTTTCCAATACTTTCATCTATTTCTAAGGCTTTATAATTCATCATAATCCAATTGGCACTCCTAACATTAACCAGACTACCATAACGAATGTCCAAACCAATAATGCAGCTAAAGAATAAGGAATCATGATAGAAATAACTGTGCCCATCCCTGCTTCTTTTTCGTACTTATGAATAATACTTAAGACAATACCGAAAAATGGCATTAATGGAGAAATAATATTTGTTGAAGAATCTCCAATTCTATAAGCAAGCTGTGTCAATTCCGGTTTAACTCCTATAAGCATAAACATCGGCACAAAAACTGATGCCATAATACTCCATTTTGTGACAGCAGAACCTATAAAAAGGTTGAAGAATGCTGAAAACAAAACGAATAATACAAGAAGCGGTATTCCGGTTAGACCAGTAGCTTTTAACAAATCTGCCCCATTTACTGCAAAAATAGTTCCTAGATTAGTATAAGCAAAATACGAAATAAACTGAGCAGCAACAAATGTTAAAATCAAATAGTCTCCCATCGTATTCACCGTTGGAATCATTTTCTCAAGTAAATCTCTATCACTTTTAACTGTCTTGGCACCGATTCCGTAAAACAAACCAACTACGAAGAATAGTAAAGCGATAATAATCACAATTGAATTAATAAATGGCGAGGTTTCCAATATAGAACCAGTTTCTTGATTTCTTAAAATACCATTTTCTGGAAGCAGTAATGCGCCTATGAATATTAAGAATAAAACTAATCCAATCAGAGAAAATTTTAACCCTCTAGACTCTAGTTTAGTTACTTCAGAGATATGATCTTCTTTATCACTTGTATAAGTCGCAGATAATTTTGGTTCTACAATTCTTTTATTTACAATTGTACCCACAAGAACCAATACAAAAGTAGAAATAAACATAAAATAGTAATTTGCCATCGGGCTTACATTATAAGTAGGATCTAAAACATGAGCACCACCTGATGAGAGATTGCCTAACAAAGGGTCAATAGAACCAATCAGCAAATTAGCACTAAATCCCGCAGAAACCCCAAAGAAACCAGCCATTATTCCAATAAGTGGGTTTTTCCCAAGCGATTTGTATATAATCCCCGCAAGAGGAAGTACCAAAATGTAACCAGCATCACTTGCAATATTTGACATAACCCCCATAAAAATGATTACAGGAATCAAAAATTTTTCGGAAGTGTTCAACAGTATTTTCTTCACTAAAGCATTTAAGAGACCGGTACCGTCAGCAGCCGCAATCCCAAATAAAGTCACTAGAACGATTCCTACCGGAGCAAAATTTGTAAAATTTGTTACGGCTTTTTCAAACATGAATCGAACTCCATCTGGACTTAAAAGTGATTTAACTGCTACTTCTTTTAACACAAGTTCATTGGCCTTGGAGTCAAATACATTAATTTGAACACTAACTCCAAGTCTGAAGAGAAGTTCTGATGAAAGTACAATGACGATTGCAAGAATTACAAATAATGTTGTCGGTTGTGGTATTTTATTCCCTTTTCTTTCAATCCATTCTAGAATTCTTTTTAATAAACCTTGTTTTTCAGTTTTTTCCATTGTAATCCCTTCTTTATGTTTTCTAATTAAAGTAAACGGAAACAACTGTTTCCGCTTACTCTAAATTTTGAGTTACAAATTTTTTATTGGATAACACCTTCAAAGAATAATGAAATTTGAGAAACAATCGCTGAGAAAATGAATGTTCCAAAGAAAACTGCAAAACTAACTATTACTATTTTCCAAGAAAGTTTCTTGAGGATTGGAATATCTTTTCCTAACGCTAATCCCGCATACGCTAGTGTTGGAGTTCCTAGTGCTGCAAATTGAATAATCTTTGTTTTTTCAACAATCCATTCATTTCCTGGGAAAATTGGTGAAGACATAATTACCCCAATAATACCTAACCAAAGAACAGGAGATAATTTTTTACAATAAGGCAAGTTCGCAATGAAGTATCCAATCGTTGCTACTCCAAATAAAACCATACAACCTTCAAATGATTGCCAAAAACTTAATGGTTGTAGACCTTGTTTTACATTTGTTTGTATCATATTACCAATTGCGGTTAATACTGCTGCTAAGAAAATAATTCCAAGACCATTTAGAAATTTCTTAGATTCAAAAGTTTTATAAGTATCTGTAGTTGTCATAACATTCACCTACTTAACCTTTCTAAATTTATTTAACTTTTCGTATAACCAAGAAGTTACTGGAAGAGTAATTAACATATTGACATAGACGGCAAGTATATTAACTAGTAAATTAGAAGTATTCATATATCCCGTAACTTTCTCTATAAGTGTCGAATCTGTATAATGAGAAGAAATTACTTCTAAAGCAGCAGTAGACATACTTAAACTACTATTCCCAGCAGCTAAACCTAAAGCTAAAGGATTAAATAGGTTTAAATTAACAATTACAGAAGTAAAAATACTTGTCCAGAGAGCTCCTAGAACCGTCCCAACTATAAATACTCCCATAACTCCGTGTCCTTCTTCAGAGTTCAGACCATATTTTTCAGCGATAATAGCTACTTGAGCTTCCCTCCCTAAAGAGTAAGTAGCTCCTACTGATTCACGTCTCAAGCCAAGTAACAGAGCTACTGGTAACCCAAGAAGGAATGTCCCACTTAAATGAGCAGCTGCTTGAAGTAACACAGTCCCTTTTGCAGCAAGTATCGCTTGTAATTGAGGTCCAACACCTAATCCAACTTTGACTAATAGAATAGCTAAAGCAATCGGAAAAATAGAACTAGCATGATCCATGTCTTTGTCACTTAATATTTTTAGTTTTCGCCAACTTAAGATGCCCCCCATAATCGTTGCATACAAAATTGGCATCAAAACAAGAATCCCTATTTTTCGTATTCCTATCAACTCACTAATAATTACAATAGCGAGTGTCATAATATGAAGTTTATAATTTTTTAAAGCTTCCATAATTGTTCTCCTTTAATCTTGGGAAATTAAATACTCAGCAGCTTTTTCAAAACATTCCATCGGTGCTTTCACTAGTCCTGCTCCAACTTGTCCAATTCCTGGATCTTTATGAGCAATACCCGTAGTAATTGTTGGAGTCACTCCAGTCTTAAGAACTTTCACAATATCAATACCTGTTGGAACTCCTCTGAAATTTAGATTAGGAATTTTTAGGAAACTACTTTCTGAACATGTAATTTCATACATCTCTTTAGTAATTCTTACTCCATCTGAATATGTTCCACCAATAAACTGCACAATTGCTGGAGCTGCTGCTAATGAAAAACCACCCAAACCAAAAGTTTCCGTAATACAGCTATCTCCAATATCTCCTGCAGCATCTTTTTCGCTATATCCTGGGAAATATAATCCTTCTGGAATATTAGCTGGTGCCACAAACCATTTATCTTTCACACCACTTAACTTAATCCCGAAATCCGTCCCATTTCTAGCCATTACCGCAACAATCGTACTTCCTTTAACTTCTTGATTCATAATTGCATCAGAAATAGATTTCATAGTAGCCATTACTAAGTTCACATTGAACATGTCAATTCTTTCAAGATGCATACATACTTTTGCAACTTCTTCTTTTTCATAGCTAGATTGCACCAAGTATTTTGATAATTCATTTAGTAACAAAGCTGTTGAAGCTTTATTACGATTATGGTTATCATCCCCCATTTGAAGTGCCTGAGTTACGATAGACTTAATATTAATCCCGCCAGATTTTTCAATAGCTTCTTTTAAAATTGGAAACATCTTTTCTCGAATCCAATGTAATCTTGAAATGACATCGTTATTATAAGCACCAAATCTTAGAGCTTTCCCGGCACCTTCATTAATATTAGAGAACGCAAAATTTCCATATGTTTTATTTTGAATAATGAACACTGGATAATTTGAAGTAATAATCCCTGCCATTGGCCCTACTGTTTGGTGATCATGGTTAGGAGAAAATTCAATCTCCCCATTTTCAATCAATTGAACGGCTTCTTCCTCAGTTTTTGCTTTCCCCTCATAAATTAGCGCTCCAATTACTGCTCCTTTCATTGGTCCACACATTCTCTCCCATGTAATCGGAGGGCCTGCATGCAATACTAAGTTTTCCTTCATTCCTGGAATGACATTTTTGGCTAAGTCCATTCCCACAATTTCTACTTCGGAATTACTGATAATTTCTAATACTTTTTCATTTGCTTCTGTTCGATTCATTACTTAATCCTCCTTAGTGAGTAATTGTTTTAATAATTGTTTAGCTTTTTCTGAACGAATTGGAGCCTTCCACTCAACTTGAACAACATCAACAGATAATTCTTTTAAATCCTCATAAAAAATCTCAAGTCCGATGTTGATAATTTTTAGTTTATCATCGAAAATATCAATCATTCTATTTCCTCCTATTCAATACTTGCAAGTACATAGTCCACCATAGAAGCGTTGCTATCAAAAACAAGCACACCAAGATTTTCTAAATCTGTTCTAATTTTTTCGTAATTTTGAGGATCCTTATAAGTTCCACAAATAGTTGCTAATACAACTGAATTACTTGATTTAGTCGCTAATAATTCTTTGATTTTTTTATGCGGTTCTCGATTAGAACCATAACCCAATACAAAATCAAGTAAAATTAATTTATTATCTTTACCAATCACTGATTGGAACATTTCGTTTCTTAATGTCGGATCAATCATTGGATGCGCTCGTCCTCTTGTATAAAAGTCATCTCCAAGATCCAAAATGATATTTCCAGAATCTAAATTGAAAGACTCATAGTGAAAATCCTTCTTTAAATTAGACTGTAAATCTTCAATCTTGTCCTTTAGCTTATATAAGGTTTCATAAGCTAAAGTTCCGCCGGTAAATAAACCAACAATGTCATAATGGAGTAATTTTTGGATTTCCTTTCTTTCTGAATGAAGGCTCTTATTTACAAGTGAAGGATAGGCTTTTCTTATGAGTAAATGAGCTTCTTCTTCTAAAGAAGTTGCCAATTCTATTTGTTCGTTTTCGATGCGTTCATCATTTCCAACAAAATGGATAATTACTGGCTTAGTAAGGTTATCTTCTATAAAAGTCATCAATTCAAGTTTCACCCGTTCAGAAGGTGGTTTAGAAATCAATCCAATCACCTCAGTATCTGAATCTCTTTCTAAAAGTTGCAAAGCAAATTTTGTCATAATCCCTCCAACTTTTTCAGAAAGGTCTCTTCCCCCAGTCCCGATGGCATTAGAGATACCACCGCCCAATTTGTCAACAATCGTCATGACTTCTTGACAACCAGTTCCTGAAGCAGCGACTAATCCAATTGCTCCTTTTCGTAAATGATTTGAGAAGCAAAAAGGAACTCCGCAAATATGTGCTGTGCCACAATCCGGCCCCATCAATAATAAGTTCTTAGAAACTGCGTATTTCTTCAACCGAATTTCATCTTCCACCGAAACATTATCACTAAATAGCATTACATTTAGATTCTTGTCTAATGCATTTTCAGTTTCCTCAGCTGCATATTCTCCTGGAACTGATATAATACAGAAGTTTGACTGATGATAATCTTTAATGGCTGAATTTAAAGACAAATACACCTCTTCTTCAGAATTATCATTAGAACGTGAATTTAATTCACTATCAATAATTTTTAATGCGCTTTCAAAACTTTCTGAAGAATCAGTATCCATAGCAATAATCAAATCATTTTTTGTGGCTTTCTCTGCATCTTCACTGTATAAATGGTTTCTGATCAATGTATCTTTATTCAAATCCGTCCCCATTACTACAGCAATATTTCTTATGGAGTCTATTTCTAATAACTTATTAGTTACAAGCATCAACTTTACTGAATCATAATACAATCCCTTTTTAACAACAGTAAATTTCATTTTACCACCCCTTGGAATTTATCTTTTTTCTTGTATATGCGCATTTACTTGAAATACTGATAGTTTTCATTTTTCCGCTATGCGGTATTTCAATTTTATTTTAGCACTGAAAACGCTTTTGTCAATCCTATTTTTTATATATTTTTTATATTATTTTTATTCTTTTTTATGAGATATTCGCCAAAAGAATAATAAAAAGGATAAGGAAACTGATACTTCAACTTCCTTATCCTTATTTAAATCATTCCAACATCTCATTCACCCTCGCTTGTACTGCATCGTAATCATACCCTGCTTGTTCTAGGCGTTCTCTTCTTTCTTCTCCGTTACCCCATTCACCTTGTATAACTTCGGTTGCAATGGTGTCCAGAACGTCTTTTGTATATAGATTGCTCCCGAACTTGCCTGATTCCGTTCGACTTTCGTTATTCTCTGGATGCCCAAATAAGTCTTCTTGTTTTTCATTATTTAACACTCCGTTTTCTTCAGCTAAAATACGATTGACTTCTTTTTGTATCCCAATAGCATCATATCCAGCTTCTGTTAACTGTGTGACACGCTCTTCACCATTACCAAATTTTCCTTCGATGACCAATTGATAAATGTTCGTGGGTGTATCTTCATTTTTTGAAATAATCCTCTTCTGTTCAAACTTTTGACCATGATTTCCTAGTTTGAATAATATAATCCAGGCTTTATCGCCTAGAGTAGCAAAATACTGCATTCGTTCGACAAAGTAGGCTTTTACACTTTCAGTTGTACCACCATGTAGTTCCATACTTCGGTGCGGGCAAGTTGTTGGCACAAACTCATTGTGTAATCTCACCGTATCTGCATTGATAGGCAATCCATAAAATAGTAAATCTTCCGTGGCTTGAGCTAAAGCTACATCTTCATTAGCCAAGAAATTCTCATCACTAACTTTGAGGCTCTCACATACCTCATAACCAATCGAACGACAATTACTCCACCAATCACCTGTATGATAACCGATATTCGTCGTATTTAATACTTGCGCAATCATTTTTCGGTTGCAGTAATAATGTGCAATACCAAGTGATTTATCTCTTCCCTTCAGCCAATCTATATACTCCTTAGGATTCATTCTTCCTGCATCATTATGAATTACTACAAAATCAATAGACACAAGTTTTCCACTATCTGTCATTAACGGTTCAATAATTTTCTCTACCATTTTGTTCTTCCTCCTTATGATTCATTTGCCGTAAAACCTTCTGTAATTTCTCGGGGATTGGAAGTCCCAATTGTGTCGCATTTTCAAGAATTGAAATTCCCTCATTGGACAAATAGAAAAATATCACTGCAGCTCTCAAAACACTCGCATGTCCAAGAATATATATATCCAAAATATTTGCTACTCCAACCAAAACAAAAATAATAATCTTTCGGGCAATTCCTTTAAAACCTACTGCACTTGATAGGCGATGTTGATCAATAGCACTTAAAACACCAGTAATATAATCCAGCAATATGAAACAGATGAGTGCATACAACAGTCCATCCATGCCACCTAAGAAACCACCTAATAATCCTCCAATGATTGAAAGTACTCCTCGCAAATCAAAATCTTTCATAATAGTCCCTCCTTTCGTTCTTCGTTTTTTATGTATTACGAAAGAAATCCCTGGCTGTATAAAGACTTATACAGCCAAGTTAGATGCTAGCTTCTAACTGATTCCTTTCGTTGTCTTAAGTGATTCCCCACTTATTTTCTTGTCTGTCCACTACTTCGAATTTATTAGTAATCATTTATTCAACGATTATTTCCCCTTTTTCTTATCGTTGAAGATCGGCGTTTCTTTACGTTGGATATATTTGGCACTTTCTTGCTCATTAAACATATCAATTCCTTGTTTTTCGAACAGATGCGCATCAGCAATTTTTTTCATTGCACCACGTGTAGTAGCTTCATCCAAGTTATCCTCAGGATGTGCAATAACTAATCGTTTTGATTTGCCATCGCTGCCTTTGAAACCTAAATAGAGTTCTGTAGTAGTTTTTGATTCATTTGCCATGATTTATTCCTCCTTCCATTATTAGTTGTTATCATGTCTTGTACGAACCACAGTATCACAATACGTCATTGCTTCTTTGGCAAGGGTATCAATAGCTCCTGATACTGCCATAATTCCCTCATGGGTTGCACCATTTTTCAAGTTCGGAATACTTTTGAATTTCTTCACTTTTCCTTTCTCAGCATCTTGATAAAATAGTTCTAGTGTTGCTTTATTAAATGTTTCTGCCATGGTGGCTTCCTCCTTGTTTATTTATTTTGTTTTTGTAGCGTCATGACTTCTACACCTATAAGAACCGATATAGAACATTAAATGCTATGCTCTTCGAGAAATTTTTTTAATTTTTTTCGTATGGTAGAAATTTCCTGTTCAATTGCACGTCTACTACGTCCCACTCGTATAGCATATAATTTCACCGTTTCATAACTTCCAATCATCCATTCCAACGTTTTTAGTTGGTTAGGTGTTAGTGTAGAAAAGAAATCGTCATAAGTATCTTCTACTTCAAACCAGTACTCATCCTCTATCGTTCCAGGCATCCATTCTGGCGTTAGTGCAACAGTATTTAAATTTTTCTTCGTAATAGTATTCAAGTAGGACCAATAGAGTTTGCGTTTAAAGTACGAACCAAACTGATTTCGTTCACTAATGTTGCCAAGAGGATAACCAGTCGTTTCTTGATAACACTCCATTAAAAAAATTCGCCCTTCCTGTACAAAGTCATCAAAATCAGGATTTTTCTTAGTGATATTTATTCGTTGCAAGACGTTGTAAATCACTCCTTCATAGTACTCAAAAAGTAATGCTGTGTTTTCTTCTGTTTCTGTCCATTCTTTCATTGTTTTCTCCTCCGTATTTAGATTCGAAATTGGCCAACTTCAGTGCATAGAGTAACGCAAAAAGACTTTCTCTAAAAACCAGAGAAAGTCTATAAAATAAGGCAATAATTCCCATTCAATTATAATAACGGAATTTTTTCGAATTTTTCACGATAAAAATACCCTTAAGTTATAAAAAAGTATAGAAAACAGTAAAGTTTGGATGTAAAATAAAAGAAAAAGCAATCGGAGGAAACTAAAATGAAAACGATTACTATAGGTTGTTGGGAGAACGACCAGTCACCACTAACATCCAGTTCAGATTATCCACTGATGACGAAAAATGTTTTGTTGTTGTATGATCTGACTTCATTTAAAACAGACATGAAAAGTGCTGTCTTTTACAAAGACGGACGCTGCATTCTAACGTCACGAACCACACGTGCCCTGTTTAGTGACTTAGAGATGCAACTTGGTATGTCCTACTCCCAATCCAAAGCTATCACTCATCTATTGACACACATTTCAACAAAGATACCCTATGCCATTAATGAACTCCTATATTTTGAAATTAAAGATAAGTCAAGTTCTTACTCACACTGGTGTGCTTTTCATCATCTCACACAAACTATTCAAGAAAATCGACAGACATCTTTAATATTGGCTAATTGTCTTCAAATCATTCTTCCCTATTGTCAAAAAACAGTTGAACATCAACTCGCAACCTATCGCATTATTCAGCATGCTCACGAGACTGTTGCTTGTTCAATTATTGATAATCTCATGCATGCTACTGTAGAAACACAAAGAAGTAGAGAAATTATTAGCGTTCCATTCCATAAACCCACCGAATTTTTAAGAACTCCTATGTCATTAAATGATACGATACATTTAATGAGAAACGTATTTTGCGATTATATTGAACATCATAAGAGTATTTATATGGAACCTAGCGATTTGGAAAAACTTAGAAGAATCAAATAAATACTATCCCCCTTAATTTTAAATCAAGGGGGATAGTATTTTTCTCTTAATCATGCAATTAATTTTCTAATCTAAATAATGGATATACTCTTTTAACGTTATCATACATTATAAAAGGAATATGTGCTTGAATTAATCCACAAGGCATAATATGAGTCCCCCATGTCCGTTAATAATTAAAGAATTACAAATATCTTCAATAACAAGTTTAGTATACGGTTGTATGAATAGAATAGGAGGCATAATCGCTTGAAAATCGTTTATTTCAATGAATATAGGATTAAAATCATCAGGAAGTTCTAATTCAAGAATAACGAATTCCACTGAAAGAAAATAATCCCATAATGATTTTATAGATTCCCTAGCTTTAAGAACTCGTTCTTTAAACTCCTCAAATGAATTAATAGCTAAAATCCCGTTATTTATATCATAATCTAGAAAAGAAAATAGCACACCTTTAACCTTTGAATTTTTGAACTGGTTAAATGAATCTAAAATTAAACTGTAGGCATTCTTAATTTCTGGATCTATTTTGGTTAGTGTGCTAAATTCAAAATTAGGATAATAAATACCTTCTTCTTTTAATATATTGATAACTTCTCTCGACTGAACTGTCCCATATTTTGTCAAAAAAATCTCCACAATCTTGAATATATTTTTAAATCAACATTTTAGATATATTTTGCGAAACTTAGATAAAGATTATTTATAGTGTATTAAAGTTTTTAATATTCAGAACTACAACATCAATAGGATCAGATATCTTTTCTGCATTTTCTCTACTTAAAATAAACCCTTTTGACGTACCCCTCCTAGCAGAGACATGCCTTATTGGAAGTCCTATTTTTCCATCAAGAATATCCACTAGTACTTCTTTAGCAATAAAATAGACAAATTCATAATTTCCAATAGCCCAGTAAATAGTATTATCTTGTTTTAAAATCCCACTATCTACCCATAATTCTCCTTCATTTAATCTTTCTTGATATTCAATATACAGGTTACCTGTTTTTAAAGATTCATTGTCATATTTAATCTCAATTCCCGCAAGACTCTCCCCTGAATACTGATTATCTTTATCATAGAACACCCCTATATCAATGCCTTCTTCTTTAAACATATTGTCAATATAAAGCTCAAATCTATGAGATTTAGTTAGTTGTTCAATATAGTATGTTTTTTTTAATCTGTCGTCCCAAATAATTGGTTTGGAGTATTCCCAAGGATTTTCATTATACAAATCCACTCTTTTTTTTATAGTTTCAGGATTCAAATAAGAAATATAGTTTAAAAATTCTCCTTTTACTTGAGAATCTTCAATACATCTATTATATGACTCTATTAAACTTTCATAAAGAATTATGTTATCCGAAAAAACATCTACTTCTAATTTTTTATTAGTAAAATTATGATACAATGCTAATAATACATATTCTTCTCCAGTTAGAAGCTTATAACAATCTATCTTTTGCATATCTAAAAACATATTATTGATCTCCTTTTTTATTTAATTTAATTTATTAATAAAATCCTCTACTGCTTTCTCAAAAATTTCAATTCTCGATTCTGAATTAAAAAATGGAAAACCTAAAATTTTATAATTATCTACCATTAATCCCTTTACTTGATAATCCTTTTCAATTTGTAAAGAAAATTCTTCTTTCCAAGAATCTTCATATAACAAATGGCTTCCTTTTGGTTCTATAAACCCCTGATAAATCTGACTATTTGGTTTTTCTACTTTCTTGACAAATAGTAAGAAGTCTGGTTCAAACCGCTCCCCTGATTCAAATGAATATATCGCTAATTCTGGTATCCTTTCATTTCTGATTAGATAATATTCTAAATTTTTACCTATTAACTTAGGTTCAATTACATTCTTAAAGTATTTTAAAAATCGTTTTTCTTCGGAGGTTCCATAATTATCATTAAAAACATACCAATTTTCATTTTTTAAATTGAGACGATACTCTTCATTAACACAATTATTTTGTGAAGCCCCTTTTCCTCCTGATTGATCAACCTTGTCAAGATAAATCTTTTTATCTTTAAGTACATCTTTCAACAATCTTGGCGTAAACTCTCTTGACCCATAGAATTTCGGTTTTAAAGAAACAACGTACGAAGAAATATGTCCAAGTGCATTTTTAAGTGCATTAAAAATATCTTTCCCTGAAAGTCTATGAATCGAATGGGTAATTTCTAGTAGAGAATTACCTAAAAAATCATCAGAAACTAGAAAATCTTTTTTTGTTTTAATAGCCGGATATTTTTGTTTCAAAATATCAAATCTTAATTCTTCAAAACAATCCATTGCTCCCAGAATAATATTCAAATCAATATCTTTAAATCTAATAGTAGTAGTTAAGTCTGAATCCGTACTAAAAATTTTATTTTCTTCAAAAAGATTATTCACTATTCCTTTTCCAGAAGACACTGTATATCTATATACTTTATTTTTTAGACTAGACTCAATAGTA
>ERZ772956.1366-NODE-1366-length-16758-cov-8.873137_pt1 | contig 16758 bp, 19 predicted proteins | sample MGYA00580683_ERZ772956 | MGnify/ENA primary metagenome ERZ772956 (study PRJEB29015, sample SAMEA2738077) | human oral metagenome | biome: human oral; feature: human-associated habitat; material: saliva | place: China | collected 2212 ... | reverse complement strand
TCGAGCAGTCCGCATATGATCTTACGTTTTCCTTCAGTCATTTCGACATGATGCATCGGTTTCTTTGGTTTTCTGGTCATAATAAAAAGCCCTCCGTGATTTAATGATTACTGTCACGAAAGACCTTGTCAAATGTTTTTACAGAGTTTTTTCTATTGTCCCACCGGCGAGGCCGCGTTTTTTCAGGTTGATGAAGAAGTTTGTCCAGCTTTCTTTGTCTTCCTTCATGCCTTCAGCCGCGCCGATGATCTCGCGATAGCCATCATTATCAACACCGATGGAAACAAAGATGGAAATGTTCTGAAGCTCACCTCCCCAGCTGCGTTTAAGGAATGTGTCATCCACGTAAACATATGGATAATCCCCGCTAAGCGGACGGGTTCGCCATTTCTCGATGTGCGCGTAAGCTTTCTTATTGAGGTTGCTGATCGTTCCAGGAGAGACCTTGGTTCCCCACAGAACTATTTTATCTCCTCATCCTGCTTCAGAATCTCTTGAATATCGTAATCTTCTCTTTCATAGAAGATATCTGCCTCGTCTAGCGGAATCTCCTTAACATAATCTCCATGTCCTACTTCCATTCCAAGCCTTATTGCTTCTTCTCTTGGTATGTCCCCCAAAGATAGCTAATATATACCATATTGTTTTTATTTGGTCCCCTTACACGTCCCTTATAGCCTTCATAGTATGCATATGCTCTTATTAAGTAATACTCATCTACCTCAGATAAATTAACATCCTTCATACACACTACTCTTTTAAAACCCATCATATCAAATGGATCGCATTCTTCAAACCCATACTCCTCGGTATCTGAAATATCTCCCGAAAGCAGTACTATTCCAGCCCAATCATCCGCTGTAGCAAATTCTTTTCCCTTATATTTTGCAAATTCTCCGTATCTCATTTAGTTTTCCTACTTCCTTATCCAAACTCCTTTTTTTATTCAGCCATTTCAATTAACATCCCATCAGATTTTAATTTGTAAATCTTTGATCCTGATATCAATTTTTCTATCTCTGGTTGATGAAATTCGGGTACAATATGACCTTTTGTTGACTTTGTAAATCCGTTTCCTGTATAAGGAGGAGCTTGCACCACATCCCCACCTAACTCTGGGCTCCGTGCAATGTTTACTTTAATAGAATCTTTCGAAGAGTATCGTATAATGCAAACAGCATCGTCATCCACTGAAAAAACTGTATCCTTGTAATCCAATCGTAATGCTTCAAATGCTTCTCTTGGATTTTTAAAAAGACCATCTTCTAGCCGAGAAACAAACCCTCCTACCTTATATTCACCACATAGATATTTTTCTAAGTCTTTGATTGGACATTGGAACCGATTCCCTTACTGTTTTAGTACCCTCAATTCTTCTGCTGATAGCCTCTTTACATCTTTCAATATTAATTTCCTAAATTGATAGTTTGATATGCAACCTTCTTTATAGCAACCTGTGGTATTTTTCTTGCAATAAACTCCTTATTTAGCTCAACAACTGTGCCAAGCGGAAGTATTTTCTCCTGTATATCCATGATTCCGGCAAGCAAGTCTTGCATCAGATACACGTTTACACGTTATCCTCGCTCACGAGAACGCCCCACTTTATGTTGAACAGTTTGTACTCACTGCTTCCGATGAGCTACACAACAGTTTTTCACTATAAATATAATATTAATGTGATTTTCTATAATTATAGTCTTAAAAACTAACCTGATTATTAAAACTTTAGTTTCTATACTTAATCAAATATTTTCTAAAATAACACTTGGGCAATAATCTTTTTTTATTATTACCCGCTCTCCGCTATCCATGCAAACAATCATAATATTACTTTCTTTTTTGATTTTTCTAACATTATTAAATTCTCCATCAAAAATAATATTATCGATATAGCTTATAGATATTCCTACTTGTTTTGCATATGTATCAACTGTAAGCGTCATTGAAAATTGATTATTCCCATTTATAGAGTATATAAATATAGCCTCACCTTCTTCCCCAACACAAATTGGTTCATTATCAAAAAAATCCAACATATCAAAATCATTAAATTTAATAAACATTATTTTGTCTTCTTCTTTGGTATAATTGTAATTACCTTACCTGTTTAATTTACTACAACTGTAATATCACTTGTTTTGTGCACAAATGTTCCTACTACTTGCTCAGGTACAGCATGTGTGTTTTTAATAGCATCTTCCACTACGATAGAGGGCACACCTTTTTTGCAGAACATATAATATTCTCGAGTTCTAATCTTTAATCATTTTAATTCTGCAAGACTCTCTGCTCTTCTGCTTAATTGCGCTTTCACTGAAAAAGTATCTGGCACCATTCGTTCCATAGCGTGTTGGGAGTAATATCTTCCATTTATTATTCCTCTGCCTTCCATCATACACCACATATCATCATGCACATTAATTTTTATTATATTCTTAGCATTTCCGAGGTCGTCCAGCTTATTTACCAGTTTCGCCTTGCCTGCTTTCCCTAGCTTGTCCAGTCCCTTTGAACCTATCACAGCGAGCGCAACATCCGGTACAACATATCCTAATCCATATGCCCAGCCCTTCTCAGCTATTGAATCACTTCCACTTTGGCACATTGCTTCAATCATGGTGTCAGGCCGCATTCCTTTTAATGTCTTTACAGAGTCTTTGCTCCACTCTGGCTGTTCAGTACCAGTTATTTTACAAAAGGCATATGTGCACAATGAGCCTACCATTATACCTAAATCCACTACTCCTGTTACCAGGTCTTTAAGCCAGAAACCAACCCCCTTGAAAAAACTTATACTGTTTTTCCGAGCTTCGATATTTCGTTCAACCTGACTAGTATATTTTGAATGTAGTTTATTTATCTTGCTCTCGTGTTCATCATCATTATTTTCAAACTTTACTATCTTCGTCTTATAGATTCTTTCTATTGCGTTAAAGCTACGGTTTATATTCGCTGAAGATGAACGTATTGTCGCTTGCATGCTCGAGTTTCTCTGCTTGTCTCTTTGTATCTTTTGAAGTGTTACCGCATCACATCCTTCCGGTGGCGCACAGGTCGTCATTTCTCTCGGCGTTCTGCTCAGTTGTTCTACCACACCACACGCTGCTCTTATAGATAACATATTACAGTAAATATCAGCTCTATCTACTAGCAGCATGCTGCCTGCAGGGCTTGCCCCTATGATTCCGTTCATCTATTTTGTTTACCCTAAGTTTATACAGATATAGACATAGTTGCCACACTAGTTGCAACTATGTCTATATCCTTTCGTGTAGTCTGTCTTTAATTCAAAATATGTTTTTTCGCTTCCTGAATATTCTCCTCTGCTTCGTTAACTTTTTTCTGCTTGTCATTACTAAGTTCATCCATAAACTCAAACCTTTGTTGCTTGATGCTTGCCAGCACATCAAGCCCTTCACACAGAACGCCCTGTAATCTCGAATCACTATTTAACAAATCCGGCAGTGACTGCATATGGACGAACTTGTTCCAAAACTATTTATCCCAAAAGAACATTTGTTGCAAGTACCCTAACTATTTCTTTTGTGATATTTTATGATTGCATTTGTTGGACCTATTACTTGTGTTCCCTCATCAACAAGTATGTACTTCAGTTTTGGATTTTTTGAAACATCCAGGCTTTTAATCTTAGAATCTGCAATCTTAATATATTCAAGATTAGGATTATTTGAAACATCTAATTCCTCAAGAGGTCCTTCACGATATACAAATTTTATAAGCTCTTTCAATAACCGTAGGTCGACTTTCTTTATATAAGTACCTTTTAAATAAATTGATTTACAATTATTATTAAATGTGATTTTTTTTAAAGCTTTAGTCTGACTTACCAATATAAATCTCAGTTTCTTATTTTTGCTGAAATCAAGCTCTTTTAGTTTTGAATCGTTAGCCTGATTAAACAGTTTTAGAGTAAATGACTCCAGTTTTTCTACATTGCTAACATCTATCGAATCAATTTTCGAGTAATATGGGTCTGCAAGATATATTTCCCGTACTGTTGTATCACCAACCTTTGTAGGAATTACTATATCCGGTCCGGTTTTCTCTATATCTATCCGCGAAAGACTGTTATCCAAATTTTTATCTATATAATACTTATCCTTATCTGTTATAAATAAGCTGCAACCACAAAGCAGTGCCATCACAGCACATATGATTACCGCAGTTTTTGTTCTATAATGTTTTCTTTTCATTTCATCATCTCCCATTAGATAATATCACTACATAGTTGTCTTTTCAGAATGCATCATTTATCTCATCCACACTGTCAAGCCAATCATCATTATATTTGTATGGGTTTTTTTTAAGTTCACTGTTAAGCTCGTCGAGTTTATCATTCGTAGCCTCAGGATGATCCAATGCTTCTCTCAAGCTTATAGGCTTTTTGTTATAATGCTCAAGAATTTTATTATAAAATTTAACTCTATCAGCAGTTTTGCTTGTAGGGTATAGGTTACATATTAGATCCCCTGTCTTTGTTTTGGGAATTGCCATAGAAGTTCTCAATTTGAAGCTATTTGTCAGAGTAGATGTTCCTCCTGAATTTATTCCAAACTCTTCAGTACTTCCTGATGATTCGCCATGTTCCAGACAAGTCTTGAGCACACCCATCGCCACTTCCCCACTTATTTTAACTTCCGGTGTCACAAGACCATAGCCAACATTTAATGTCGTCCTAATAAGCTCTTCCGCAATATCTTTTCGCAACAGTTTTTTTAAATACTCAACTTTTCGCTTTGATAGGACATCCGCACCAAGTGTCGGTGTCTTAGAAACATCAGCAGTTGTATACTCTTCATAATGTGCTAGTGGTTTCGCATTATTTGATTCGGAATATCGATATTTTTCATACTTATAATGATAGTGCCCATCTTTCAAAGATACTTTACCTACCTTATATGTATCCATCCTATTAAGAGCCACACTTAGTATCGTACATCTTTCAAGAACTCGAGAGTCAACATCTTTTTGCGAGATCATGCAATGCATATTCATTTTAAAATTAAGAACTGAAACCAGCTCCCAGGCACTCTTTTTTTGCTTGAAAACCCCATCAATTGTACGTTTATAGTAATGTTTTATCACTTTATTCATATCATCCGGACTTGCGTTAAAAAGCAAAAAGTCAGTATATTTACTATATACAGCTTTCTCCACCGGCGTCATTTCCGCTGTGGTCAGATTAGAAAACTTCTTTACAAAATCCTCATTTAGCCTGCCTTTAGACGTCATTCCCTTCGTATACTTATCTAACAAGTCATTATTCATAGCTGCTGCCCATGCCGGCATTGTGTCATATGTAAATCCACCCTTTCCTGATTTTGCAAGCTCTGCGATGCATTGTGCAAGCTCTGTAAAAGCTGATTTCGCTTCTAAAAACAGCGTATTAGTACTACTTTCAATCTCGTCTATCTTAGCCAGCTTTTTATTCAGTGCAGTAATGGCTATCTCTGCTCGCTCCTTTGCTGCAGCATTGATATTGGTCTGCATCCTGCAATGTTCCGAAAGGAGCGGAAGTGATGAAAATTGGGTTTGCTTACGTCTATAATCTTCAATTCTTTCGGAACATCTTTTCTTAATTTGCCTTTGAGCATCAATCATTGCATTAATGCTGTCTTCATTGAGATACTCATTACCAACTCTCATAGACATGGCATCGCAATCTTTGGACATATTTTCAGCTACAACAACAAACATATCCATCACAGATTCATAGCATGCTATTTGATTTATCATGGCATTTGCCGCTAGGCCCTTTGCTCCCATTTTTTCATTCGAGTACCTGGCAAGTGTCGATTTTGCTTTGCGATATCTTGAACTATATGAGTCCACATTCTTCTTTATTGCGTTCATCCCCATACGCATTAGAGTTGGATTAACGATTCTTCCCATAATGTTCTTCTCCTTCTTTTTCTGCTTCTTTTCGTAGCTGTTCTATTTCTCCACACATTGAACTTATTAGCTTTTCATGCCCTTGCCTTTCAGCAACAAGCAATTCTTGCTGTTCGCTAAGGATACTTCTCAGTGAATTATCTGATTTCCAATAATCAATTTGTCCTTCCACTCCGGCAATATCCCTTCTTCTTGCAAAATCCTCTTCAAAACAGTCCTTATCCATTTCTTTATAGGTAAGCTCAATATCTTCCAAATATTCATCATGTTGATTTTTTCTGCTATACATCACTTTCACCTTTTATGCATGGCTTTAACCTATAACCATATTACTATTTCTTTCCAAAACATTCTGCCACCTTATTGTCAAAATCTTTAAATTCTTTATGTGACTTTGCAATTTTCTTGGCATCATTGTTTAGTGCATTATTCATAGCTTTTACCACACTGTTGCAAACCTCATAACACTCTATACTATTTGTATTTCCAGCTATTGTTGTTTCATTATCCCTTACTGTGATTTCTTTAATACTGATTGACGATGATACTACATCACTTTCCATATTCTTCATTAATGTACTATTAATTAATATTTCTTTATCACCCATGTCAGTCTCCTTTACATAAGTGGTATTTTAACCATTGTTATAATACCGTTTTCATATACATATGCCATACCACGTTCCTTACCAAGTTCATTTTTTCTAATAGCAAAAATCTGCTGCGCCTGTGGATCCCCCAGGACAATTCCACTTTGCGTGTTATCTCTCAATGTTTTAGAAACAGCATCAAATCCTTTTAGTTTATTTGACATTGACGTTGCAAATATTTGTATTTGAGTTACAATACCTCTACTTAAAATTGCGTTAAACTCAGTTCCTTTATTTCCAAGTGTCTCAACAAAAGTATCTATATCTTCTATTACAAGTGATATTGGTTCTAGGGACATGTAGAAATCTTTCATCTTGAAATTACCATCATATGCACTATATGACATCTCTCTCATTTGAACGAGTTCTTCAAAATCATTGATAAACTCTTCAATTCCGCTTGATGGATCAGCATATACAACATTCTTGTAATTCTCGTAATCATCCAAATCTCTTGTTCTTGAATCAAATAAAAGAATCCTACCATTATTGAGTTGCGGCAATATGGTCTTTAGAACATTGGTTTTCCCCGACTGAACGGTACCCAAAATGAGCCTAATTTGAGATTTATAGTCAATATAGTACGGTGCAACCTTCTCACTATCAAGGCCTATTGCAATTCTCTTATCTCCCTCTACCTTATCAATCACAATATCTTTAAAGTTAACTTCATCCGGTAATACTGAAATTCTCTTCGCTACAGTTCCTATATTTTTACTCTTAATTGTCTCTACCATATGACCTAGTTGAATAGTGTAGCCTACGCTGCGCTCGCATTCAAATGGCAGATACTCCTGCATCAGATACACATTATCCTTGCTTACTAGAGCGCGCCCCTTTATATCGGACAGCTTGTACTCACTGCGTCCGATGAGAGACACAACCTCACTGGGATCGGACATGAAGTTGCAGATTCTTGCGCCGAAGTTATTCAGCACCGCGTACTTCATGGCATTGGCCCTTGTTGCCGTTACCAGCGTGTAGATTCCTACTCCGACTCCGTCTCTTGTCAGCTGAGTGAAGTAGTTCTCGAGATCGTAATTGATCTCCTTGATGACATCGTAATTGTCGATCACTACGACAATCGCCGGCATGATTTCACTTCCGGAAGCGTTATACATCTCCAGCGTCGTGACATTGGCGCGAGCGAATTTTTTCTTTCTCGTAGATATCTCGTCGGAAAGAATGTTTCTTAGCTTTCTGAATTTCTCCGTGTCGTCAAAGGATATATAATCGGCAACCTGTGGCAGATCCTTAAGACCGAAGAGTGCCGTGTTACCGAAGTCCACGATGTATATGTTCAGCGTATTCGGCGAGTTCTTAGCTGCCAGCGACAGAATCGCATTAGTTGCTGCCGTCGACTTTCCGACCTTGGATGTGCCGAATATTGCCATATTGCCCGCCTTCGAGAAGTCATGGGTATAGACTTCCTGCTTCTGCCTGTCAGGCATATCAACAATGCCGACATCAAATGAGATATTAGGGAAATCACCCGATTCGATGTTAGCAATATTAGGGTTTATTATCTCTGTGGACAGCGGCGGTAGCCATGGCTTCCTTACTTCTGTGCATGGCTCCTCTTCATATATGCACTTGATATGGCTTACAACTGCATCGAGCTGTGTGAGCCTGTTTATATCATTTGATTTGCCTATGCTCAGATCCTCGTTGATGAGACTTCCCTGTCCGAGCTCATTAAGTACGAAGATTCGTTCATCAGCCTCGCTCTGCTCCTTCTCAACACTGTATCCGCCTCCACTATATGCGGATTGGAACAGCTCAAATATCTCATTGTTTCCAACCTGCAGGTATGCGCGTCCCGGATTTGTGATATTGGCTGCATCACCGCTGTGCAAGAGTTCTCGACTGTCTGCTTCATTTTGTACCTTGAGACACAGCTTGAATCTGGAGTTGCTCCAGATCTGGTCGTCAACTATTCCTGAAGGCTTCTGTGTTGCAAGTATGAGATGTACACCGAGGCTTCGGCCAACTCTCGCTGTCGATACGAGCTCAGCCATAAATTCCGGCTGCTCTTTCTTGAGCTCGGCAAACTCGTCGGAGATGATAAAGAGATGTGGCATCGGCTCTGTCGCCTGTCCTGCTCTGAATTTCTCCGAGTATTTGTTTATATTATTTACGCCGTTCCTGTTAAATACATCCTGACGTCTCTTGAGCTCACTCTTGATAGATGCGAGCGCTCTCATACTCTCCGCCCCGTCAAGGTTCGTAATCGTACCAAGCAGGTGTGGCAGCTTCTTGAACAGATTCGCCATGCCTCCACCCTTATAGTCTATGAGCAGGAAGCCCACGTCGTGCGGATGGAAATTGCAAGCAAGAGACAGTATGTACGACTGCAATATCTCCGACTTTCCGGATCCGGTCGTACCTGCGACAAGTCCGTGCGGACCATGTGCCTTCTCGTGAAGGTCAAGAGTTACGATATCCCCTTTGCCGCGGACACCGAGAGGCACAGACAGCGATCGGTGTGTCGCATTGCTGCTCCACAATCTCTTGACGTCAATCTCTTCAGGCGACTTTACACCATACAGCTCTAGGAAAGAAATATTCTCCGGAATCTGTGTAGTAACGCCTTTGTTGTGAATAAGCGGCTTAATGCGCCTTGCAAATATCTCATAGTCGATATTCGCCATGTCGAACGCAAGCTTTTTATTTACAAGGATTCCTTCATCCATGAGGATTCTTCCTTCGTTCTTTGCTTCAACCTCGAGTATTGTCTTGACGTTCTCAGGTAGGTTCTTCTCTGTCTGGGTAATATAAATTAGGGTAAATCCAAGTTCAGAACCTTCCTCCTTGAGGTGCTCCATGATGCTGTGGTTTATAATCAGCTTGGACTCATCAATCAGAAACACGTAGTGCGGAGTGAATCTGGTTTCCTTTCTCGACTCGTCACGCGTTAAGCTTCTGGCCTTGAGCTCTCTTGTAATATGTCCCAGCACTTGATCTCGCTGATTTTCACCCGTAATTACACCGGATACGTTTATACTCCTTATTTCTGTATGAGGCAGCCAATTCATCCACTCATATTCAGCCTTATTTGCCTCTCCGACAACAGGAACGATGCAGACATCGTGGTAGCTCTGGAAGAATGCTGTCTGAGCTACTATATCTCTAAGTCTGGCTCTGCAGTAGTCAGGTCTTCCAACTATTCCAAGGTGCGACTTCTTGAGATCCGCTACATACGGTATATCCTCAATTGCTTTAAAGTTGTTATATACAGCGAGCATTTCGCTATACAGCTTATCTCCTGCTCTGCCGAAGCCTTCATCATCACATTCAAGCTTGAAGCTGAGAAGCTCATGTGCCGTTCCGAGTGAAACGGTAAGGAAATCATCATCATTGAAATTCCTCTCATATATTCTGTTCGAATAATGTTCTACCTCATCCTCAATCTTTTCGAGCGTAAGATTATGATATCTCTTGGACTCTTTAAATTCTTCTGTTCTGTCGTAGAGTTCCTTTCTCTTCTTGAGCAAGTAATCTTCGTATGCTTCCGTGCGTTCCTTATTCTCTGCCGCCTTTACCTTCTTATCATCGAAATATGTAACGACCGTGATTATCATGGTTGCACCGGTCGCCGCAACCATAACCATCATAAACATACCGCGCCTCATGAACATGCTCATGAGAACCGTAGCTATTATCATCACACAGCTGGGGAGTATGCGCTTAACGAGCTCCCCCTTCTTCTGTCGCTCCTGCTTATTCGGTGCCTTGATCTGAATCTTGGCATACGGCTCTGTCTTGATGATTCTGGGAGATCGCTTATATATCGGAAAATCCTCAAATCGCTCAGGTTTTCCAATGTATGAAATCAGCTCTGTTTCATACGTCGTCCCGCAAATTCCGCATATTTCAAGCCACTCTTCGTGGTATATAAATTCAGTCACACCAACGAGGATCTTATCTCCGGGAATAAGTTCGGCCTTAGCAATCTTCTCACCATTAACGTAGACTTCTCCATTTGACTCGAGATGTCTGCCGGAAATGACTGTGTATGGAGTATCAGAAGCAGGGCGAATCGTGCATGACGAATCGTTACCGATCTTTACCACTTGCCTTCCTCTTGTAGAAAGAGCCTCGTATTCTGTCGCCAGTATAAGCTGCTCCTCGCCATCCTCATTAATAATACGAGAAAAAGGTGCCACCTCATCTAGTGTCTTCCCATCGATTATCTTTTCCGTGTATTTTTCATTTTCGAACAATAAAAGTCTGTAATTCATATTTCCTTCCTAATTAAGCAGCTTCGGTTCATCATTGGAGTTGTTGCCACCTGCGCCGGAACTGCTTGAGCCTGAACTGCCCGCAGCAGCATCTGATTGTGGCGATGTACTTGCACTGTCAGCATCATTTGTCAGTCCGTATTTATCTTCTTTTATTGCCTCAAGCAGCTTTTTGATATCTTCATCCAGCTTATTTATAGTCTCCGTCTTCTTAGAGCCTGACATCGATGAGTCTTTGCTCACCTGTGCTCTCCTCTGGGCAAGTGCGAACACACGGTGCTCATTGTCTCCAAACTTTTGAGCATAGTCATCTGCAGCAATATAGTCCTGCCTGCCGATCATGACCCAGTAATTTAAATAGTCCCTATTGGTCTTATATCTGTTGATCGCCTTTAAGATGTTATCCTTCTGCGCCGCTGTGAGACCACTGCTTCTGACAGCAGCAACTGCTGCCATATACCTCGTAGCATCTGACATTCTTCCTTCATTAAGCGTTGTTAGTGTCTTTCCGACTGAGCCGTAATCCTCTGCAAAATACTGCTCCGTAGCATTCAGAACTTTTTTGTTGGTTCTCCCTTTTATGAAGTACTCGTAGCCCAAAAGCACCAGTGCGATAACCATGACAACACATATGACAGGCATAAGCACCTTATGCCTTGTTATATCCTCTTTCCTCACTGTAACGAAATTATCATCTATATTCTTCTGCTCTTCAGCAGCCGCATCAGTTATTGCGTTGAGCACACCTCTGACAGAGTCCGCCGCAAGTACGTTGCTTAACACCTGATTTTGCAAGAAAAGATCATTTCCGCCTTTCAAAAAATCTTCATACGAATGAGAGTCATCGAGCACTGCCCCCGTAAGAGCCTTGTATTCCGACAAGAAAACTTTTTCATTTATATTTTTTATAGAGAAAGCTCTGTCCAATACACAAGGCCTAAACCCCATATCGGTCATAAGGTTCTCCGGATTTAGAGAGAATGAATATATGTCCGTGAGATCTTCAAGGTCACTTGCATTGATAAGGAATTCGTACTTGTCGATAAGTCTTGCACCTCTTATTCGGTCAAACGTCTTTAGGCCCTTAGTATCATATGAGAACATGTAGTGATCTTCTTCACTTGTTACCTCACATGGAACAAGTCTCCTGCAGCCAAGTGCAAGCTGCTTAATTCTATCATCTCCAACGGGATAATCCGTCTTCAGATGTCTTATCACATAATTCTCCTCACTGCTCTTTTCCTCTATATTAATAGCCGAACTAACAACAGCTTTGTTTTTCTTTCTTATCTTCATAATCTTTAATATATCTCCGTAATTTTGTCGCCCGAAAAAACTCTCTCCTCCTGAAAGGTGTTAATTGTGCTTATTACACGCTCCTGCACGGTAGATCGCATGAACGACTTGCAAGAACCCGGGAGATACCCCTGTCGCTCAAGTTCACCTATAACATCTGATATTCTCCTCCTATCATCTACAATTACACTCGTTTCAGCATCACCTTGCGCTATCGTTATGGCTATTTTCATGCTTCTTCCTTCTCCATCTTATAACTGCTACTGAAATAAGACACATCGTAATTCCTAACGCAAATGTATCAATCATTTTATTAGGCAATGCTCCCGCGGTTCTCTTATTAGCAGCGGATTCCTCACCTGTATTTACATTTGCGAACAGATTCCCTTCATTTATCGTTTCCTGAACTTCTTTATCATAAGTCCCTGTCCCTTGCCAGTCAGAAGAAAATAGCCCGGAAACCATCCGCTTTTGCTTTGATTCCTTATTATCCTTTATCTTCTTCATTCTTGACATGCTTTCGTCCGTAAATACGGCGAATCCATATTGAGAGAGGACGTTCCCCTCTTTTTCACTTTCTCCACTTATGCTCTCCGGATCTATCACTATTCTGGGCTCATCCGCATAGATGCAGGTTGTAGGGTATACTGTGAACACCAGAAAAAGTATCGTCGCAAGCAAAACGATACCACGTACATTACCTCTACTCTTCACTTTATCAGTAACGCTCATTATTCCATCCTTTAAGGTCGCACGGGATGCTCTTTATCCCATACATCAAAAAATCCTTCGGCATCATAAGATGCCGAAGGACAACAACCTCTATCTGAACTGTCCTGCGATATTTGAATCCAGTTCCTGCGCTGCAGCTAAAGTCTGATCAATCTGTGTAGCGATTGTCTCAACCAGTTCTCTAGTCTTATCCAGTCCGGGCTTTAGTCCTGCAAACTGCTCAACATATGCATTTGCAGCTACACCTTCCCAACTATCAGGCAGACTGTTAATAACATTCTGCATCTGTCTGATAAGTCCCTCGAGCTCATTGCCTTGAGTTCTGAGGTTAGTTGCTGCCTGTGACAGTCCCTCTGCGTTAAGTCTAATCTGTGACATCTCTTCCTCCTTAACTATTAGTTAACCTTATTTCTTTTCAACCAGCATTGTTGGCAGGATTAAAAACTTTATTACCTCACTGCTTACTCTGCCATCGACCTTTGCATTGGACAGTATCTCGCTAAACGTCTTAAGTCTTGTTCTTGTATCAAGGCTGTTAGCTTCAGCAGTCTTGTTGAATGCGCTCACCGACGCATCCAGTGCTGCGTGGTTCTTGGCATTCGTCTCATTCAGCACCTTTACGGTATCCATCGTAAACTTGTTATTCTCAGAATATGCAGCAGTCAGCTTCGAAACATTCTCATTCTGAATCTTGTTGAGCTGCTCTGCTGTAGTTCGCAGAACCTGTAAGAATTCATTCTTCTTTTCTTCTATCGCAGTACTATAAGATGCTCCGGGTGAATGTTCGGCATCCATGCTATTAGTTGTCATAGTATCCGGATTCAGCTTCGATAAAAGGTTGCTCATGTCGCCCATATATGATTTTATGGATCCCGAAAGCTCATTTTTTGTACGCTTCAGATTATTCTCTAAAGCTTCACCGCTGTTTGTATTCGCTGCTTTATCCAGTCTGAATTTATAATTATCAACCTGCTCTTTCGCTTCAGCAACAGCTTTCTTATTTTCTTCTGTATTATCCGCTATATATGCATCTACCGCCTTCTCGTATCCTTCAACTTTAGCTTTAAACTCATTCGCGGCATGGATATGGGTGACAACGTTATTAATGGACGATTCCATATTGTTAAGTTTATCATTTATATTGTCAGGCTTTTCTGTTGATTCGATATCGCTCTTCACAGAGCCGTAAGCAGACTTGTATGCTCCAAAAAATAAATCCTTAATATCTTTAACATAATCCTCGCCACTTTTAGCAAGTGCACTTGTGTCCTGATTGCTGTATTTCACATTCTGCTCAGGCATATTCGGCATCTTGAAATCAGCATTATAATTACCCGCCACAAGCCTCCTCGCAGCCGCTATGTTGTTGCCGTCATTGTTAAAAATAGCAGTTACGTTGTACTGTCCAAGCTCTACTTCATCTAGCAGTGCATTAATATATGCATATGAAAGCTTATTATTGAATTTGTTATATGTCTCAACTATGCCATCAAATGTGCCATCATGTGACGCTTTGCTCAGTTTATTGCTAATCTTATACTCGAGTTTAATCGGCTGTGGATTCCTGTAGTTAATATTCAGAATATTTGCTGACAGGTCTGCCGGGAAGAATACAGCTCCTGCATATGTCCCCTTCTTGACGCCTTCTTCAGCAGACGCACCCGAAACTACCTTGAACTTCTTCTTATCAAGTGTCTTGATGAACTCCTCCGAGTAATTAACTGTCTTGCCTGAATACTCAACACCTATATCTTGATTAACAACAGCAATATAATTGTTATGCGATGAGCCTTTATCTGTACTCCCGCTACTGCCTTTAGAACATCCTGTTAACGACATAGAAATCACCATTACGAAAACTAATACTATCGATGTAATTGACTTCTTTTTCAAAACTCCCTGCCTTATCCGGAAAACTATTACAAGATTTCGATACTTCCAATCGGCATGTAAATCAATCTGTGTAAATTTTCCAACACATAAACACCACAAAATATTCGCCGTTATTATCACATGATATCAATTTGTATGCCAAGGTCAATTCAGAAAAAGCTATTTTATGGGATGTTTTTATAGCCTTAACAGCCATTTGGGGGCCACAAAAAAAGAGCTCCTCCTCTCGGAGAAACCCTCATTTATATCTATCAGACAACTGCCCTTACACGAGCTCGAGATATACGACCTCCGCATTATCTCCCTGTCTAGGTCCCAGCTTAAGAACTCTTGTGTACCCACCGTTACGCTCTGCATACTCCGGTGCGATCTCGTCAAATAGCTTCGTTACGACATCTTCATCGAAGATGTATGCGAGAACCTGTCTCCTTGCATGAAGATCTCCTCGCTTAGCCAGAGTAATCATCTTCTCTGCTTCGCGACCTGCTTCCTTAGCTCTGTCAAGAGTGGTAGTGATTCTACCCTCTCTCAAGAGATCGGTTACGAGGTTCCTTAGCATGGATCTTCTGTGCGCAGAATTTCTGCCCAGCTTCTTGTAACCATTCATCAGTCTGTCTACTCCTTTCAGTTAGTTTTCGTCATTAGGCTTGAGGCTCAAACCGAGCTCGGCCAATTTATTCTTCACTTCTACAAGCGACTTCATTCCGAGGTTCCTAACCTTCATCATATCTTCCTCTGTACGCTGAGTCAGCTCCTGTACAGTGTTGATCGAAGCTCTCTTCAGGCAGTTAAACGAACGTACGGAGAGCTCCAGCTCTTCGATTGTCATTTCAAGAGCCTTCTCCTTGCGAGCCTCACTCTTCTCGACCATGAAGTCCATCTCGTTCACCTCTGAACCCAGTCCGATGAACAGGTTCAGGTGCTCCAGCATAATCTTGGCACCGATGGAAACACCCTCCTCAGGTGTAATTGATCCGTCAGTCCAAAGCTCAAGTGTCAGCTTATCATAATCAGTCACCTGTCCAACTCTCGTATTCTCAACTGTGAAATTAACCTTCTTAACAGGTGTGAATATAGAGTCAACCGGAATAACTGCTATAGGAGTTGAATCTGTCTTGTTCTGCTCTGCAGGCACATATCCTCTTCCCGAAGCGATATTCATTTCCATTACCAGAGTTGCATTCTCTGCAAGAGTTGCAATATGTAAATCCGGATTAAAAATCTCCGTATCGGAATCAACGATGATATCTACTGCTGTCACCTCTCTGGCTCCAACAGCGTTGATGATTGCTCTCTTCTCCTCGTCGCCATTGATTCTTACAGCGAGTCTCTTTAAATTCAAGATAATCTCTGTAACATCCTCCTTGACGCCCGGGATTGTCGAGAACTCATGGAGTACACCGTCAATCTTGACCGAGGTGATAGCTGCTCCCGGCAAAGAGCTGAGAAGAATTCTTCTCATGCAGTTTCCGAGCGTCGTTCCATATCCTCTCTCGAGAGGCTCTACAACGAACTTTCCGTACCGGCCATTTTCGTCGATTTCTTTAGTAATTGTTGGCTTTACTATCTCGATCATTCTGTTCCTCCCATAAATTTACTGATCTAACGTTTATTAATTAATACTAAAAGCGATATGATTAATTAATCGAACGACTATCTCGAGTAGAACTCAACTATGTTGTGCTCTGCGATCGGTAAATCAATGTCTTCACGGCTTGGTGTAGTAACGATCTTACCCTCAAGCTTGTCAAGATCAATGCTAATCCACTGTGGAGTTGTAATAACCATTTCCTTGAGCTCCTTGAACTTAGGAGATGACTGAGACTTTTCCTTTACAGTGACTACATCTCCGGCCTTGAGCTCCATTGAAGGAATGTTTGCCTTCTTGCCATTAACCAGGAAATGCCCATGGTTAACCAGCTGTCTGGCTTCTCTTCTTGTAGCTGCAAAACCCATTCTGAATACAACGTTGTCAAATCTGCTCTCGAGCATTACGAGAAGGTTTGTACCAACCTGTCCAGGTCTCTTTT
>ERZ772956.1363-NODE-1363-length-16791-cov-2.704947_pt1 | contig 16791 bp, 15 predicted proteins | sample MGYA00580683_ERZ772956 | MGnify/ENA primary metagenome ERZ772956 (study PRJEB29015, sample SAMEA2738077) | human oral metagenome | biome: human oral; feature: human-associated habitat; material: saliva | place: China | collected 2212 ... | reverse complement strand
TGCGTGATGCCCTGCCGCTGGCGCGGCGTGAACTGAGCCGGGTCGCGTGGGCCGTGGCAGACCGTGCAGCGCTGGTAGAAGATCTTCTCGCCCGGCGACATCGACGCCATGGCCTTCTCGCGCAGCGCGGCAGCCCGATCCAGACCGAAGACGGCTTCATCGATCTTCAGGTCGGTCTTCTGGATGATCTGCGGTGCCTGGTAGGCCTTGCTGCCGCCCGGATCGGCGTCGGTGCACTTGCGCAGGCTGGCCAGGCAGGTGTCTGCCGTGGCGGCCTGCGTGAGCCCGCTGGCCGGCCGGCTGGAGGTGATGAAGTTCACCAGACCGTTGTTGCAGCGACCCTTGCTGTCCAGCTGCGGCCACGCACCCTCATAGATGCTGACCACGCCCGGCATGATGCGGTCCGACACCCGGGCGCCCACCACCAGCGCACCCCGCTCGTTGTACAGCTCCACCAGGTCACCGTTGCGGATGCCACGCTTCCTGGCATCCTGGGTGTTGATGAGCAGCGGCTCGCGGGTCTGCACCGCATAGGTCTTGCGCAGCGGTTCGGCATTGGCCATCTGCGAGTGCAGCCGCATGTACGGGTGCGGGCTGACCACGTGCAGCTGGCCCTTCTTCGCATTGCCCAGATACTCGGCCGGCTCCAGCCATTTGGGCATGGGCGGGCAGTCCGGCAGGTTCATCTTCTCGATGGTGGCCGAATACATCTCGATGCGGCCCGAGGGCGTATGCAGCGGGCTCTTCACCGGATCGGCGCGGAAATCTGCATGCCGCACCCAGCTGTTGGCCGCTGCCGGCGTGGGGAGGGTGATATCGCCTTTCTCCCAGAACTCCTCGAAGGGCATGAGCTTCGTTGCCGAACTGTTCTCGTAGGCAGCCTGCACATAATCCATCGGCTCCAGTCCTTCGGTAAAGGCCAGCTCCACGCCGCACAGCTCGGCCAGCCGACGGAAGATCTCGAAATCGTCCAGCGCATCACCCTGCGGGGCGATGACCTGCTTCATCGCATAGAACTTGTTGATGTTGTAGGTGCCGCCCGAGGAAATGTCGTTGCGCTCCACCGTCGTGGTGGCGGGCAGCACGATGTCCGCCCAGCGCGTGGAAGCCGTCCACCAGCAGTCCTGAACCACCACCGTGTCCACCTTCTGCAGCGCACGGATCAGCTCGTTCAGGTTCTGCTGGTGCGACATGAAGTTGTTGCCGGCGTTGTAGATCAGCTTCACCTTCGGGTAGGTGTAGCGGCTGCCGTTGTAGGTGAACGCCTTGCCGGGGTTGTTCAGCATCTCGGAAATGCGCGAGGCCGGACAGATCTTCTTGACCGCATTGCGACCCTGCGAAAGCCCCGTGGGCGGCGTGGCGCCCGACTGCGGCGTACCGCCGCCGCCATAGTGCCAGGAAAACCCCACACCCTGGCCCGGCAGACCGATGTTGCCCAGCATGCAGGCAAAGTTCACGATGGCCCAATAGGGCATCTCGCCGTGGTGCGCGCGCTGGATGGCCCAGGAGCCCGCAAGCTGCGTGCGCTTCGAGGCAAAGAGATCTGCCAGCTGCCGGATGCGAGCCGTCGGAATGCCCGTGATGCGGCTTGCCCATTCCGGCGCCTTGGCCGGTGTGCCGTCTGCGTCCTTGCCTTCCAGATAGGCACGGAAACGGTCGAAGCCTACCGTGTACTGCTGAATGAAATCACGGTTCCAGCGATTCGTCACCAGCAGATGGTGGCTCATGGCCAGGAAGAGCGCCGTGTCCGTATTGGGGATGATGGGCACCCACTCCGCGTCCATCACCTCATCGGTCGTGGTGCGTTGCGGATTGATGGAAATGCACTTCACGCCGGCCTTGCGGATGGCTTCCCAGTTCGGGAACATCTCGTGATCGGCCACCGTGTATTCGATGCGGTTGTTCTTGTCCGGGTCGCAGCCGATGAACACCAGCACCTCGGTGTGCTTGGCCACCTCTTCCCAGCAGGTCTGGGCCGAATACACCTCCAGGTCACCCAGCACCAGCGGCATGATGATCTGTCCTGCACCGGCCGAATAGTCGCCCGCCGTCATCGACGAGCCGCCCAGCAGGTTGAAGAAACGCCCCTGCAGCACATTGGGCCGGAAAATGCCCGCGTGCGACCAGCCGCCATACGAGGAGCTGAAGCAGCCTTCGTTGCCGTGCTTCTCGATCGTGTCCAGAATGGCCTTGGCCGTGAGGCCCAACGCCACATCTCAACTCACCTGCACGAAAGCTTCCTTGCCCCGCAACGCGGGCTTCGTCTTGCCCGTGCGAAAACCTTCCAGATACGACTTGCGCACCATGGGCCCTGCAATGCGCGTCTTGTCATAAGTGCGGGCAATGACCCCTTCCGTCAGCATCGGGGTGGGACGCTTGTCCGAGGCCTGCGGCACCACCTTTTCCAGCCGGCCGTTCTTCACCGTGCCAATGAACGGGCCATAGTGCGTGGCGTGCGCCACCTCTCCCGTGAAACTGGCCGAGCCGGGTGCACTCGATGCGGCCTTGGCAGCCGCTTCTGCGCCGGCAGCCCCTTCGGCAGCTTCAGCCGCCATCGCATCCTGCAACGCGCCTGGCAACAGGCTGCCTGCAGCCAGCCCTGCAGCGCCCGTGGCGCCCGTTTTCAACCATTGCCGTCTTGTGGTGCTCATGGTGCTTGTCCTAATTGTTATGAAAGAGGGAGAGCAGCGCTCACCATAACAAAAGAGCAGGACTGGCAGAAGGTCGTAAAGCCGCGAATCATCTGCAAACACGCGCGACTCTTGACAAGAGTCAACGAAATCAAGGAGGGCGTCGTATAATCAAATATCTCGACTGCAGATGAATTTAAAGGCGCAACTCGTTATTTATTTTGGGTATAGCGCCAGCGGTTGCAGGATGATTCCTGTTCGGGGTTGATAATTTGTTTTTGGCTTGGCTTGGCTTGGCTTGGCTTGCGGCAGCTGCCCTGATACGGCCAGATTGCTGGCTGATGTTCCCTTACTGAATCCGGAAGACTTCTTCCAGCGTCTGGGCGGTGAGCACGTTCCGTGTCCAGCGCTTCAGGGTTTCGTCGTCGGCGGCGTGCATGAGGGCCTGGGTGGTCGCGTCCATGGGCCCGAAGCGCATCGATACCAGGTCGGCCAATGTTTCCAGGCGCCCTTCCAGCCTGCCTTCCTGCCGACCTTCGTTCTTGACCCGCTCTGTCCATTGCATCATCTGGGCGTCCTCCGCTTTGTAAAGTTCTCTATACCGCTGTTTCTCGGTGTCGTCAAGCGTGCAGTAGTTGTCGATAAAGTTCATGTATTTCAAGTGTTTAGATGGATTGCTTTCCAGCGTCATCAACCCGCGGATGGAGTGGCCGTAGGCGTGTACGCGTTCGCTGGGGCTGTACTGCATGTTCACGAGATTCAGCCGGGCCACCAGGTTGTCGCTGTCCAGATGCTCGTGCAGCGGGATCTCGGGCAGAACGCAGGCGATGTATCGGAAGTCCAGGTAGCTGCCCTGTCCGCTGCCCAGATGCAGGTCGCGCGGGATGTCCTTGCTGCCGCGCAGGAAGATGACCACCGGAACCACGCGGTCTGTCTTTGAGAATTCAGCCAGCGTGAGGCAGTAGATGGCCAGTCGATGGATGGAGAAGAGGCCGGGTTTCGTTTCCTCCTCGACGATGAAGAGCAGGGCCTCACGCTGACCGTTGGGCCACTCCACCAGAAGCGGAACATCCATCTCGAAGAAACGATCGCCCAGTCGGTCCTTGGGCAGTTCCTGTCGGATGTAGGTGATCTTCACGTCGGGCGGCAGGTTGGCAGCCTCGGTGGGGGCGAAGAAAGCCAGCGCCTGACGGGGGTAATCGATGATCAGATTCTTGAAGTTCTGATCGTGGGATGTGGACATGAGATGAGCTCTGAAGCAGCTGTTTTCATGCAAAGCCGCAGGGAAGAAGGACGGTGAGCTGATGCCCCATGGCATCAAGCCGTGTCTTACGGGCACGGCGACAGAATACTGGTGTTTTATACAGCAATCAAGAGAGTGCACCAGCTATCTTGGGATGTGTCCAATGCAGCGACATGTCGCGGACGTTCAGGTCTGCCCGCCTCGAACCTGCCCCTCTGCGTCACCTCCTGACGCAATGCGTCACCCGACGGCACCTGTGGCTACCCAACAACGACAGGCCGGACGGCAAGCTTCGTCCGCCGGGCTGTGAACCCTGTCACAGGCCAGAACATGGCCTGCCACTTGTCGGGCCGGAGATGCCGTTGCCATGCGCTGGCACGGCACTCGCTACAGGGTGGGTGTCGAAGTGAAAAGCGACCGGGCCAGCCACCAGGCGAAACCCGAACACATCCTCACCTCATTGGACAAGGAGTCCAAACATGATGCTGAAACAAGTTCAAAAAGGTTTCACCCTGATCGAGCTGATGATCGTCGTGGCGATCATCGGTATTCTTGCCGCCGTGGCCATCCCGGCTTACCAGGACTACACGATCCGCGCTCGCGTGTCGGAAGGTCTGTCGCTGGCTGCTGCTGCCAAGCTGAACGTGGCGGAGATTGCTTCGGGTGGCTCTAACGCGGCCATGACGGACGGCTATAACACAGGCTATACCACCCCTGGTGCCTCGACCAACGTCAGCTCGGTGGCGATCACGCCTGCATCGGGTCTTATTACGATTACGTATCAACAGCGGGTTGCCGCAACCGGTTCGAACACGCTGCTGCTGAACCCGTTCACCGGTACCGAGAACGCTGCCGCGGATCTTCCCGACCCGACCACTGGCGGTTTTGCTCCGGTAGCCGACTCCATCAAATGGCGTTGCAAAGCAGCTGGCGCTACCACCGGCCACGGGACGGCAGGCACGCTGCCGGCTCGCCACGCCCCTGCCGAATGCCGCTAATCAGACGACCGTCTGATTCAGATCCGGGTTTTGGTATGACTCGGATAGGCTGAAAGAGAACGAACACCCGCTGGCGTGAGTTGGCGGGTGTTTCTACAAGCAGGGTCAGAAGTTGCAGAATATCCCGGTGTCTGCCTTTGAATACAGGGCTGACCGGGAAAAACAGGAATGCCAAGATGTACTTCGAAAAATGGGCAGCTTCCTGTAGATGAATCTGAATCTTGTGTGATGACGTGGTGGCATAAGCGCCAGTCATCATGTTGCCGACCAGGGAGACGGTGGCTCATCCATGCAATGAGCTTTGAAAGGCAATCATCACAAGGGAAGGTCATCATGAAGACCGAAGTCAGAAAGATTGTTGGTGGGCAATGGGATGATGGTTACGCCATAGATCAATATAGCCAGGTGCTCTGGAGACCAGGCGTCAATAGCGCAAAGAGGTTCTGGGAGAAAACGCGCACGCAGGCTGGTGATCTCATCTATCGACTGAAGTACAGTCAGGAAAGAGAGGCAGCTATGCCCATTGCGGAGCAGTTGGCAGGTTCAATTCTGTCCAGGTTTGGTGGCAGTGCTCCTTACGTTGTGCCAATGCCTCCCTCCATGGCGCGAGACTGGCAGCCAGTAACGGAGATCTCTCGCCATCTGGCTAAGGTAAAGGGCTTCAAGTTGCTGCAGGGGTTTCTGGGGAAGAGATGTGATGGCAATCAAATGAAGCACATCGACACCAAGAAGGTGAAACTTGACTTCCTTCGTGACTCATTCTGGGTCGACGAGTCACGTATTCCACAAGGCAGGCATGACGTGATCCTTGTCGACGACGTGTGCCGTAGCCGTGCCACGCTGGAGGTGGCATGCGAATGGCTGCGCAGCAGTCGATATGTCGGACGGATCTTCGTTGCCGTGGTGGCTACATGCGGATTTGTCGATGATCGTCCGGATTGGAGTTCCATTCCCGAGAGTTTCGATCTGGTCAGATCAGACCGACATGCTGCCGACCTTGAGTTTTCTCTGAGATCGCAGGGCGCGTGAACGTGCCGACAACGTGGAATCGGAAAACCTCGTCATGGGGTCCTTCAGGGGCTGCGAAGGACTCCATGGCTAAATAGAATAGAATTAATTACTTGAGAACGTAGGCGGTCGGGTTTTTTCGCTTCTCTATCAAACCTTCGTCCGAGAGACGTTGTAGCCAAGATCTAGCCTGGGCTTTTGAAACATTTAGTGCGGAGGCAACCTCTGTATCCTTCATCGGTGATTTCAGTATTGACTGAAGCACTCCCCGGACCGTAGTGAACAATGTGTCTGCTGGTGTCGGGGGATTTGTTGCGATCTGGTGGCTTGCGTCAGATTCTGCCTCCGTGTGGGAGAGCTGAGTCGACGCAGCCTCTGCCATTTCTTCAGAAAAAAGCGGAAGACTTGCTTGTTGAGAAACTCGCAGACAGGACGGAGCTGTCGCGAGAATGGCGTTAAACGCGTCAGTGTCTTGCGGATTTGGCCATGGGAGCGCTCCCTTGTTTCGCAATGCATCAAGCCCAGTTGAAGTGCTCCCTGTGGATCGAACGTATATGGGAACAAACTTGAGTTTCTCCAGTTGTTCGATGGCGCCAGCCCAGGTTCCGCCTTTCTTTAGATCGGAGCTGACAACCAGGGCTGCGTCTGATAGTGCATAGATCAGCTTGTTACGCTGCATGGCGTTGCCGATATTGAACCCCGCAATGGGATCGTAGGGGGAGATCAGAACTAGATTCCCTTCACGAAGCATGTTGTGGCTATCGCAATCTACTACCTTTCTTTCCAGGCTGTCCGCGAATACTCCAATGACCTTTCCCCCTGCATTGATTGCACCAAGCATGGCTGATTTGTCAATACCCCTGGCTCCGCCTGATACGAGCGTCTTTCTCGCGTTAGCTGCCAAGCGGCCAACCTTGGTCGCGTACTCTGTCAATTCGTCGTCCGCATGACGAGAGCCAACTACTGCGAGCCCCCCGGAGTCCAGTAAGGGTATGTCTCCACAGCCATAGATGATTGCTGGTGCGTCCTCTCGCAGTCGCTTCTTCAGTCGACGGGGATACGCTCCGTCTGCGCGACTGATTACCCAGATGTCGTGAGCTTGCCACCGTTCGATAGCCTGATTCAGAAGAGAGGTGCGTCCCAGAAGGCTTTTCAATCGTGCTTCCTCGATGACAGATCCGCAGGCCTGTATGAGATTGTCCGCAATGGGCGCCATTAGATCCGCTGGCTCGTGCTGGATCTCTATCAGACGGCGGGCAAGGCGTTTGTACTCACGAGGAGCCAGTAGATCCGGGGATGTCGTACTACGCCCGACGATGAGCGGGGCTGTCAATAGCAGAATTGCTCGGGTGTTGGCAGAGAGGGAGTGGAGCATTCGTCAGGTCCTGTTCAGGAGAGCGTCATGGAGGAGTGCTAAGCACTTCTACCCTTGCTAAGCGGTCATACGGCTGCGATCAGTGTACAGCGTTAACCTTATTATCGACCGGGTTAGTTGGGGCGTGAGAACTGGCAATTTGCTGGTGCTATGCGCCTGAAGAGTACCGTTTCCCATTGCTCTATGCTCTGATCTTTTCTAGGTGTCATGATGACATCCTGGACGGAATGATCATAGTGGCAGATAAGCTATTCGCTGAGTATGAAGAAGACATGAGTGACGTGGTTTAGGCAAAGGTCATGAAGTGGGTGATACGGAGACATCCATCCCAGCATCATCATGGAGAAGTCCTAAACCAGATCGTCAGAAAAGCTGATGTCTTTGTTCCTTGATTGAAGGGATAGCCTTCCGGTAATAGTCTACTTCTGATAAGGTCATGGCGTATATTTATTTACTTTATCATCCGGGCTTGTGGAGTGTCTAATTAGATAGAGTCTTTCCTGGTCCGTGTTGAATGAGGGTTTGTCGATTCTAGATGTTTTTGGGTCAACGTGGTTTGCGATTTGTGTTTGCTGCTTGCGCAATGACCTAGTTTAGGGTGGCATTTTATGAACTGGATCTTGGCTCTATTGTATTCGTTGGTTGTTCTGTGCTGGCACTGATCTGGTTGACGACAACCCCTTACGTGAGGGGTTGTCATTAATGAGATTTGTGCTTTCCAGGTTGGGTTTTGAATCAGAGAATTGTCAATTCCCAGTGGGCCTTGAATGCATCAAGTAGGCGTTTCTGTCGCCTTTCAAGAACTTTTGGTGTCCAGATTCGGGAGCGTCCGACTTCTTGGGTCAGTACAAACGGGGTTGCGCCGCCCTTGCCTTGGAGGTAGATCTTTTTCTTCTTTGAGAAATCGAAGTTTCCTGCTGCAGGGTTCTTTCTTGTGTGAAGCGGGACGAGATTGGCCAGTCGATGCGTCCAGTACTCGCGCTCACTTTCGCTTGGGAAGTACTTGTCCCAGTCACTCCCTTTTCCGGGGTTTTGGGGCAAGACATGTTCCAGAGTAAGGTGGTTAAAGACGAGTTTCTTGCTGCCGTCGCTGACCAGTGATTCTAGCCGTAGCATGATGCTCATTCTATCTGGAGCCAATTTTCGATAGATGTCTCCGTTCAGATGGTCAATGAAGTCCCGCTTTTGTGCGTTATCCAGACTAAGTGTGGATAGCTTGTCGGGGTCTCCATCAAAGCCTTTTGCTTCGATCTCCTTGCTGAGGGCGGCGAAGCTTTCTATGCGTTCATAGATGTTGACTCGGGTGACAATCATGAAATAGGTGAGTCGCTCCACAAGAAGAAGGAATCTTTCAAGAAACTCAGCGTTTTGTTCAAAGGTCTTGAAGTACAGCAAGGTTGGTGGAACCCAGTCCTTGAAGTTTGCGCGATTTAGGTAGCTCAGGTACTCGTTGATCTTGTCGGCATTTCTTTTTGATTCAAATTCTGAGCTGCGAACAAATTCCCATATCCTTGCATAAGGTATGATGACGTCGTCGATAAGCTTCTGTGGGTTATTGCTTTCCGTGACGTGTTCTAGGAATTCCTTGATCAGGGTTTGCTTTTGCTTTCTTTTTGCGTAGATGCTTCGGATGTGACTGAAGAGTTCTCCGAATGCCTCTCGTCCAAGTGCCAGTTCTATTCCGCTCCATTTCTTGGCGTACTCTCTTCTCAGTGCCTCATTCTTTGTCTTTCGAATTTGGCCAAGAATGTTGGCTTTCAGGATGTCAATGGGTGCAAGGTCAAGGCCTCGATTGTTTAGTACCGAGAAGATTCGATAAGCGGAGTCAAGATCTGGCGTGGAAATAACAACCAATGAGCAATGGTTTGCGATGAATCGCCATAGTTCATTGCGCTCTTGGTCGGGTAGGGCGAAGATCTTTTCTCGCAGAAGAGCGGCATTTTCTCGGTAGCGAAGTCGGCTGTCTCGGAGGATGTCACTGGTTTGTATGAGTTTTGTTATGCCGCCAGGCTCCTGAATGTAGGTTCTGAAGAAGTCGGCGTCTTCCTCGCGTGCAGTGAGGCGATATTGATTCTTCTCTCCAAGGCTTATTTTCCCTTTTTTGTACAGAAATTCGGTTATATCGTCTGTTGCGTCCGGCATGGCATCACGGAGAACGGCAAGCATGATGGTCAATGTGGATAGTCGCTGTTGGCCGTCCACAACAGATGATTTTGGATCTCTGTCGTTCTTGATTAGAACAATGCTGCCAAGGAAGTACTGTATTGCTGCGTTTGATGAACGGGAATCCACCATCGCGGCGTAGAGATCATCGAAGAGCTCTGTGGTTTGGTCGGTGGTCCATGCATATGGACGTTGATACTCCGGGATCTCAAACTGGTAGTTACCTTCAAATATTTCCCGAATTAATTTGTCTTGGGCTTCAAGAGTCTTTGGCATTTTATATCCTTTGAGATGGGAGTGTCGGGACTTGACGAACCATGTTGGGCAGGGCGCCTGGGTCTTGGGCCAAACGCTGTTAGAGCTCACGTTGACGTTGTTTAACCTATCACGCATAGACCGTGTATAGCATCTTTGATGACAGACGGTCGAACTGTGGTTATGAAAGGCATGCTAGGCCGCCGCGAAAGCTCACTGTCCTTTCCAGGTAGTAGAGCTTTTCATGAGGCTTAGATCTTGGGGCTCGTGCATGTATGAAGACAAAACGTCAGGTCACCCGGGGGGGTGGGTGATCATCAAGCTTTTTGTAATAGCAAAGTAGTAATAACAAGAGTCTTCTTGGTCTTCGATTTCGGTGTATATATTTTGCTTTTTGGAGGGTAAGAATATTATGTCTCCGAGTGCCTCGCGCTCATGGTGTATCCATGCACTCATCGTCGGTGGCGAAGTTAACCGAACTAATCACAACCAAGGATCATAAGGCCTGTTGAAAAATATCCGCAGCCCCGTTTCGACCAGGACGCTGAGTGCCGCGAAGGGCATCATGATGATGGCGATCAGGTAAAGAAGCGGCTGAATGCATAGCGCGATGAAGAATATGCCCCCGATGCGATCAGGGACAGGCCGGCGGTCAGGATCATTTCTGTCGTGTCTATGTCGCGGATATGGCTTATTGCATGAAGCGTATATCCCCACATGTCCAGGGCCAGAAGGGCGATCCATAGCACGGTGTGATCCCCGATTCGTTCATCAAAGAACCGTCCGGGACTCATGCCAAGCCGTTTTTCAATCGGGGACTGGAAGGGCTGATGGCTGTGGCTTCGCTGCGGGGTCCGGCGGATCTGCGCACTGGGGGGGTAGATGCGGACCAGCACGAAGTTCAGTGTGGCCTTTAGTGCCGTGGCGAGGTTCTGGTTACGAGATCCGCCCAGAGTGCAGATGTAGAGGAGCAGGATGAAGCGGCCCAGGATGTTCATGGACGAGCTCAGTCCATGGTCCTTGGTCGGCAGAACGGTGGTGGCGCCAATGAGGAAAATGCCAAAGGCGGCGACAGCGCCCAGGATGATGCCGATGAGGTGGGTGTGAAGGGCGGGTTCGTCTGCGTCTGCTCTGCGGTTGACAATGATGTTCCATACGCAGACCCATGCCACCAGGGTGTAGAACAGTACCAGGATGGAAGCTATGGGAAGGTTCATTGCAGCGTGATTGCAGGGGCGGCGAGTGAGCCCCTTGGGAAGAGGCTTTGATGCCGGACGGATCGGGCCTTGGGGGTGATGCTGTCATGTCGCTGGTTTCGGGTGTGCAGGCATGCGGGTGGGCGGGTGGCGGCTGCCGATCACCGGCTTGTATACACACGCCGGGTAGGGCGCTGTTCTTGTCGCAGGTCCGGGTCCATGTTCCTTCTGTCGGCAGTCATGCACAACCTGAACCCATTGTTTCAGAATGCTTCGCCATAGAGGCTGGCCTGACATGGAGGAGCGATCTCATGGCTGTTGCACTCGAATGCATCAATTTCATTGTGCCGTTCAGCGTGATCCGAAAGAAGTATCCGGGCGGGCTGGTGCAGTGCCTGCTGGATTACCGGGGTTTCGTGGGCAGTGGGCCCATCTGGTTTGACGAACATCTGTTTCGGGATGGGGCGATGAATGATCTGGACATCATGCTCATCCTGTCACGGTGGGAGCGGTATGGTGTTCAGCCCGTGGTGAAACGCCGAGGGAAGAAGGTCTGGAAGGACTGCTGTATTCCGTCGTTGGGAGGGTCATCCACGCCTTGTGACTGGATTGAGTACTCTGATCAGAAAGGGATTGTGTGGCTGAAGGGCACGGAGCCGGGCGAGACCATGTACTGTCAGAACTGCACGAAAGAGTACATGTTCAAGCTGATCGCGAAGGAAGAGGAAAGGCTTCGATCGATTGAGGAGCAGAAGGCGCATGACAGGCGGGAGGGCGTCTTGCATGTGCCCGATTTCCTTCTGTTCACGGATAGGGATCCTGGTCCAGGAAGTGTTGGCGTCGTGCTGGAGTTCATGGATCGTCCCGGAAACTCACGACGCCGGTACATGAATGAGCAGCTGCTTAAGCAGATGGAACATGCGGTGTACAGCAATAACCTACACTTCATGTCCTTTCGTGGGCGTCTCATGTGGGTTGTGGACATTGCTCTGGCGTATGGAGAGCCGCAAGCGGTCATCCGGCTTCGGGGCGTGACGGCTGAAGATAAGCGACCGAACAAGTGGCGAGGCGTCGAGCCTGAATGGATTCCCTGGCTTTTTTGAGAGGCTGTTGAAGGCAGGAGTGATTGCCCGGCTCCGTGTGGCGTTGAACGAGGCATGGGGCCGCCGATGTTCTTGACAGCTTCTTGGAAAATTTGGCTTGATGGTTGAGTGCTGTATTTAATGACAGTATTATGGCGTGGCCGTAGCGCTTGCTCATGCCTTCGTTGAAGGGGCGTGGGCTGGCGGTACGGAGACAATCTCTCGGGGTTTCCATCATGCCCATGAGCCACGACCAGAACTTCAAGAATCTGATTCTTGACTATCCCTTGCAGGCGTTGGCCTTTTCCGCGCCAGAAGAGGCAAAGGCCTTGCCGCCTGATGTTGTCATCCGCTCTGTGCGGGAAGAGTTGCCCAAGGACAGACTGGGAGACCGCTTCTTCGAGCTGGATGTGCCTCTGCTGGCTGAGTGGCCTGACGGCAGGCGAGAGGCGCTGCTGTTCGTGGTGGAAGAGCAGACGGATCCGGCGCGTTTTTCCATCCGCAAGCTGGCGTCCTACTGTCTGGCCATTGGCGAGTTCTATGACACCGACCGGGTGGTGCCGGTGGTCATCTTCCTGCGCAGTGGGGCTTCGATTGCTCGCCAGCTGCGCATGGGCAGTGATCAGCAGTGCTATCTGGATTTTCACTACATCGCTTGTGTGTTGCCGGAGATCCCGGTGGAGGATCATCTGAACAGCCAGAACATTGTGGCCCGCCTTAACCTGGTGAACATGCGCCTGAGGAAGGGCCAGCGAATACACGCCTATGGCCATGCCGTGCGCGGGCTCATGACGCTGGAGTCCAGCTGGGAAAGGCAGCGGAAGTACATCGACTTCGTGGAAGCTTATGGTGCGCTTGACGAGGATGAGAGGCGGCGGTATAGAGAACTTTATGTGACGGAGGATGCGCAGATGATGCAGTGGAGTGAGCGGCTGCTGGATCAGGGTGAGCAGCGGGGTGTGCAGAAGGGGTTGCAGCAAGGGCTGCAGGAGGGGCTTCGGCAAGGACAGCTCGGGCTTCTGGCTGATCTGCTGGCCGAGCGCTTCGGTGCTCTGGACGAGGCCGTGCAGGCGCGTCTGGAGCAAGCCGATGAGGAGACGCTGAAGCGCTGGGGGCGCAACCTGCTGTCGGCCCGGAGCATGGATGAGGTGTTTCGGACGCAGTAACGGAATAGGGACATCCCACACGAACCCCTGATGGCTTCGTTAGGGATGTCCCTTGGGTGGCGGCTGCTGTCCGGGCCACCCGGTTATCCAGGCTGCCCTGTCATGGTCGCAGAAGCCGCCTTCCTGAACTCATCGGCTCAAGGTGTTCCAGCGTCATCAGCGTGGGCTGAGGCGTGGTGTCAATGCGTTGCCAGCCACTCGCGCAGTATGAGCTCAATGCGGTTCCGCCAGTCGGGGCCGGCGGCACGGAATCCGTCAATGACATCCGATGACAGCTGGACGGACTCCATGAATGGCCCATGCGTTCCTGTCGGGGTTGTGTTCTCTGGGGCGGGAGCTTTGCCATTCAGCCATGAGACCATGTCGCTTCCAAGGATGTCCTTGGCAGGAACAGCTTTCTGGAAGAACGATTCGTCCAGTTCCGGACTCTCTTCATCAAGGGCAGCGCTTATCTGGGCATCTTCTTCAAGGCTGGGTAGCTGAAGGGTCAGTCCTGATTTAGTGGTGATCTGCATAGTGCTTGGCCTCCCGACGGTTTGCTTTTCTCAAGCTGATGATCCGTACAGAGGTTTCACGGAGAGTGAAAACCATGACGTGTAGACGGCTGCCTATGGGGGCGATGGCAACGAAACGCGATTCTCCATAGGCGCGGCGGTTGTCTGGATGCAGTAGAGCCTTCTCCCAGTCGAATGCTATGGCCTCAGAGAAGAAAATTCCATGCTTGGCAACGTTGATGGCTTGCTTGGCGGGGTCAAAGGAATAGTTCATCTCTCATGAACAGCTGCCGTCGCTGGGGCGTTATGGACGGGCGCGCGATAGAACGTCCTGACTGACTTTAGATGCAGGTTATTGAAAAGTCAAGGGAAATCGAGAGAAGCAAGAAGGGGCATCCCATCACGAGCCCCTGATGGCTTCGTGAGGGCTGCCCCTTTCCTTGGGTGGCGGCTGCCGTCCGGGCTGCTTGGTTATCCCGGCAGCCCTGTCATGAGAACGGAAGCGGCTTACTGATTGCGCGCCGCGCCGACCACGGTGCTGCCGTTCAGGCGGATCGTGGTGTCGCTGGGGTTGCCGCTGGGCACACCCTTGTCAAAGGTGCTGGAGGCCGGGTCGATCTTGTAGTCGGCCGTTGCGCCGGCGGGCAGGCTGATGTTGGTGGCCACGTGTCGGGCGCTGACGCTGATGAGCGAGATGGGCAGCTGCTGGATGCGGATTCTGGCTGTGGCGACGCCGGCTGCTCTCAGCTCCAGGCTGTCGGCACGCCCGTCGAAGGTCAGGCTCATGTGTTCGGCGTGGGTCGTGATCTTGCCGAAGTTGCCCTTGGCATCGATCGACGGTGTGCGCTGGGTGAAGCCTACCGTGCTCTTTTCGGGAAGGTTGGCGACGACAACGGCTTTGCAAGGCTGGGTACTGTCGACACGCTTGATGGTGAGGGTGTCGTTACCGTTTTCGTTGGTGGTGGTGAGGCCGATGGGGCACGGCGCCTCGTCGTTCTGTTCGACGTGTACGCCTGGCAGCAGCGATACGTTGGTTGTGAGATTGACGGTCACGTCGTCACCCTGCACGGTGAGCGACATGGGGTTGTTGGTGGCGAAGGCGATGGCTTCGTCCTGGAAGGTGGCGGCGTGTGCGCCGTGGCTGGCTGCCAGGGCCAGGGTGAGCAGGGCGGCTTTCAGCGGGATGTTTTTGGGCAGGTGCACGTGCGTGTTCTCCGGGTGAGTGAATCCACGGCAGCGTAGCACTGCGACCTGACAGGCCGTCCATCACTATTCATGGGCCTGACGTGTTACGGATATGTGTCGGGCGTAAGTTGGATTGCTGGTGTTAGAACGTTGTACGGATGTATTGAATGGGCGCTCATTCGGTATCGTCATCGCCCCATGCGCTTCCTATCCACGCTCCCAGTGCAAGCGCCAGGAGGATGTCCGTGCTGCGGTCTGGGTGGTTTTCCCTTCTGTCGCTTCGGCGTGATGGGGTGTCATGGAAGCCGGTTACGGGCAAGGCCGGCTGTCGTGCTGAAGCAGGGCCTTACTGCTTCTCCGTGGGTGAGGGCGGGGTGGCCCGGCCTTCTCCGTAGACGCGGCCTTGTTGCTGGATATCCTGAAGCAGGCCGGCACGGTATTTGTCGAGATCCCATTTTTCCTTGCAGACGTAGATCTCGAACAGGTCGGCCTGGTGGTCCTTGGCCCACCAGCGCACGCCGGTCTGGATGATCTGGTGCTGCATGACGGTGGAGGCGGCGCGGAGGTCCACCAGATCCACGTCGCAGCCTGCAAGATCTGCCAAATCGCTGGAGAGGTTGAACAGGGCGATGATGTCGGCGTGGCCCTCGACCAGCACGGCCAGGTCGAGATCGCTGTCCGGGGTGGCGTTTCCGGTGATGCGACTGCCAAAGGCGTAGATGGCCAGCAGGCCGGGCAGGTGGCTGCGCAGGTGCTGGACGATGAGATCACGGGCCGTGGAGTGCATCTCTGCATGGTACCAGCGGCCTGTGCAGCTGAGCCGGAAGCGGCTGATGCCTGCCGACTGTCGGTGATCAGGTGGTGGTCTGATGAAGAGGTGGGCCTGCGCTCTGGCACGCCGGCCCCGGTGACTACGCGAGGGGACGGCTTTTATTCGCCCGACTTGCCGTGCTGATGCCCCTTGGCATGGTCGTGTTTCTTGCCGTGATGGTGATGGTCATGCTTCTTGCCGCCGTGGGGGTTGATGGCGGTGATCTGCAGGACGACGGGTTCGTTGCCGGTCTTGGCAAAGTGCTGCTGGCCCGCAGGGTGGGTGAAGATGCTGCCGGGCGGCAGGGTCTGCAGTTTGCTGGCGTCGTAGGTGTTGCCGAAGCCCAGTTGCAGGGTGCCGCTGATGACGTTGACGAAGAAGTAGCCTTCCTTGGGGCCGTGGGGTTGCAGTTCCTTGTTGGCGGGGATCTGGATGCGCAGGATGCGGACGTTGTAGTGGTCGTTGACGTCCAGGAGGGCCTTGCCGGAGGAAAGGTCGATCTGATCGGGGGTGAGGACCTTGTCGACGCCTTGGGGCACCTGGGCATGTGCGTCGGTGCCGTGATCGTGCTTGGCGTTGTCTTTGTGGGCGCTGGCCGTCAGGGGCAGGGTGGCCAGGGCGGCGGTGGCCAGCAGGGTGGCGATGGGACGGATGGCGTTCATGGTGTTCTCCTTGGGAGGGTGTTCTGGTTGATGCCGGTGGTGGCAGCCATGCTGCCTTTCGCGGGCCATGTGTCTCTCTAGCTAGATGTAATGAATGCTAGTTCTATTGATACTTATTCTTGTTGAGAGTTGTCAATGGGCTTCGGTCACGATGGGGCCGGGATGACGGGGCCGGGACGTCGTGGAAGGGATCAGGGGGATCTGTCGAAGAGAGGGGCAGACGAGAGTGCTCTGGCCCTGTGGGTGGTGCTCGGGTATTCCCCCGCATGGCGCGTTGCCGGGGGCGTGGTAGGGTAGGATTTGCGGTTTCGATGTGCTGACGGGGAGGTTCTTTCATGAAGCGCCGTGCGTTTACGGGGGCTGCGCTGGGGCTGGCCGGTGGGATGGTGGTGTCTGGTCGGACCGGTGTGTCGGGTTGGATGACAGAAGCGGTTGCGCAGGAGTCTGGTGTGCAGGCCGAGGCGTCTCTAGGGGCCGGCCAGCAGACGGCTGGCCAGTTGGCAGGTGGTGCTTTGGTGCGCAA
>ERZ772956.1362-NODE-1362-length-16798-cov-6.088515_pt1 | contig 16798 bp, 19 predicted proteins | sample MGYA00580683_ERZ772956 | MGnify/ENA primary metagenome ERZ772956 (study PRJEB29015, sample SAMEA2738077) | human oral metagenome | biome: human oral; feature: human-associated habitat; material: saliva | place: China | collected 2212 ... | reverse complement strand
TTTATAAATTAGTTGGAACTAGGGATCTTACAAAAGTTGATGTAAAATATGCTCCAAATTTTGATCAAATAGTTTTTGATATGTATAGATATTCGAATATTACTAAAGAAGAGAAAGAGATTTTAAAGGAATATTTAACAGATGGATTGGATAGTTATAATTATCAAGCAAATCCAAAGTTGTTGGATGAAATAAAAAAAGAGTTTAATATTAAATAGTAAAAATTATGAATATTTAATTTATATAATTAAAGATAAAAAATTTAACTAAATAGGAATTTTTTGAAAAATCTTTCGTGTTTAATATATATTTTTGAAATGTTTCTGTTAATATTTAGAAAAAAAGTAAAAAAAATGAAATATTTCCTTGATTTTCCAACCAAAATATGGTATATTGTAAATAGCTAATAAAAAGGAGGAATGTGAGATGAAATCAACAGGTATTATTAGAAACATTGATACTTTAGGAAGAATTGTTATTCCTATGGAGATGAGAAACAAATTGAAAATATCAGAGAAAGATCCAATTGAAATCCATGTAGAAGGAAATACAATTTCTTTAAAGAAGTATGAACCTGATTGCACTTTTTGTGGAAGCTCAAAAAATGTAGTTGAGTATAAGGGTAAAAATATTTGTGAAAAATGTTTAGCTGAATTAAAAAATATGCAATAAATTAATGTATTTTAAAATACCATCATTATCTAAGTTAAAATCTTAGTAATGGTGGTTTTTTTTTGTATTATATAATAAAAAATACAACCTCGTGTGGAGGTTGTATGAATGTTATTAGTCAATGTTAAATGCTTTAATACCAGGGTATACTGCATTTTCGCCTAATTCTTCTTCAATTCTTAATAATTGATTGTATTTTGCAACTCTTTCAGATCTACTTGGAGCACCTGTTTTGATTTGGCATGTATTTAATGCTACAGCTAAATCAGCAATTGTTGTATCAGCTGTTTCACCACTTCTGTGTGATGTAACTGCTGTGTAACCAGCTTTGTGAGCCATTTTAATTGCTTCTAATGTTTCTGAAATAGAACCGATTTGGTTTAATTTGATTAGGATTGAGTTTCCAGCTTTCATGCTGATTCCTTTTGATAATCTTTCTGTGTTTGTAACAAATAAATCGTCACCAACTAATTGAATTTTCTTTCCTAATCTTTCTGTTAATAGTTTCCAACCTTCCCAGTCTTCTTCATCTAAACCGTCTTCTAATGAAATGATAGGGTATTTGTTTACTAAACTTTCCCAGTGATCTATTAATGTTTCAGAAGTGAAATGTGTACCTGCTTTTGGTAATACATATTCGCCTTTTTTATCACCTTTCCATTCACTTGTTGCAGCATCAATTGCTAACATGAAATCTTTTCCAGCTTCATATCCAGCTGTTTTGATTGCTTCAAGAATTAATTCAATAGCTTCTTCATCTGTTTTAACGTCTGGAGCGAATCCACCTTCGTCACCAACTGATGCAGCTAATCCTCTTGATTTTAAGATTTTTTGTAAAGCGTGGAATACTTCACTACACCATCTTAAAGCTTCTTTGAATGAAGGAGCGCCTACTGGCATAATCATAAATTCTTGTGTATCAACAGTGTTTGTAGCATGTGCACCACCGTTTAAGATGTTCATCATTGGAACAGGTAATCTGTTTCCATTGATTCCACCCAAGAATCTATATAAAGGAATATCTAGAGCGTTTGCAGCAGCTCTTGCAACAGCTATAGAAACTGCTAAGATTGCGTTTGCACCTAATTTTGATTTGTCCTTTGTTCCATCAGCTTTGATCATAGCAGCATCAACAGCATAAATGTCCATTGCATTCATTCCGATAATTGTGTCAGCGATTGTTGTGTTGATATTTTCAACAGCTTTTGTAACACCTTTTCCTAAGTAACGGCTTTTATCGCCATCTCTTAATTCTAAGGCTTCAAATTCACCTGTTGAAGCACCACTTGGAGCAGTTCCTCTTGCAACTGTACCATCAATAAGAGTAACCTCTGCTTCAACAGTTGGATTTCCTCTTGAGTCTAGAATTTCTCTTCCAACTACATTTGTTATTTCTAAATATAACATTAGAAAACCTCCTTATAAATATAAAATTGCATATTTATGCAATAGAAATCATATCACATAATATTGAAAAATAACAGCTTTTTGGGGTGATTTATATAAAAAAATTGAAATTTATGATAAAATTTATTGCAGGAGGAAGATATGAAATATAAGTATGTACATAGAGTAAAATATTATGAAACTGATAAGATGGGAATTACTCATCATTCTAATTATGTGAGATGGATGGAAGAGGCTAGAGTTAGTGCAATGGATGAAATGGGCTATTCTTTTAAAAAAGTTGAAGATTTAGGGTTTGCTTCACCAATGTTAGAATATAACGTTAAAATTATGCATTCTTCAACTTTTGATGATAATGTGGAAGTGGTTGTTTGGATAAGTGAATATAATGGTTTAAAGATGAAATTTTCTTATGAAATGTTTTTAAATGATAAAATAATTGCGAAATGTGAATCTGTTCATTGTTTTACAAATGTAAAAACCGGTTTTCCTGTTAGATTAAATAAAAGTTGTAAGGAAATTGATGATTTATTTAGAGAGGTTATGAATTAATGAAATTAAATATTGTTATGGTTGAACCTGAGATACCACAAAATACAGGGAATATTGCTAGAACTTGTGCAATAATTGGAGCTAAATTACATTTGGTGTATCCTTTAGGTTTTGTTATTGATGATAAGAAGCTTAAAAGGTCTGGACTTGATTATTGGGATAAACTTGATATTGAATATCATGATTCTTTGGGTGCTTTTTTGAATAAATATAAACCTGAAGATAATAACATGTTTTATGCTACTACTAAGGGGCAACATTGTTATTCTGATGTTGATTATAAATCTTTTGGAGATAAGGAAATCTATATTTTATTTGGAAAAGAGAGTAAAGGGCTTCCTGAAGATTTACTTCAAAAGTATATTGAGAATACAATTAGGATTCCTATGAGACCTGTACTTAGATCACTTAATTTAGCTAATTCAGTTGCTATCATTGCTTATGAAGTTTTTAGACAATTTAATTTCGATGGGTTGCAGGAGATTAGTGATTATTTTGGTGATTGATCTAAATTAGAACTATCATATATTGTATGGTAGTTTTTCTTGAAAAAAATATATAATTATGTTAATATAATATATAGTAACTTTTGTGTATCAACATTACGACTTGTACTGTTGATTTTATTTTCCATAAGGAGGAAAAGGAGGAAATGATAAATCGGGAGACTGCAGAGTTTATAAATGGTTTAAAGCTAGAGAGAGCTTTGACGTTTATAAACAAGATCAGAAGGAAACTAAATTATATTCAGAAGGAGGAAAATTACTTTGATGGAGTTTTCTTTGATTTTAGATCATTGAAGCTCGATTCTAAAGAGGAGTTTTTAGAATTCAAGTCTTTTATGGCTTATGCCGTATTAAATAATTTGTCAGTTGATCAGATTATTGATGTGGCTAAATGCTTAGAAGATAAGGATTTTTCTGAAAAGCTTCTCTATGCAAGTAGAAATTTTAAGATGGGAAGTCTCTACAAGCTAAAAGATATGGAGAGAGATTCTGAAGTCTTTTATGCTTTGCGTTCGACGGATTTTATTTTTATAAGGAACAATCAGCCTTGACTTAAGGCTGATTGTTTTTATGTTAATATTACTTTTAAATTAGTATAAAATATGTTATAATAATTATGTTACTTTAATGGAAATGCATTTGTTCTAATGAACTGGGAGGAGATAAATGCAAATAAATAAAAAATTCATTAAAAGTTTATTAAATTACGATATCTCGGATTTAATAGATGAAATTAATGATTCTTTTTATACTCATTCGAAAATACTATTTGATGAAAAGTTTGGTACAGAGCAAGAGTTATTTTCTTTTGTGAAGTTTCTTGCTTATGTAATAAATTTTTCAAAAAAAACTGATTCTGAAATTACTAAAGCTTTGAAAAAGTATAATGAAGAATCTGTTGGAGAAGGAATACCTAAAAATTTCATAAACAGGGATTCTTTTTATAAATTTGGAATTGAGTATTTAAAAAATTCTTTGGAAGCCTGAATAGGCTTCTTTTTTAATTGACATTATTGTGTATGATTGATAATATAAGTTAAATCTATAACTTAATAGAAAATGGGAGGACGAATTGAAGAATTTTTTATTGATTGATGGTAATTCAATTATGAATAGAGCTTTTTATGGTATTATGGGGAGCAATTTGCTAACTAATAAGGATGGAAAGTATACGAATGCACTTTATGGATTTTTGAATATTTTATTTAAGAATTTAGAAATGATTAAGCCTGATTATATTTGTGTTGCGTTTGATTCTAAAACAGCTGCGAATGTAAGAAAGCAAAAATATGATGGATATAAGAAGAGTAGACATGGTATGCCTGATGAACTTAGGGAACAAATGCCAGAGATAAAAGAAATACTTGAAAAAATGAATATTATGGTGATTGAAAGAAGTGATTTTGAAGGTGATGACATTTTAGGCAGTGTTGCTAAAAGGTTTTCAAATGATGAGGTGACATCGTATATTTTGTCAGGAGATAGGGATTTATTTCAATTAGTTCAATCAAATATAAATATTATTATACCAAGAACGAAAAATGGTAAGACTGAGACTGAAATTTATAATCTGGAGAAAGTTAAGGAAGAATATAATTTAACTCCAAGTGGTCTTATTGAACTTAAAGCATTGATGGGAGATTCTTCGGATGAAATACCTGGAGCACCTGGTATTGGGCCTAAAACTGCTCAAGTATTACTTGAAAATTTTAAAACTGTTGATGGTATTTATGCTGAACTTGAAACTAATCCAGATAATAAAGTATTTAAACCTAAGGTTAAATCAAGTTTGATTGAAAATAAGGATTTAGTTTATTTGTCAAAGGATATTGGTACTATTGTTATTGATGCTGATGTTCCGGAGAATATTGAAGAGTATTTGCTTAAAGATTGGCAAAATGATGAAGTCTGCAGATTATTTAAATATTATGAATTTAAGAAATTTGTTGAGAAATATTTTTCTGGTAATGATGAGGTTGTTGAGGAAAGTGATAATGATTTAAAAGATGAAATTTTAAAATGTGCTACTCAAGATATTATAAAATATGAAGATTTGAAAATTGATAATAAATTAATTTATTATTTCGATAAAGAAATTGATAATGATGAAAATAAAATTATTAAAAAGAAAATTATTGGTTTAAGTGTTATTCAGAGTGATGGTAGTGCAGTATATGTTGTTCCAAGTGAAAATGAGTTAAAAGAATTGTTTGAAAATGGCAATGTTGAAAAAATTGGATATGACATCAGTGAAGATTATGTGATGCTAAAAGAAATGGGCATTACAATGGAAAATATTAAGTATGATATTGAAGTTGCAGGATATGATATTGATCCAAGTAATGTAAAGCATAGTTTGCCAGATATTGCTATGCAATTTTTGGATATTGATATTAGTGAATTATTACCAAATGATCAAACTAGCTTGTTCGAGAAAAATGATAATTATGAATCAAATATTAAAGTTGCAATTATTAAAAAGATTTATGAAGTGACATTGAATAAATTATCTGATGAAGCGGAAATGAAATTATTTAATGAAATTGAGATACCGTTGATTACTGTACTTGGTGAAATGCAGTTTAATGGAATGAAATGCAATAAGGATACTTTAAATAATTTTGGAATTGAATTAAGAGCTAAAATTGATGAATTAACAAAGAAAATATATGATTATGCTGGTGAAGAATTTAATATTAATTCAACGCAACAATTGGGAAGTATTTTGTTTGATAAGATGGGATTAACTCCTGGAAAGAAAAACAAAAAAGGATATTCTACTGATGTGGATACTTTAGAAAAAATAAAGCATGAAAATGAAATAGTTCCTCTTATTTTGGAATATAGAAGCTTAACAAAATTAAATTCAACATATGTGGAAGGATTGATTAATTGTATTAATCCTAGAACAAATAGAATTCATTCATATTTTCATCAAACTATTACAGCGACTGGTAGAATTAGTTCTACTGATCCTAATTTGCAAAATATTCCTGCTAGGGAGGAACTTGGCAGACAAATTAAGAAAGCATTTGTACCTGAGAATGGTTATGTTTATATTGATGCGGATTATTCTCAAGTAGAACTTAGAGTTTTAGCGGCTTTATCAAGGGATGAGCATATGATGAATGCTTTTAAGAATGATGAAGATATTCATAGAGAAGTTGCATCAAAGGTGTTTGATATTCCTTTTGAAGAAGTTACAAAGGAACAACGTTCTAAGGCTAAAGCAGTTAATTTTGGAATTGTTTATGGTATTACATCATTTGGCTTGTCTCAACAATTGGAGATTACGAGAAAAGAGTCTCAGGAGTATATTGATAATTATTTAAAAAAATATAATGGGGTTAAAGAATATATGGATGAGCAAGTTAAAAATGCTCAAAATAATGGCTTTGTTACTACTTTATTTGGAAGAAAGAGATATATTCCGGAGTTAAAATCTAAAAATTATATGGTTAGAGAGTTCGGAAAAAGGGTTGCGATGAATAGTCCAATACAGGGAACTGCAGCGGATATTATGAAGATTGCAATGATTAAGTGTTTTGATGAATTAAAAAAATCAGGCATTGATGCAAGAATTGTCTTACAAGTACATGATGAACTTTTAATTGAAGCAGCTGAGAAAGATGCAGGAAAAGCAATTGAAATTTTAAGGGAATCAATGGAAAATGCAGTAAATATGGATGTTAAATTAAAGGTTGATGTACAAAGTGCAAAAGATTGGTATGATGCTAAATAATGTATAAAAAAAGTAATATTAAAAATGTTGCTAAAAAAATATATATAGTATATTATAATGTAAAGTTTTATTAGTTTTAGGAGGAAAATATGGAAGAAAATTTAAATAATCCACATGTACACGATGATGAGGAATTAAATGAGGAAGATAATATCATTACTCTTCAAAATGAAGATGGTGAAGATGTAAATTTTGAATTTTTAGATTTTGTTGAATTTGAAGGAAGCACATATGTTGTTTTACTTCCACAAGAAGAAGATGCTGAAGAAGTTGTTATTCTTAAAGAAGAAGGAGTAACAGATGATGGCGAAAATGAAAGCTATATATCAGTAGAAGATGAAAGAATATTACAAAGTGTATTTGATATTTTTAAAAATAAATTTAGTGATGAATTTGATTTTGAAGATTAATATTAAGCCTTTTAAATCTCGGTTGGAGGTTTAAAGGGCTTTTATTATTTATAAAATAATTTATTTTGGGGAGGATTATATGAAATTAGTAATGAATAAATTTGTTGTTGCTCTAATGATTGTTTTTTTGATTTTTAGAGTATTTGTTGCTGTAAAAGCTCAATCGGGGGATGCATTTATAGTTAGTCCAATTGATATAAATGTAGAAATCGGATTGATATTTATTTCGTTTATATGTATTTTATTGGTTATGAGAAGATTAAAAGTGGGTGGAGTTATATATGCGTTAACTTTTTTTGCTTATTTTGGTGTGGATATTTATAATCAAGTTATGAAAGTTTTTACTGATAGCGAATTTAATTTAAATATTGGAATGAATTTTATTAGTTCAATATTTGGAATTATTATGGGAATTTTGGCTTTGATGAATATTGCTTCTTACAATGTAAAAGTTGAAAAAGATGTTAAAACTGAATGGTTTTATGATAATAAGGGTCTGGATAGAGAAAAGGATAAAAGGGATGATAATAATAATTATAGGATAATGTAATTTATTTTGTAGTTTGGAGTGAATATGAAAAGAGCTTTTGCTATATTAGGTACGATTATTTTAATTGGTATTATTATAATTATTTTGTTAAAAGATGTTATATATAGGAAATATAAAAATAGTGATTTTGGAATTAATACTTATGTAAGTAAATATGATAAGGATAATGATGGAATTGATGATCAAACAGATATATTGAATAATGTTAAAAAATATATTTCACAAAGGCCAAAATATAAAAGTAAGTATTATGAAACAGGCTATCCGGATGATAAATATGGTGTTTGTACGGATGTTATTGGATATGGATTAAAAAATGCTGGATATGATTTAAGAAATCTTGTAAATGAGGATATTATTAAGAATAAAGATAAATATAATATTGATAAAGAAGATATAAATATTGATTTTAGAAGAGTTAGAAATTTAAATGTATATTTTAAAAATAATTGTATTTCTTTAACAACTGATTTGAAAAAAATAGAAGAGTGGCAAGGGGGAGATATAATAGTTTTTAAAGATCATATAGGAATAATATCTGATAATAGAAACAAAAAGGGGATTCCTTATTTAATACATCATGGCAGTGTTACACAATTAAATTATGAAGAAGATATTTTAGAATTTTATGGATATGAGTATATAATAGGACATTATAGAGTGAATTAGGTATTTAAATTAATATGAAGTGATATTTTAAAGTTGCAGAATTATTACAAATATGTTACAATTATGAAACAGATTATATGTTTACTAGAATTATAAATATAATCTAGTGTTGGTTAGTTTTAAGGTTTATAAATATGTTTCATATATTTATTTTAAGATTAAGAAGGATTGACAAACACGATGAAAAATACGTTAAGAAAATCCTACATAATATAAATGTCCAGTTAAAAGAAAAGTCAGAAGAGGATAATTTTGACTTTTTAGGTAGAACTTATATTTTTGAAGATTTTATCAAAACTATTGCAATTTTTGGAGCCTATTTGTCAGATGAGTTTGATGACGAATATTTAAATACTGTGTACAAAGGTGCATTCGATATTAATGAGTTTGCAGTATTGGGAGACAGTAGAGAGGCTATAGAGAAGTATGTAGAGCGTTTTCCTCTTGGAAAAGGCTTGAAGTTAAAGGGTTTAATAAAAAGAGGTCTAAAATTCATAGAAGCAGTGGAAGAAGATTTCGGAGCAGACGTTCTAGTTTATTAATAAAGAAAGGAATAAACTAACCAACACACCCCTCAGGGGGTGCTTTTTTATGGAATTTTATAAAATTACTTGAAAAATTAAATGCAAGGTTATATAATAATGAAAACGATTTCCAATAAGAAAGAATGGTGAATATGGGGAAAGAGCGAAATACAAGACAAAAGGAAGCTATAATTAAATTTTTAAAAGAAAATGAATGTAAGCATTTATCAATAAGTGATATTAAATCTGTTTTAGGAAATGAAATTGGATTAACAACAATATATCGAATCATTAATGCGTTAATTGCGCAAGGATCTGTTACTAAGATTCCTTTGAGTAATGCGCAGGGGTATTGCTATCAATATAATAGTGATTGTAAGAAACGCAGTGATCATTATCATTTGATGTGTGAGAAATGTGGCAAATTAATTCATTTTGATAGTGAGGAATTAAATAAAACTTGTAGTGAAGCTTTGAAGAAACAGAATTTTGAAATTGATTCTGGTAAAATTACTATTTTAGGAACTTGTGGAGATTGTAGAGAAAATAGAAAATAGGAGGAATTATGAAATTAAAAAAGATTATTTTAATTGTAGTATTAATTTTAATTTGGGCAGCAATTATATTTTTAGTTGTTAAGCCTACTAAAAAAGTAGAAAAAAAAGAGGAAACAAAGATAAATGTTGTAGCAAGCAATTTTGCTAGTTATGATTTTTTACGTGCAGTTACAAATGGTGTTGATAAAATTGATTTGAAGTTTTTATTAGGACCTGGAAAGGATGCGCATAAGTTTGATCCAACAGCACAGGATATTGCAGATGTTCAAAAAGCCAATGTTTTTGTATATATTGGTGGAACAATGGAAGCTTGGGCTGATAAAATATTAAAATCTGATTTTGATAAATCTAAATTTACAGCTATTAAAGTTACTGATAGTGTAAAAACTATTGAAGAGCAAGATGTTGATGGTGCAGAACCGGAAGAAGAAGAGGAAGAAGTTGAAGGTGCTTTTGATGAACATATTTGGACTTCTCCTGAAAACGCTAAGAAAATGGTTAAATATTTATCTGAGAAGATGGGTGAAATAGATCCACAAAATGCATATAAATATACAAAAAATGCAAATGAATATATTGCAAAAATTGATAATCTAGATAATGAAATTAAAGCAATAGTTAATGCTAAAGTTAGGGATAGACTTGTATTTGGGGATAAAATGCCTATGCAATATTTCTTGAGCTATTATGGATTAAAGGCAAGTGCAGCATTTAATGGATGTAGTACAGAATTTGAGCCAAGTAGCAAGACAATTGCTGGATTAGTTAAGATTGTTAAAAAGAATAACACACCTGTTGTTCTTTATATTGAGTTAAATGATGGTAAAGTTGCTAACACAGTTGCTAAAGAAGCTGGAAATGGTGCAAAGGCAATGCAAATTCAAACTTTACACAATGTTTCACTTGATGACTATAAAAATGGTGAAACCTATGTTTCTTTAATGACAAGAAATTTAAGTGTTTTAAAAGCAGCGTTACAATAATAAAGAGGTAAAAATGGGGTTAATTGAAGTATCTAATTTGTTTTTTAGTTATCCAACTAAAAAGAATGTTTTAAATGGAATTAGTTTAAATATTGAAGAGGGTAAATTTACTTGTATCGTTGGTGAAAATGGTTCTGGCAAAAGTACATTATTAAAATGTATTTTAGGACTTAATAAGGGATATACGGGAGAAATTAAGAAAATTGATAGGATTGGTTATTTACCACAGAAAACTGAGATTCAATCAAATTTTCCGGCTTCAATAGAAGAAATTATTATGTCAGGAACTATTTCTAATCATATTAATAGTATTTTTTATAAGAAAGATGATTACGAAAAGGTTATTAATTTGATGAAACATCTTGAATTATACGATATTCGAAAGACCACATTTGCAGATTTATCCGGTGGTCAGCAGCAAAGAGTTTTAATTGTACGTGCTGTTTGTGCTACTGAAAAATTAATTGTTTTGGATGAACCAACAAATGGGCTTGATCCAAGTATTGCTAAACAAATTTATGAATTACTTGATCATTTAAAAAATCATGAGAAGATTACAATTATGATGGTTTCACATGATATTGATCGTGCGTTAAAATATGCGGATAATGTTATAGAGATTCATGAAGGAAAAGTGCAATTTGAGGGTAGTGCTAGTAATTATAAAATGTTTAAGGGGGATGAATAATGTTTAATGTAATTATTGAAATGATGTCATATCCTTTTATACAAAGAGCAATGATTGTTGGTATATTAATTACTTTATCTGCAGCGTTAATTGGTGTTACTTTGGTTTTAAAAAGATATAGTATGATTGGTGACCGGTTTATCACATGTTGGATTTGGTGTATTAACAGTTGCTACATCACTTGGAATGACTTCACCTTTATTCATTTCTATTCCAATAGTTATGATTACATCAATTATTTTGCTTAAGATTGGTGATAATAAAAAAATAAAGAGTGATAGCATTGTTGCTATAATTTCTTCTTCAGCATTAGCTATAGGTGTTGCGGTTACATCTGTTACAACTGGGCTAAATACTGATGTCGAAAATTTTATGTTTGGTAGTATATTGGCAATGAATATGAATGATGTAATATTGAGTATAGTGGTTAGTATTATTGTAATTGTGTTATTTGTTGTTTTTTATAGAAAAATATTTATTGTTACTTTTGATGAGGAATTTGCGAAAGTTTCTGGATTGAAAGTTGGCAGATATACTAATTTGATTGCAGTTTTATCAGCAATTGTAATCGTGATAGGAATGAGGATGATGGGAGTAATGCTTATTAGTAGTATTATAATTTTTCCTGCTATTATTTCTATGAGATTATTTAAGAGTTTTAAGAGTGTAATTATTAGTGCAGGAATTGTTAGTATAGTATGTTTTATACTTGGTATGTATTTTTCTTATGCATATAAAATCAGTACTGGTGCAACAATTGTTATTTCAAATTTAATAATGTTAATTATCTTTAGTTTAATTGAAAAGATTAGAGAGTCATAAAGTCATGCATTTGCATGGCTTTTTTATATTAAAAAATATTAAAAATGTACTATAACAAATGTAAAATTAATGTCATTGAATTTATATCGAGTTTATTAATATAATGGTGTCATAAACTATAAGGAGGTTTTATATATGATTAGAGTTTTACAAATTGGATGTGGAAAGATGAGTAAATATTCAATGAGATATGTTTATGAGAAAGGTGCTGAAATAGTTGGTGCTTTTGATATTAGTGAGCATGTTATAGGTAAAGACATTGGAACTTTAATGGAAACAGAAGAAAAAGGAGTTAAAGTACAAAATTTAGCTGATTTAGCAGAATTTTTGAAAGAAAATAGAGCGGATATTGCTATTGTTACAACAAGAAGCTTAATTGAAGAATTAAGAGATGTTGTTTTAACATTAGTAAATGGAAAAGTTAATGTTGTTACTACTTGTGAAGAAGCATTTTTTGCTGAAAATAGTAATAAATTAGTTTTTGATGAAATTGATAGAGCTGCTAAAGAAAATGGTGTAACTGTTACTGGTGGTGGATATCAAGATATTTTCTGGGGTAACTTAATTAGCACATTGGCTGGTTCAATTCATAATATTACTAAAATTAAAGGTTCTTCAAGCTATAATGTTGAAGATTATGGTATTGCACTTGCTGAAGTTCATGGTGCTGGTTTAACACTTGCAGAATTTGATGAAAAAATTGCAAAACCTTCAGAATTGTCAAATGAAGAAATTAAGAAACAAGTTGCAGAAGGAACTTTTGCACCAAGCTATATGTGGAATGTTGTTGGCTGGCTTGCAGATAAATTAGGATATCATATTACTGAAATGTCTCAAAAATGTGTACCACAAACTAATGTTAAAGATATTCATTCAACAACACTTGGAATGGATGTTAAAGCTGGAGATGCAACAGGTATGAGTGCTGTTGTTACAGCTAAAACAGCAGAAGGTGTAGAAATTGAAGCAGAATGTATTGGTAAAGTTTATGATGAAACAGAATTTGATAAAAATGTTTGGTCTGTTATTGGTGAGCCTGATACAACTGTTAGTGTTGAAAGACCTGACACTGTTAGATTAACTTGTGCTGATATTGTAAATAGAATACCTGATATTATTAATGCAGAACCAGGATTTGTTCCAACAAGCCAAATGTCTGATCCAAGATTTAGAGTTGAAGCTTTAGATAAATATTTAAAATAAAATTTGATTGAACTGGGTGGTATTTGACTACCCAGTTTATTTGTTTTAGTTTATGCAAAATGTTTAATTTGCTTAATTTTACAGTAGTTTTGTGTTTTTGTTTTACAAAGGTATTGATAGGGAAATAAGTTTTTGTTATAATTTGAATAGACTTTAAAAGGAGGATTATATGAGAAATTATTTTGGAAAAAAAGTTATTTATTTTATTATTCAAATTATTATTTTAATAATTGTAGTTGTAGTTTTAAAAGTGAACAGAGGATTTAACAAGTATAATTATAGTAATTATAACAATATGACTCAAGAACAAAGACAGGCTGAAGCACAGAAAAGACTTCTTGAGATTGTAGGAAAATATAGAAAAGCGCAATTAGAAGAATTTTATAAAGAGGCGAATACGAGGGATTGGGCTGTTGTTGCAGATATAAATATTCGTTCTAAATTTTATAAAATAGTGCTTGATATTTATAAAAATGAGAAACTTGACAAACAGGATAAAGCTTTTTTAAGTGGCTTTATTGAAGGAATTCTTGAATATGATGAAGGTATTGATGATGCAAAAGATTTAAAAGCAGAAATGCAAGCTGCAATTAAATAGTTTGATTTATAATAAACCTAAATTGTTGAATATAAAATTTAACAATGAGGGTTTATTTTTATTGAAGAAATATCTAAAAAATGTTAAAATGTAAGCATTAATAGGAATGGAGAAAGTTATGAAACATAAATTTTTAGAAGATTTGGGAATTGATATTAATGATGATACAAAGGAATTATTACAACAATTTGATTTAAATGGTTTTATGGATCAAATTAGTGATAATAGATTAACTGAAGTTAAAGAAAAAGTTGATAAAATTGAAGATGAGATTGAGAAAAAAGATGAAGAATAATATTGTTAATAAAAATGAGAAGTATGTTGTTGACATTATTGATTATGGCATTGATGGCGAAGGTATTGCTAAAATAGATGGTTTTACTGTTTTTGTTCAAAATGCAATGAGGGGCGAAAAATGTGAGATTTTAATTTTAAAAGTATTAAAAACACATGCTTTTGCGAAAATTGTAAATATAATTGAAAAATCAAAATATAGGGTTGAACCTGATTGTAAAACTTATAAAACTTGTGGTGGTTGTAGTTTAAGACATATAGATTATAATGAAACACTTGTAATAAAGAGGGAAAAAGTTCAAAATTTAGTAAATAAAAGTTTGAAGAATAGCGTTATGGTTGAAGATACAATTGGAATGGATAATGTTGATTATTACCGAAATAAGGCTATTTATCCTGTTTGTATTGATGATAATGGAAATAAAAATTTTGGTATTTATTCTGCTAGAACTCATAAAGTAGTTCCTTTTGAAGAATGCTTTATTCAATCTGAAATTTCACAGCAAATTGCAAGATATATAATGGATAATTATAACGGGACAATTTATGATGAAGTTAAGAATACTGGATCTTTAAGAAATATTATGATTCGTTTTGCTAAAAATACAAATCAAGTTATGGTGGTTTTAGTTCAAACAGATAATAATGTGTATATTGATGTAAATGCTTTGGTATCAAAGTTTCCAAAGATACGAACTGTTGTTATAAATATCAATAACAAGAATACAAATGTAGTGTTATCTGGAGAAAATCATATAATTTATGGTGATGGAATTATAGAAGATTTACTTGGAAAATATAAGTTTGTTATTTCTCCCAATTCATTTTATCAAGTTAATACTACTCAGACTGAGGTTATGTATAATCTTGGTATTGAAATGGCTGCTTTGAAGAAAGATGATATTATTTGTGATTTATATTGTGGAATTGGTACAATTGGAATTTTTGCGTCTGAGTATGTATCAAGAGTTTATGGAATAGAGATTGTTGATGCTGCTGTTGAGAATGCTAAGCAAAATGCAATTTTGAATAATATTAAAAATATTGATTTTATTGTTGGTGATGTGGAGTTTGCTTTTGATAAATTATTGAAAGAAGATGGAATTGTTCCTAACATTGTTTTTGTGGATCCGCCACGTAGGGGCTTGGATGATGTAACAATTGAAAATTTAAATAAACTTAATCTAGATAAAATTGTTTATATTAGTTGTAATCCGGCTACATTGGTGAGGGATTTGGCTAAACTTGAAGATGAATATAAGGTTGAAAAGATTGTACCTGTTGATAATTTTTGCTATACGAGCCATGTGGAGACGGTAGCACTTTTGTCCAAACTCGATGTCGATAAGCATATAGACGTTGAAATTGAGCTGGATGAGCTTGATTTGACCAGTGCTGAAAGTAAGGCAACATATGCTCAAATCAAAGAATATGTTTGGAATAAATTTGAATTAAAAGTTCCGACATTATATATTGCACAGATAAAAAGGAAATGTGGAATAGAATTACGAGAACATTACAACAAGTCTAAAAAGGAGAAACAAATTATTCCACAGTGTACACCTGAAAAAGAAGAAGCTATCATGGATGCCTTGAGACACTTCAAAATGATTGAATAGAAAGGGAAGATATTTTATGAGATGGATAATAAAAATAATCTTTTTCCCAATCAGCTTCCTGCTTAGTATTCTCACTGCCTTTATGACATTCTTACTCGGGATAGGAACGGCACTGCTATATTTGCTGATGATGTTTTGCATATTAGGAGCAATAGCATCTTTCTTACAAAAAGAAGTTACCATCGGAATCGAAGCATTGATTATTGGATTTTTAGTTAGTCCATACGGCGTACCGATGATTGGAGCAACCGTTATAGCATTCCTTCAGGGAATCAATGAAGAGATAAAATCAATCTAAAAAATTTAATACAAATGGTAACCAAAGGCGATAGAGAAAAAAACTATCGTCTTTTTCTTTGCAAATTTTAAGAGAGGAGGTGAAGCGATGGACTTTGACTATTTCTATAACAGAGAAGCAGAGAGATTTAATTTTCTTAAAGTACCGGAGATATTAGTTGATGGAGAAGAATTTAAGGGGTTGTCAGCAGAGGCAATTATCCTTTATTCCATGCTTCTAAAACGAACGGGAATATCTTTTAAGAATAACTGGATAGACAAAGAAAATAGAGTATTTATCTATTTTACCGTTGAAGAAATTATGAGAAGAAGAAATATCTCAAAGCCGACAGCCATAAAAACATTGGATGAGTTAGACAGTAAAAAAGGAATCGGACTGATTGAAAGAGTAAGGCTTGGACTTGGAAAACCTAATATCATTTATGTAAAAGACTTTATGAGTGTATTTCAGGTAAAAGGAAATGACTTTCAGAAGTCAAAAAACTTTACTTCAGAAGTAAAAGATGTTGACCTCAGAAGTAAAGAAAATGAACTTCAAGAGGTTAAAAATGTTGACCGTAACTATATAGAGAATAAGAAGAGTAAGTATAGTAAGAGAGAATATAGTTTTGGTGAAAAGAGACTTGGAACATTTCAAAATGTATTTTTAACTGCTGAAGATATATCCGATTTACAAATCATAATGAACTCACAGCTTGATAATTA
>ERZ772956.1360-NODE-1360-length-16817-cov-4.643300_pt1 | contig 16817 bp, 14 predicted proteins | sample MGYA00580683_ERZ772956 | MGnify/ENA primary metagenome ERZ772956 (study PRJEB29015, sample SAMEA2738077) | human oral metagenome | biome: human oral; feature: human-associated habitat; material: saliva | place: China | collected 2212 ... | reverse complement strand
CGTTGGAAAGCTGGTTGTGGCCGATAAACGCCGCGCTCTCCCAAATGGAACCCTCGTCACACTCGCCGTCGCCTAAAATACAAAAAACGCGAGAAGGAAGATCTTTTCTGCGAAGGCTTAACCCCAGGCCAGCGGCGTAGCCCAAGCCCATGCCAAGGCTGCCACCGGAGATTTCAAAGCCGCGCTGAGGGTCTCGAAGCGGATGCTTAAAGAGGACGGCATCGGGTCCAAAGACTCCGCGGTCAATATCCTCTTGGGAGATCATTCCTGCACGTAAAAGAGCTGGAAACAGTGCTAGCGATGTATGAGCCTTAGAGAGAATCAAGCGGTCTCTGAGTTCCCACTCGCAATCCCTGTGGCCTACCTGCATAACCTTGTTCAAAAGCACGGAAACAATGTCTGCCACGGAACACGCGCCGCCGATGTGAAATGGCGTTGAGCTGTATCGATGCGCCAGCTCGATGATGCCTCGACGCACTGCCAGCGCCTCGTAGCGCAGATCAAGTTCAAGCTGCTTGCGCTGATCAGAGTCTATTTCTGCAGAAGTCAACGATGCACCCATATGCTCTGACTGACGAACAGAAGAGATGTCAAGAGGTCCAATAGAACCATCTACCTGCTCAGATACGCCAACAACACTCTGATGTGGAGCAAGCCAAGTCTGGCTCCACTCAATACAATTACCGTCGGACAGCTCGATTACCTGCTCAAGTACAAGTAAAGCCTCGTTTGGAGAACACTGCAGGTAGTCAGCATGGTCTTTACCTGCAATTTGCGACTGATAGCGCATGCGAGAGCGCGCAATCTCTTTTTGAGATGTTCTTTCAACCGCGTCGAAGAGCGACTCATTCTCAAAGTCTGCCTCTTCAAGCTGAGGACAAACAAGCAGGTTAGACCATGACTCCTGGCACACTACCGGCCGGTCAGAAACACTCCTAACACGACGCAAAAAGAGTACGTCAGAGCCAATGGGAATCTCCAGGTGCTCGGCAACGGCTTGATCTGCAGGAACTACCTGCTTAAATAGGACTTCGGTTCGATACTCAAAGCCGCCATCTCTGAGCGCGGCTGCAAATGAAAGCACAGTATTTCCCGCCGCATGACGAACGGTGTTAGAGATAACCTGTGTTGCTCGACCCTTTTGAGTAAGCAGCAAACCCTCTTTGACCAGGGATTGAATAGCTTTTCTGATGGTTCCTCTGCTCACCCCGTACTGCGCCATAAATTCGGCCTCAGACGGAATGTACGTTCCCGCCTTCCAGTCTTCTGACAGAATTTTGACGCGCATCAAATCTGATAACTGAACGTGAAGAGGTGTAGCAGACGACGTATTAAGCCCTCCCCTAACCTGGGGAGATAATGACTCTGCAGGTACGTCCTCAGAAACTAAAACCGGAAAAACTCCTGTCTCAAATGACATAGGTCCTCCGAAGTGAGTAAGAAATTAGTCATGCATACGTTAAATACAAGACAAGTAGTATACAAGTTTCTGAAAGAGAACAGAATAGGTATGAAAATAACTTTTACCAGTTTGTATTTCAGAATAAAATATAATTACTTTGTTAAATACACTTACTCTTGATTAAATTAGCCTTTAAGGAGATTGGATAATGACTCAATTACCTGATAGACCGTTTCTTAAGTCATTATTTGATAAATATGATTTTAGCTATGTTTTGGAGCATTATTTTGACGACAACGGCGTAAAAGATTCAGCCCCAGAAGAACTAAAGGCTGAATTCAAAGATGTCGAATTCAAACGTTATCCCGAAAATGGCTGTCTTTAATCACATAAGGCAAAACTTGACTAGTAACTTCTAACCCCGCCACAAGCGGGGTTTTCTTTTAGCCATTAATCGCGGAAAGCAATTTATCAGCGTAAAAAATAGTCGAACTAAATGTTGTCCCATTTTTGTCCCATGAGCTGACTGTCGAGTTAAGTTTTACCAGGTCAAGAGCTATACACTCTTCACGCTCAAAAACGCCTAATACTTAAATATTTTCTAGAAATACACAGCTAAAGCGCTATTTATTCTGTAACAAAAGTGGTAGGGGCGGCGGGACTCGAACCCGCAAGACCGAAGTCGAGGGATTTTAAGTCCCCTGCGTCTGCCAATTCCGCCACGCCCCCGGATATGTCTAGCTATTATGCCACTACTTTTAATTCAGCGGGCGCAAAATTGGCTGCCAAATCACAGGCGACTGCTTTCCCTGGTGAACGGCAGCTGCAGTTACCACCAGGCCAAAGAGCAGATCACTCTCGCTTACTACCAGGTGTTTAAAGCCCGAATTCTTCATCAATTCTGCAAGCAAAATAGTTCCCGCAAGCATAACGGGCGCGCGTTTTGCCTGCAATCCCGTTATGTCTTCTCGCTCCTTTAACGTTTTGCTGGCGAGAAGACCCTCTATCTGCGACACCTCATCAATCGAGATGTGATTGAGGTGCACTTTTGATGGGTCGTACGGGTCAAGGTGGTCCCTGATAGCAATGAGGCTGGTTGCGGTTCCGCCGACGCCAACCAAAAGCTTTGGCGCTGCACATTGCTGTTGAGCTCGACCGATAGCCTCAGACATCATCTGTGCTGCCATTTTGTGAGCTCCATCAATGTCCTCGGCTGAAGGGTGATCCAATGACAGGTTAAAACGCTCGGTCAGGCGCCTGCAGCCAAGGTCAACGGACTCGACAAAGTTGATGTCGAGCTGCTGGCCACCAGGCTGCTGACTCACGCCTTGGACCGCAGACTGACCTGCACCCTGAGCTGCGGCTTGTCCCACCAACGTGCCAACGACCAGCTCAGTTGAACCGCCGCCGCTATCGGCAACAAGAATGCGATGATTCTCAAAATCATGAGAGACGCCCAAAAATGTGAGCGCGCCTTCAATTTCACCTGGAATAATCATGGGCTCAAGTCCCAGCGAAGCTAGACCCATTCCCAGGTCAGGCGCATTTTCTGCATCGCGAGCAGCACTTGTGAGCGTACAAACAACCGCCTCGGCGCCCTCTTTTCTCGCGTGATCAACATAAGAAGAAACGCAACCAACGCAACGATGAATTGCCTCAGGCAACAGGCGCTTTGTCGTATCAACACCCTCGCCTAAATTAACAATCTCGGTGTATTTGGCCATGCGAATGACACGACCGTCCTCAACCTGCGCAAGTGCAAGTCGAGCGGTTACGGTTCCTATATCAATAGCAGCTAGAAGCATTAGCGCGAGTTCCCACTATCGGACTTTGAGTCGTTGGCGCTAGATTCCTCAGGAGAGCCATTCTCTTCAGAATTCTTCTGATCGTGAGATTCTCCAGGAGCTGGTGCAGAGGTAGGATCATCAGAATTTGCGCTTTTAGGAGCCTCGGTATTGCCAGAATTGCCTGCCGAGAAACCAAAAATAAAATCCCCAACCTTGATGTACCACGGATAGTCAGGTTGCTGAACGGTATTCTCGTCCTTCTTTTGCTCAAGACCCACTACACGCGCAGACTCCTCGCCATCAGAAACATAACCCTGCTCACGAGCCTTTTCTTCAATACCAGGTTTTGTTTGTAGACTGTTAACCTCAGACACAAGACGTTTTTGATCTTCCTCCAGCTTCTGCTGATTGAGCAGCAACTCGTCATGCTCGCGAACAGCGTGGTAGTAGCCACGAATTGGCGGATACAAGCCCACAAACAGGAAGATTACAACGCCGAGAAAAATGACAAGCTTGGTGTGGTTACGCGCAAAATCAAGTACGTTGTCTTTAAGCTCTACCAAAGAAGCTACGCTGAACTGCGGTTTATTGGTTCTTTCAGTCTTCTGTCCGCGCTCGGACTTCTGATTTCGTTCTGGTCTCTGGCCTCGTTCTTGCTTCTGATCAGATTGAAGTTTCCTGTCTACCTGGGGTTTCTCGGCCTTTTTGGATGGAAATATTTTGAGAACACCAGAGGCGTGCTCCGCGCCAATCTCTTTAAGAGGCTCAACGGAACGCTTGGTGGGCGTTGTTTTTCTTTTTGTACCACTCTTTTTAGTGGTGTCTTGACTCATCACGGATCTCATTTCTGGTTTGTTTGGTGATGCGTCGCAACAAATTGCAACATCTTTATTATGGCAGAAGCAGCGCCGATAGCCCTGCCTCAGTTTGGAATTTCATCGTTTTACCGAATAGAAGTCGTTGCTCCACGGCAAGTCGTAAGCTTTGCGGCACGTCGCATGTCTTCGCTGCGATCTGTGCAGCTTGCTTAGGCATCAAGATGACATTTTGCTTCTTGCCACAAATCTTCTTGTAGCTCAGGTTTCTCGTCAAGCGAGAAGTCCCTCTCGGCAGCAGCTTTCTCCATGTACGACCAACGAGCGCGGAACTTCCTGCAGGCGCTCATCAGCGCTTCTTCCGCATCAACGCCTTCCCAACGAGCAACGTTTATAAGCGCAAACAAGATGTCACCAAACTCGTCCGTTTTCTGCTGCGTACCTGGGGCTTCAGCGTCAAACTCCGCGCGCTCTTCGGCAACCTTGTCCCACACGTCACTAACTGACGCCCACTCAAAACCCATTTTTGCGGCGCGCTTTGAAATCTTCTGCGCCTGCATGAGCGCAGGTAGAGACTGTGGAACCGAGTCGAGAAGACCCTCGGTGTGCACGGTATCTTCTGCACTGGCGCGCTCCTCAGCCTTGACGCTCTCCCACACGTCCAAGACGGCCGCGGCCGACGATGTAGAACCCGCTTCTGGCCCAAATACGTGCGGATGCCTGCGTACCAGCTTCTGGTTGAGCGCTCGACATACGTCGTCGATGTCGAAGCCCGCCGCGCGGTCGCGCACCCCACTGCCCGCACTGGAGCCGCTGTCCGCCTCAATCTGCGAGTGAAGAACTACCTGTTCAAGCACGTCGCCAAGCTCTTCCTCAAGGTGCTCGGGAGAGTCCTCAGCAATAGCCTCAACCGCCTCGTAGGCCTCCTCAATCATGTTCTTTGAGATGGACTGATGCGTCTGTTCCTTATCCCAAGGACAGCCGTCCTCTTGACGAAGTCGCCAGATAGTTCTGATCAGGCGGTCAAACTCCGGGTGTGTCTGCGGTGCGCCAGGACGAGCTTTTGTTTCTTCATCAACTGCGGCAGCTAGCTGGGCGATCTTCTCGTCAGATGTCATAGAACTTACTGCTCCTCAGGGTACAGAAAATTCCAGTCGTTGCGCAGGCCGGTCATGAGCTCCATAACGTCCTTTGAGACCTCAAGCTGCGCCTGAGCAGAAGCGTCTCCTGCAACAGCAGCCTCCAGGTCTGCGAGCACGTATGCCAGAGCATCAGCCGTGCGTCCTACCTGGACTTTCTCCTGCTTGCCGTCGTCAGTCCACGTAATTGTGGCAACGTCGGCGCGTGGGTACTCCATAATCTCAATGAAGGCTTTATCAGCAGAAATCATAGCTCGTTTTGGCTGCTTGGAATGAAGTGTCAACGCCAAGACAACCATCTGACCCTCGGCGTTTCTGAGCAAAATGCCGTCCGTCTGATCAACGCCGGTAGGGGCTGGATTCATCATGGAGAGCACGTCATGAGGCTGGCTCTTCAAGAAAAGACGCGCCAGTGTCAGCGAATAGACGCCAATGTCCAGAAGCGCGCCGCCCGCAAGTTTGGGATTGAAGAAGCGATTCTCCATGTCAAACTCTTTGTAGCTGCCAAAATTCTCCTGAATCAGGTTGACTGGACCAAACTCGCCAGCCTCCACACGGCTAACCAGCTCTTTGTAGAGTGGCATGTGCAAAATGGTGCAGGCATCCATGAGCTGAACGCCATTTTGACGAGCAAGTTCTTCGGCCTCAAGCAGCTCAGCGGAATTGAGCGTAATGGACTTCTCGCACAGCACATGCTTGCCCGCCTGAAGTGCTTTGCGCAGGTAGATGATGTGTGTGTTGTGAGGCGTGGTCAGGTACACCGCGTCAATCTCGTCACTGGCGAGAAGATCGTCGATGCTGTCATACACGCGCTTGACGTGGTGTTTTTGTGCAAATGCGACGGCCTTTTCCTGTGTCCTGTTGGCCACGCCGTCAATAGTTCTACCAACTGAAGCCAGCGCCTCTGCCATCTGATTTGCAATGACTCCGCAGCCAATAACACCCCACCTGAGGTGTGGTGCGGCAAAGATCGTGTCCACGGCGCTCGCGGCGTTCTGCGACGTCTGACCTGCTATTTGGCTCATATTTACTCCTCAACCTCATCGTCGCCACCAAGCTCTTCAAGAACTCCCAGGGCGGCGGGCATCAACTGCTCTTCATTTCGATGGAACGGATACGCCAGTTTATGCGTCTTTGGATACACAATAGCACCGCGACCCTTCATCTTGAGGGCTTGTTCGCGAGGAATTTCTACGCCCAGATATACCAGGCGTCCATTTGTCAGGCTCACTGACGTTGCGCCCAAACGCTGCGCGCGGATGCGCACGCGGGCACGATCAAACAAATTCTTGCCCGCAAGCGGCAGGGCACCAAAGCTATTCTCGGTATCTTGCTGAAGCGCATCAACATCGGAAAGCTCTGTAGCTGCGGCAAGACGACGGTACACCAGAACGCGTCGGTCAACCTCTGGCAGATAGTCCTCATCAAGATAGAAATCTGCAGGTAGATTGATGGTTACCTCGGCCTGCTCAAGCTCTGCGGACTCACCGCGAGCCTCAGCAACTGCCTCGCCCAGCATCTGCGTAAAGAGGTCAAAACCAACGCTGGAAAGGTTTCCGTGCTGCTCAGCGCCCATAAGAGAGCCGGCGCCTCTAATCTCTAGGTCACGCATGGCAATGCGCATGCCGCTGCCCAGGTCCTGGAACTCGTTGATTGCCGTCAGGCGCTCGGTTGCCTCTTCCGTCAGCGGCAACTCCGCCGGGAACATAAAGTACGCGTACGCCTGCTGCCTACCACGACCAACACGGCCCTTGAGCTGGTACAACTGAGCCAGTCCCAGACGCTGCGAATCCTCAATAATCAGCGTGTTAGTGTGCGAGTTGTCAATGCCGGACTCAATGATGGTGGTGGCCACCAAAACGTCAATCTCGTGCTCCTGGAAGGCGAGCATGACGTTCTCTACCTCGCGAGCGCTCATCTGACCGTGAGCCACACCCACGCGAGCCTCTGGAGCCGCCTCCTCCACGCGAGCCACCGCTTCATCAATAGTGGTCACGCGGTTGGACACGTAGTACACCTGACCTTCTCGCTCCAGCTCACTTCTAATAGCTGCGGAAACAAGGTCTGGATTGTACTCGCCCACCATCACCTGAACAGGCTTTCTGCCAGGCGGCGGCGTCAGAATCAGGCTCATGTCACGAACGCCGCTCATGGCCATCTGCATGGTGCGCGGAATGGGCGTTGCCGAGAGCGTCAGCACGTCTACCTGCTCGCGCATGTTTTTGAGCTGCTCTTTGTGCTGTACGCCAAAGCGCTGCTCTTCGTCGATGATAACCAAGCCTAAGTCGTGTGGATTGACGTCAGCTGAAAGCAACCTATGAGTTCCTACCAGCACATCTACGGTTCCGTCCGCAAATCCTTCAAGCGCTTTTTTCTGCTGAGCAGGCGTAACAAAACGTGAAAGCACGTTTACCTTCAAATCAAACGGAGCAAATCGCGAGAAGAACGTCTCGTAGTGTTGCTGAGCCAAGATGGTGGTTGGGCACAAAATCATAACCTGACGAGCGTCCTGGCACGCCTTAAACGCAGCTCTCAGCGCCACCTCTGTCTTGCCAAAGCCCACGTCGCCGCAAAGCAGGCGATCCATTGGCTTGCGCGCCTCCATGTCCAGCTTAATGTCTGCAACAGCGCTTTCTTGGTCTGACGTCAGCTGATACGGGAAGCTGGATTCCATCTCCTCCTGAGCGGGAGTGTCCAGCGAGAACGCATAACCCGGCACCGAAGCGCGGCGCGTGTAGAGGTCTACCAGGTCAAATGCCAGTTTCTTGGCGGACTTTCTTGCCTTGTTAGTAGCGCGCGACCAATCTGCCGTGTTAAGCCTGGTCAGGCGTGGATTATTGCCGTCAGGTCCTACATAGCGCGTAATGCGGTCAACCTGCTCCAGGGGCACATAGAGTTTATCGTCATTAGCATACTCAAGCAGGAAGTAATCACGCTCTCTACCTGCAACTTCTTGACGCACAATAGCTGTAAAGTGCGCAATACCGTGCGTTGCGTGGACAACGTAATCGCCCGGCTTAAACGGGAACGTCACCGTTGTGGGGTCAATACGTTTGGAGCGCTTCTTGTTGCGCGCGCTTCTGGCCGTCAAGTCCGAGACAGAAAGCACTGCTAGATTAGCTGTAGGAATGATGATTCCGGCGGGAACAGGTGCATCGGTAAACGTGACACGACCACGCTTGAGTGGCGCGTAAGCACCGTTTTGATCAGGTTCGTTTTCAAGCGCCGTACCCAGCGACTCCTCAAACGGGATGGACTCATCCGAGAAAAGCAACTTGAGGTGCTCTCGAGCGGCACGATCGGGCACTGCAAATACCACAGCATCCCGGTCTTGCATCAGCTGCCTCACGCGACCCAAAAACTTTGTGTCCGAGCCTGCAATAGACGGCTGCACCACAGAGAGCTCTGACGTTACCGCAGCTCCCGTACGTAGAAGTGACGAGAAGGACAAGCGCTGCTGCGAGCCAAAGTCCATAGCCTTGGGGTCCGTATACAGACCATCTAGTTTCACTTTTGATGCTGTTGCGGATGCAGAGATTTCGTCAAAGGCGCGCTGGCAATCATCAAACAGCGAGCGTGGCTCCGCAAGAACTACCAGCGTCTTTGAAGAGATGTGCTCAAGCGGGCTGGCAGTGCCTCCATACAACACTGGAAGATAACGCTCAAGTGCAGGAGCCTGAGCTCCGCGCTGAATAAGCTCCAGGTCAGCGGCGAGTGTAGAGTTTTCTTGCGCACGCGTATAGAGCGCCTCTTCTGCGCGGCGAATGGTCTCTTTGGTAAACGCAAGCTCTCTAGCTGGGGCAACGGTAACCTCATCAATGGCGCCGATAGTCTGGCCGGTAGCCGCCACCATACGCCTAATGCGGTCAATCTCGTCTCCGAAGAACTCAATACGTACAGGACTTGTAGCTTGAGCTGGGAAGATATCAACCGTATCGCCGTGAATGTGGAAGGTGCCAGGAGCATCTACCTCACCTGTATCGGCATATCCCATGCCGACGAGCAACGAGGCCACGTCCTCAAAGGGGACGTCGTCGCCAACGGTAAACGTTGCAGGAAGAAAATAGCCCGAACCAACAGGGGGAACTCTGCGCATCAGCGCGTGAGCACTTGCAACTACAATGATCTTCTCGCCAGCGGAAAGCTTGGCGATGGCACGGCACCTAGCTCCAATAAGGGCGTCGTCTGGCGTGGTATCCGACCAGGGACGATCCTTGCGGTTGGGATAGCGCAGCACGGCGTCGTTTCCCAGCCACGCTGCAAGTGAGCGCGCTGTACGGTCCGCGGCATCCTCGCCCGCGACAACCAGCAAGCATGGGCGGGGATTTTGCGCCCAAAGTACAGCTAGCATCAGCGGACGAGCACTTTGCGAGAGGGACAGTGTAGCGTCTGATCCACGCGAAAGCTCTCGCTTCAGCTTCTCTAGCTCGGGCGCGCTCAGTAGTTGAGCAGCAACTCTATTGATAAACACACAGTCTCCCGCCATGCCGCTAAACCCACATACAAACGCATGCGGGTTACACCAAACCTTGCTGGACGCTGCTGCGTCTGGCGCGCAGGCGCGTATGCCGTAACGGCTGACCGCACAGACATCTACCAGCGACGTCGGCACGCAAGCGCAGGTTTGATAACTTTTCAATTGGGCTGTTATTGTAGCTGTTATGCAGCTATTTTGCTATTCTCGCCTCACGTGATAACGTAACTACATACTGGGTACACATAGAAGGAATTGAGGAGAGGTTATGCCCAGAGAATCAAAGAAAGTCAAGGTAGAACGCGGCATTGAGCTGTGCCGACGCATGCACGAGCTCTATCCAAGCGTCCAGAGCGCGCTGGATTATCACGACGCGTTTACCCTGCTCATCAGCGTTATGCTTTCGGCGCAGACTACTGACGCCGCGGTAAATAAAGTCACACCCGAGCTGTTCCGTCGCTGGCCAGACGCGCCTTCCATGGCGGCAGCAAATGCCGTCGAAGTCGGGGAGGTCATCCATACCATCGGCTTCTGGCGCGCAAAGGCCAAGCACTGCGTAGAGACGGCGCAAATTCTGCTGACGGAGTACGGCGGAGAAGTTCCGGGCACCATGGAAGACCTGGTCACGCTCCCGGGTGTTGGGCGAAAGACCGCAAACATCGTGCTCAACAAGATGTTTGACGTGGTCGACGGCATCGCGGTGGACACGCACGTGTACAGGATCTCCAAGCGCATGCGCCTGAGCTCGGCTTCCACGCCGCTGGCTGCCGAGAAAGACCTGCTCGCACTTCTCCCCCACGAACTCTGGAAAGACGTCAACGAAGAGTGGATTCACTTTGGGCGAGAAACCTGCACTGCTCGCAACCCCAAGTGTGTCGGCTGTCCTATGAGCGACATCTGCCCTTCCTACGAGCAGCCTAATCGCTGGTTCAAGGGATAGGCATGCTCGGACGCAGACCAACACCGAACCACGAGAAACCCAATCTCACCGCAACATCTACGCACAAAAATACCCACCAGCAGGCTATTAACTTGCTGGTGGGTACATTTTAACGCACTAGAAGTTTGAGCTGCGGTTTCGCGTTGTCGCGCCTGCAGCCCTGCAGCTCAGAACACCTGCAACTTAGTAGTTGAGGGACTGCTCCTCAAAGTATGCCTGTGGGTGACCGCAGACTGGGCAAATCTTTGGTGCAGATGCGCCAACGTGCAGGTGACCGCACTTGAGGCACTTCCAAACCTTGACACCCTCGCGCTCAAAGACCTCACCGGACTCAACGCGCTCAAGAAGCTTCTGATAGCGCTCCTCATGAGTCTTCTCGATGTTACCGACAAGACGGAACTTAGCAGCGATCTCTGCGAAGCCCTCCTCCTCAGCTACCTTAGCGAAGTCAGCGTACATGGTAGTCCACTCGTAGTTCTCACCAGCAGCTGCGTCCTTGAGGTTCTCTGCAGTCTCTGGAATCTTGCCACCGTGGAGATACTTGAACCAAAGCTTAGCGTGAACTTTCTCGTTGCCAGAAGTCTCGGTGAAAATGTTGGAAATCTGCTGATAACCATCTTTTGCAGCCTGGGAAGCATAGTAGCTGTACTTGTTGGTAGCCTGGGACTCACCAGCGAAAGCAGCCTCGAGGTTCTTCTTTGTCTGAGAATTCTCAAACTCTACTGCCATTTTTTCTCCTCTCCCGCGTTAACGAGTGGCACGTCAACGCATGTTAAGCGCCTGGGTAGCGCTGTGTTACCTGTGGTGAACAAATGCAAATGATAATCATTAGCATTTATGCTCATATACTGACCCCTTCGTCAGCACTATGAATTATAACCATTTAGGGCAACCAATATTCATTATTTTTCTGACAAAAGCCTTCCTTCGCAAGTTCTTCAAGTAAGCCAAGGGTAACCTGCTCATCAAGGGTTTCTCGCCCCGCATTGACCTCAATCTGGCAGAGCTCCTGGTGAAGCGTCTCAAACACCGCTCCTCCCTCGTCTTTATGGGCGAGAAGAACGCGCAAGAGCTCGGCTCGCTTCTGACGATGTGATCCCTCAAAGCGCGTCTGCTTGACGTGGCTTTTTGATCTTCGCGAAGGATTGGGAATGGTTTTCTTCAGGTACGCACCATAGTCGAGAAGGGCGTAGTACCAGCTACGTGGTGTGAGCTCCGCTGTGGCGTCGTTCTCAGTGCTATCAGTGTCCGCGACGTTCGTCGCATTCTCAACACTCGCGGGACAGGTCAGCTCCACCAGCGGAACAAGCTCGGAGTCCGGAACACCCTCTGCCTGCGGATACAGCTCGTGTAAAAAGACCGTACGCACGTTAGTCTCCAGGTAGACGCCGTGCAAATTGAACGCAAATGCACGAATACCCGCTGCAGTTGCAGGCCCAATACCTGGAAGCTTTACAAGCTCCTTTTGATCTTGCGGAAAAACTCCGCCGGCCTCAGAAATTGCCTGAGCAGCTCGGTGTACGGACAAAGCACGGCGGTTGTAGCCCAGGCCTTGCCACTCTTCGAGCACGTCCGAAGGCGCTGCGGCGGCCAGCGCATCAACCGTTGGAAAGCGCTCCAGCCATCTCTGCCAGCGACCATCTACACGGCTGACCTGTGTCTGCTGAAGCATAACCTCAGAAATCCAGATAGCATACGGGTCATACGTGCGACGCCAAGGTAAATCGCGATACAATTCGCGACCTTTCTTGGCTACGAACTCGACAAATGCACGCAGTTCCGGAGTGAGTTCTGATGCGGGTTCCACTTCGCCACTCATTTTTAAATGTGAGATTTCTTATCGACCAATATTGAACTCGTAAGGCTTTTTCTCGGCAGAAACAACCTCACCATCAAGCAGATTGTCAAAGGTACCTGCGGTAATCTCAGCCTCAATAGCTGCGGCGACGTTCTGGATAATTTGCTCATTACGCAGGGCATTCTCATTCTTTACCAGCTGGAAATCGCCCACCATCTCTGGCATAAGACCTTCCACAACAACCTGATGCAGCGTGACTGAAGCAAAGAAATTACGCAAGGTTTTCTCGGCACTGCACCAAAGAGGTCCAAAATAGCAAGAATCATGGCGAGGACATGGCTCATTGTTAGGACCAGCCCACTCGCAACTAGAAATGAAAATAGGACCCTGAACTGCCTCAACGATGTCCAGGACACTCACTTGCGTAGGGTCAATCGCCAGCATCATGCCACCGTGGGCGCCACGCGTACTTACAATAACGCCTGCGATGACCAGGTCGTGCTGAATTGAGCGGGCAAAGGAGTATGGAATGTCATTCTCATCTGCAGCGTCGCGAACAGAAAGGAGCTTCTTAGGGCTTCTCACCAGCGAAGAAAGCATGCGGATTGCGTAATCAGTTTTACGTGAAATTTCCATCGGTTCTCCAAGTACCCCCTCTTGTTGTCCACGCGAGGGACTGCTTTACTTACGTATCTGGCTTTTGACCAGGTTAATCATTCTTGCTAAGCAAATCGTTACTACCAGTTCAATCTTTGCTACCAATTCACAATTGCCCATCCGCGCTTGTTTGCAAGCCTGGCAAGCGTTGGACCAGGACAAACAGCAAACGGTGTTTTAGCTGCCGCTAAAAGCGTTGCGTCCGAGTAGTGATCGCCATACGCGTACGCAATCTCCCAGTTGCCCTCGCCAAAACGCTGGTTACACCACTCAGTTGCCGAAACCAGCTTCTGAGCGCCCTCAATCACAGGTCCGTCAACCTTGCTGGTGTAGTGTCCGTCCGCTCCTACCTGCATCTTTGTGGCGAGAAACCCGTCTACTCCCAGCTTCTCTGCGGCCAATTCCGCGATAGGTTCAAACGTTGCTGACACCAACAGCACACAGCAACCTTCTGCCTTCCGACGACGCACCTCTTCCAGCGCCTGAGAGCGATACATACCCTCAATCACCTCGCGGTGAAAATCGTGCATGACAGCATTTGCAAACTCGACGCTAAACTGCGTAAGTGCACCAACTACCAGCTCTCTTGCCTCTTCCTGCCTTTGAGGAAGGTGCAACTTATAGCGAGCTCCCCACCACACAAGCTTGAGCGTGCGTGCAATTGAGGACAGGTGGCGACGAAGCAAATACGCAGAGAACAAGAGTCCTGACTGTCCAGAAATGACGGTTCCGTCAAAATCAAAAACAGCAATTTTCTTGATTGAATCTGAAGTGGGTTCTGTGAGAGAAGAATCTGCGGATATGGAATTCACACCATCACACTGCGACAGCGCGTCCATAGTATTTTGATCCCGCACAATTCACCTCACTTTACCTCTGCTTTTAAAGATATCTAAAGCAGAAGCACTTAGATACATTCTGATGTAAAGATATCATACAATGCTCTATTTTCTGACCTGGTTTCAATAAATTGAAGATGTAATTTAAATATTTGATGCTGGACTATTTTCCTAATGAAAAAGCCCTCCGAAGAGGGCTTGAACATGCAATGGCGGGATATGCGGGGCTCGAACCCGCGACCTCCGACGTGACAGGCCGGCGCTCTAACCAGCTGAGCTAATACCCCGGACGCCTTGTTGCGAATTGAAATAATACAGGGAACTTCTATTCTTGTCTAGCATTATTTTCAACGAATTTGAAATTTTTCTTGAAAATAACCGTTTGGCGAGAATATCCGCAGCTCAGAAACGTGAACGCCCACTGGAAATCCACAATTTCTTTGTGGTACTTTTACTGAAGGGCAATGCTGGTGGTGTTTCCGGTAGAGTCGGTTACCTTTAGCGTAGTTCCGTCAAGCGTAGCTGCGGTGATGGTTCCGTTTCCACCAACAGCCTTACCGTCCTTATCGGCAATAAGAGTTGGAAGAGAGCCGTCTACCAAAGCACAAGCCACAACATCCCAGCCAGACTCACGATTCTCTGGCACCAAAATGGTGTCGTTGAAGAGGATCAGACTTGTAGGAGTTCCTTCAACCTCAAACAGGATGCTCTTAGTTCCCGAGTCACTCGTGCGAACAACAGCTGTTTTGCCGTCATCCTGCTTCTCTAGGGAATACTTCATACCGTGGAAGGTAACGGAACCGTCAACTGCCTGCTCATCCTGCTGTTTCTCGTCAGCATAGGCGGACTGAGTCTGCTTTGGCTGCTGGCTTGCAGATTCACTCTTAGTGCTTGTAGCGCAACGAACAATAAAGAACAGAGCAGTAAGCGCAACAATAGCCGCAACCACCAGAATGATGACTGATTTTCTGTTTGGAGGTTCTGGCGTGTTATCGGCCTGTCGTGGGCTCTGAGGAATTTGAGCACCCTGGCCTGCACGAAGCGTTGAAATGTTCTTCAAGTCAACCGATGAAGCCTCAGGGGTCTTCTCGCCAGATGAACTTGTTCTCATGTGGTTTGCCATGCTTAAACCTCCCGACGTGCTTCAATTGCACGTCCCAATGTTACCTCATCTGCGTACTCAAGGTCTCCGCCTACGGGAAGTCCGCTTGCCAGTCGGGTAACCGTCATTCCAAGCGGGTTAATGGTTCTGGAGAGGTACGTTGCAGTTGTTTCTCCCTCAACGTCCGGATTAGTTGCCAGGACTACCTCGGTAACGGTGCCATCGGCCAAGCGGGACAGCAACTCGCGCACGTGGAGCTGCTCGGGACCAATCTTGTCCATAGGCGAGATTACGCCGCCCAGAACGTGGTAGAGGCCGTGAAACGCACCGGTACGCTCAATTGCCGAGACATCCTTGGGCTCAGAAACAACGCAGATTTTACTGCGGTCTCTGGAAGAGTCCAGACAGATGTCGCATTCGTCACGCGTCGCATAGTTGAAGCAGATAGGGCAAAAATGCACCTGCTGCTTAAGCTCCAAGATAGCCTGCGCCAAACGGCGAGCCTCCTCGGAATCAACCTCTAGAAGATGGTAGGCTATGCGCTGAGCAGACTTTGGACCAATTCCTGGTAGACGGCCCAACTCGTCAAGCAAGCGCTGCAGCGCACGACCATCATTTGTGGTATCAAACGCCATGGATTAGAACAGTCCTGGAATATTCAGCCCACCGGTTACTGCGCTCATCTGGGCGGATGCCTGAGACTCTGCAGACTCAAGAGCATCGTTTACGGCTGCCAGAATCATGTCCTGGAGCATCTCAATATCCTCAGGATCAATTGCCTCAGGATCAATGGTGATGTTGGTCAAACGTAGGTCGCCAGATGCGGTTACCTTAACAGCACCGCCACCAGCGCTTGCAGTTGCCTGCATAAGAGAAGCCTTCTGTTGAGCTTCCAGTAGCTGCTCCTGCATTTTACGAGCCTGAGCCATCATCTGATTGCGGTTCATGCCGCCCATGTTAAATCCACCACGTGCCATATGTTCTCCTATCGTCATATCTATTTTAGACAAGTTGCGCTTTTTTCGCTGGCGCATGAGAGGCCATGCACCAAAGCGCCATATCGCGAGAAGTTCTAGTTGTTTGTAGGATCTGCGGGAGCCTCAGCATCCGAAGGGATACCTGCGTCCGAAAGAGCGCCTGCGTCCGACTTCTTCTCTACCGACAAAGAAACCGCTGGTCCAAACACCTTCTCAAGCATATCCGCCACGCTGTTAAGCTCTGGTGGAAGTGCTGAGCGAGCAGCAATGTCCTCTGGTGAAGCTGGTGCTGGAGCTGGAGCCGGAACTGGTTCGGATTCAGGTGCTGGCGCAGGTTGCGGCGCAGGTTGCGGCGCGGGTGCTGCAACAGGTGTAGGTGCAACTGGAGCCGCAGGTGCGGGCGTAGGCGCGACTGGAGCTGAAGCGACATCTTCAGCGGAGTTGTCCAAAACCACAGCCACATCGTGATCACTGTAAGGAACTTGATCGTAGTCAGGAGCCTCAGCGGGAGCTCCGCCTGACGCAGGTTCATCCCACGGCATTGGATACGACGAATCTGGCGCTGGTGCAACGGAAGCTGCAGGTGCTGGTGCAGGCGCAGGTATCTGAGCGGGAACAGCGACAGGAGCAGGCTGCGCAACTGGCTCAGGAGCTGGTGCGACGGGTGCAGCAGGAGCCACTGGAATTGCAGGCGTAGGTGCAGGAGCTGGAGCCGGCATCTGAGCTGCGCGTTTTTCTCGCGAGATTGCCGTTGCAGCGAGGCTCGACTCAACATATTTGATGCGGCGCGGACCCATGACCTGGGCAACGCAATCTTTTACAAACTCGGAAACTGCTGGCGCACTGAGCATCCTCATTGCAAACGAGGAGCCCTTGGGCAGCGTAAC
>ERZ772956.1347-NODE-1347-length-16891-cov-13.138335_pt1 | contig 16891 bp, 13 predicted proteins | sample MGYA00580683_ERZ772956 | MGnify/ENA primary metagenome ERZ772956 (study PRJEB29015, sample SAMEA2738077) | human oral metagenome | biome: human oral; feature: human-associated habitat; material: saliva | place: China | collected 2212 ... | reverse complement strand
TTGGTAAATCAACCCTATTTAACGCAATTACAAAAGCAGGAGCAGAGGCTGCAAATTATCCATTTGCGACCATTGATCCAAATGTTGGGATGGTAGAAGTTCCAGATGAACGCCTCCAAAAATTGACTGAAATGATTACTCCTAAGAAAACAGTTCCGACAACCTTTGAATTTACAGATATTGCAGGGATTGTTAAAGGGGCTTCTAAAGGGGAAGGTCTTGGAAACAAATTCTTGGCCAATATCCGTGAAGTCGATGCGATCGTCCATGTGGTACGCGCTTTCGATGATGAGAATGTCATGCGGGAGCAAGGCCGTGAAGATGCCTTTGTGGATCCACTAGCAGATATTGATACCATTAATCTGGAGTTGATTTTGGCTGATTTAGAATCGGTGAATAAACGTTATGCGCGTGTGGAAAAGATGGCACGTACGCAAAAGGACAAGGAATCAGTTGCAGAATTTAATGTTCTTCAAAAGATTAAACCAGTTCTTGAAGATGGAAAATCTGCACGTACCATTGAATTTACCGATGAAGAGCAAAAAGTAGTTAAAGGTCTTTTCCTTTTGACCACGAAACCTGTTCTTTATGTGGCAAATGTGGATGAAGATGTGGTTGCAGATCCAGATTCGATCGATTATGTGAAGCAGATTCGTGACTTTGCGGAGACAGAGAATGCTGAAGTGGTCGTGATTTCCGCGCGTGCTGAGGAAGAAATTTCAGAGCTAGACGATGCAGATAAGCAAGAATTTTTAGAGGCAATTGGTTTAACAGAATCTGGAGTTGATAAACTCACGCGTGCAGCTTACCATTTACTTGGACTTGGAACTTACTTCACAGCAGGTGAAAAAGAGGTTCGTGCTTGGACCTTTAAACGAGGTATGAAAGCTCCTCAAGCAGCTGGTATTATCCACTCTGACTTCGAAAAAGGATTTATTCGTGCAGTAACGATGTCTTATGACGATTTGGTGAAATACGGATCTGAAAAGGCTGTAAAAGAAGCGGGACGCTTGCGAGAAGAAGGAAAAGAATATGTTGTCCAAGATGGAGACATCATGGAATTCCGTTTCAATGTTTAAGATAGTTAAAAATATATAAAGGTTGGAAAAAATATTTCCAACCCTTTTAGCGTTTTTGAAAGGAAAAGAGATGACAAAATTAATTGTTGGATTAGGAAATCCAGGGGATAAGTATTTCGAAACCAAACACAATGTAGGATTTATGTTAGTGGATCAAATGGCAAAGTCTCTGAATCTTACTTTCTCTCATGATAAGATTTTTCAAGCTGATATTGCCTCAACCTTTTTGAACGGAGAAAAGGTCTATTTTGTGAAACCAACCACGTTTATGAATGAGAGTGGAAAAGCAGTTCATGCTCTTTTAACATATTATGGTCTGGATGTTGAAGATCTTTTAGTCATTTACGATGATTTGGATATGGAAGTTGGCAAGATTCGCTTTCGAGCTAAAGGATCTGCTGGAGGTCATAACGGAATCAAATCAATTATCAATCATATTGGAACTCAGACCTTTAATCGAATCAAGATTGGCATTGGAAGACCGAAGCAGGGGATGTCAGTTGTTCATCATGTTTTAGGAAAATTTGATAAAGACGATTACATCACGATTCTACAAACAGTCGATCGAGTAGAAGAAGCTGTCAACGATTACTTGGTAGAAAGAAATTTTGAAAGAAGCATGCAGAAATACAATGGGTAAGTAGATGAATGTCATTGATTTAGTGAGTCAAAACTCCAACCTTTTATCCTGGCAACAAGGATTGCAGAAAAATAATAGAGAACTAATTTTAGGATTGTCTGCGACTACTAAGGCTATTGTGATGGCTTCCGCTTTTGATTCTATTGAAAAAGCAGTCCTTATTACTTCCAGTTATAACGAAGCAGAACGATTAGCCAGTGATTTTATTGCCTTGCTTGGAGAAGATAAAGTCCATACATTTTTGGGGGATGATAATCCTTTAGCCGAATTTGTTTTTGCCTCACAAGAAAGACAATTTGCACGATTAGAGGCTTTGAACTTTTTATGTCAAGAGGATTGTCAAGGAATCCTTGTGACCAATGTGAGTGGTATAAAACTACTATTACCTTCTCCTAAAGTGTTTGCATCTAGTGTTTTTCAATTGAAAGTTGGTCAAGAAATTGACCTAACTACTTTGAGTGAAACATTACAGAAAATTGGCTACCAAAAGGTGAGCCAAGTTTTGCAGCAAGGGGAATTTAGTCTAAGAGGAGATATTTTAGATATCTTTGAGATTGACCAACTCCAACCCTATCGGGTTGAATTTTTCGGAGATGAGATTGATGGGATCCGAATCTTTGACCCAGAAAGCCAGCGCTCTGTTAAAAATATCGAAGAAATTCAACTCAAAGCTGTGAGTGATCTATTATTGCAAGAGGAAGATTTTATTCGGGGGCAAAAGCAACTTGAACAATTGCAAGAGCAGACATCAAATGAGGCATTTAAATCTTATCTAGCCGAAATTCTAGGAGATATTTCTCAAAGGCAAGTCCATCCGGATCTTAGAAAATTTATTAGTTTCTTTTATGAGAAACAATATACATTATTTGATTATCTTCCTAAACATACTCCAGTCTTTTTAGATGATTATCAAAAAATAGCAGATCAACTAGCAAGATTTGAACTAGATGCAGCTAATCTCTTGACGGAAGATTTACATAAAAATCGAGCCTCTTCTCGTCAAGTGTATTTTGGAGACACCGGTACACTATTACGAAAATATACACCTGCAACTTATTTTTCAAACTTCCAAAAAGGCTTGGGAAATCTGAAGTTTGATCATTTGTATCAGTTTAATCAATACCCAATGCAGGAGTTTTTTGGACAATTTGATTTGTTAAAAGAGGAAATTGAACGGTATCGAAAATCAAACTATACTGTCATTGTCCAAGCAACTTCTCATCACAATCTTCAACAACTCCATAAAAATTTAGAGGAGTATGGAATACGACTCGACTATATTGATGGGGATTCAATCATTCCTCAAGCTAGTCAATTAGTTGTTGGAGAACTGGCTCACGGTTTTCAATTTGTTGATGAAAAAATTGTCTACATTACAGAATCGGAGATTTATCAGAAAAAGATCAAACGAAAGATTCGCAGACAAAATATTTCCAATGCAGAACGTCTAAAAAATTATAATGAACTGGAAAAAGGGGACTATGTTGTTCACCAAGTTCATGGTATTGGCCAATATTTGGGAATTGAAACGATTGAAATTTCTGGTGTCCATCGCGATTATGTTTCGATTCAATATCAAAATGGAGATCGCATCTCGATTCCTGTTGATCAGATTCAGATGTTATCCAAATACGTTGCAAGTGATGGAAAAACGCCAAAAATTAACAAGTTAAACGATGGCCGTTTCCAAAAAACGAAGCAAAAGGTTCAGACGCAGGTGGAGGACATTGCAGATGATTTGATAAAACTCTATGCAGAGCGTAGTCAATTAGAAGGATTTGCTTATTCGCCAGATGATGAAAATCAAGAAGCTTTTGAACAAGATTTTCCATATATTGAAACAGATGATCAGTTGCGTTCCATTGAAGAAATCAAAAAAGATATGGAATCGAATCGTCCGATGGACCGGTTACTCGTTGGAGACGTCGGTTTTGGAAAAACAGAGGTTGCTATGCGAGCGGCCTTTAAGGCAGTAAATGATCATAAACAAGTAGCAGTTCTGGTTCCTACGACTGTGCTTGCCCAACAACATTATGCCAATTTTAAGGAGCGTTTTGAAGCTTTTGCGGTAGAAGTTGCTGTTTTAAGTCGTTTCCAGAGTAAGGCTGAGCAGAAGGAAACGCTTGAAAAATTGAAAAAAGGACGAGTGGATATTATTATCGGAACTCACCGACTATTGTCCAAAGATGTCGTCTTTTCAGACTTGGGTTTGATTGTGATCGATGAAGAGCAACGTTTTGGAGTGAAGCACAAAGAAACTCTGAAAGAATTGAAAAAAAAGGTGGATGTACTTACTTTGACGGCTACTCCTATTCCTCGGACACTCCATATGTCTATGCTAGGAATTCGAGATTTGTCTGTCATTGAAACACCTCCGACTAATCGGTATCCTGTGCAAACTTTTGTACTAGAGACCAATCCAACCATTATTCGAGACGCTGTGTTGCGGGAGATGGATCGTGGAGGACAGGTATATTATCTTTACAACAAGGTAGACACGATTGAACAAAAGGTATCTGAGTTAAAAGAGTTGATTCCAGAAGCTTCTATAGGTTTTGTTCATGGCCAAATGAGCGAAGTTCGCCTGGAAAATACCTTGTTAGATTTCATTAATGGCGAATACGATGTCTTAGTGACGACAACTATTATTGAGACAGGTGTAGATATTCCAAATGCCAATACGCTCTTTATTGAAAATGCAGATCATATGGGTCTTTCTACTCTTTATCAACTAAGAGGTCGTGTGGGACGAAGCAATCGGATTGCTTATGCTTACTTAATGTATCGTCCAGATAAATCCTTAACCGAAGTGTCTGAAAAACGTTTAGAAGCCATTAAAGGCTTTACTGAATTGGGATCTGGATTTAAAATTGCTATGCGAGATTTATCAATCCGTGGAGCAGGAAATATTCTGGGTGCTTCTCAATCTGGTTTCATCGATTCAGTTGGTTTTGAAATGTATTCCCAATTGTTAGAAGAAGCTATTGCTAAAAAACAAGGCCAAGAGCATCGTCGACAAAATAGCAATGCGGAGTTGAACCTTCAAATAGATGCTTATTTACCAAATGATTATATTTCGGATCAACGTCAAAAAATTGAAATTTACAAACAAATCCGTGAAATGAATTCTGCTGCAGATTATGAATATTTGCAAGACGAACTGATCGATCGTTTTGGAGAATACCCAGATGTTGTCGCATATCTACTTGAAATTGGTTTAGTAAAAGCTTACTTGGATCAAGTATTTGTTCGTTTGGTGGAGAGAAAGCAGCAAAAAGTGGCAGTGAAGTTTGAACCTATTGCCAAACAACTGTTTTTGACACAGGATTATTTTAAAGCTTTGTCAATGACACAGTTAAAAGCTCAGATTGCTGAAGAGAAGGGATTAATTGAAGTAATCTTTGATGTTCGAAATAAGAAAGATTTTGAAATCCTAGAAGCTCTGAAACAATTCGGTCAAACCTTATTGGAAATTAAACAGGAAAAAGAGAAAGACTAGCAGTTTTTAGCTCATTTTTCGCATTTTATGTATAAAAAATGATACAATACTATGTTAGAGGTGACAGTATGAGATTAGATAAATATTTAAAAGTTTCTCGCATTATCAAGCGTCGCCCTGTCGCAAAGGAAGTTGCAGATAAGGGACGCATTAAAGTCAATGGTGTATTAGCTAAAAGTTCAACGGATTTAAAAGTAAATGATCAAATTGAAGTTCGTTTTGGAAATAAAGTATTGACCGTTAAAGTCTTGGAAATGTTGGACAGTACAAAAAAAGAAGATGCATCCAAAATGTACGAAATCATTAGTGAAACAAGGATAGAAGAAGATGCCTAAAAATATCGTTCAAATGAACAATAAATACATCAAAGACGAAGATCAGCGAAAACGTTTTTTAGAAGAAGAAAGAAAAAAACGTAATCGCTTTATGGGACTTGTCTTGATTCTAGTCATACTACTCTTTATTCTTCCAACTTATAACTTGGCCCAGAGCTATCAATCACTACAAGACAAAAAAGAACAATACAAACAGTTGGAAAAAGAATATAAGGAAACAAGTGAACAAAAAGAATACCAGCAAGACATCGCTAAAAAATTAAAAGACGATGACTATGCAACAAAATATGCACGCGCTAAATATTCTTTTTCAAAAGATGGTGAATTTGTTTATACCATCCCAGATTTACTTCCCCAATAGTCAATGGAAAATATCTTACAAACAGTTAAACAATTTCTTGAATTTTCGGATGAAAAATTAGAGGAATTAAAAAAGAAAAATCAAACACTCAAACTTCAAAAGGATGAAAAGGAAAGGAATACAGGTGTCTAAACGATTTCTGCTCTTACTGCTAGTCCCAATGTTATTTCTGGGGCCTCAAGCAGCGAGTATTGAGCAGTCTGAGTCCTCTCAGACAATAGCTCATCCATCAGAACTTTATTTTTCTTCAATTCCAGCAAACCCTAATGTCTATCGCAAAATTGCTGTTTTTTCTGATCCTCAGTTAAAAAAAGCAAAAGGAGAAATTCTACCTAATACACCGTTTACAATTGAACAACTCTTTGTCAACGATGATGGAAAGGCTGTATTTAAAATAGCAGATAAAGGATATGTGCTAGCAGATTCTTCTGTCATTTTTTCTGATGTTGTACAAGAAACACAAGAAAAAAAACAAGACATGTGGCTAAAACCTGGATTTAAAGTGTATGATCGCCCTTTAATAAATGGTGCAAAAGAAAAAAATACCTCCCTTTCTTCTTATACAAAAGTGACTGTTTTACGCACAGCTCAAACTTTACGAGATGAGTTTGTGGAAATTGAGGGCCAAGGATGGGTTAACCAAGCATTCGTTACGGAAACAGATAATCGAATGGAAAAAGTCCAGGACTTGCTAAATAGTAAATACAATTCTCCTTCGTATGGAATTTATGTAAAACAATTAGAAACAGGAAATACTGCTGGAATTAATCAGCAAAAAGAAATGTATTCTGCTAGTGTGACGAAATTACCCTATTTGTACTATGTCCAAGAACAGCTTAATAAAAAGGCTATCTCTCCAACGACAGTTTATAAGTATATTCCAGAAGTTAATGACTTCAAAGGTGGCTATGAACCAGAAGGAAGTGGTAGTTTATCAAAGACAGCAGATGGCAAGGAATACAGTGTCCAAGAATTAGTAGATAAGATTGCAAAAGAATCGGATAATGTTGGACATAATATTTTAAATTATTATGTTACCCATCAATCGGATCAAGATTTCCAAAAAACATTGGATAAAATTGCTAAAAAACACTGGGATGTTGAAAAAAGAGAGGCGTCTGCTGAAATGGCTGGAAATGTAATGGAAGCTGTTTATCAGCAAAATGGCTCTATTATTGACGCACTGTCCTCTACAAAATATGATGATCAACGAATTGCGCGTGACCTTCCAGTAAAGGTTGCTCATAAAATTGGGGATGCCTATGATTTTAGACATGATGTTGCGATCGTATACACTAATTCCCCTTATGTCATCGCGATTTTTACAGATCATTCGGATTATGATACGATTTCCAAAATTTCAAAAGACATCTATGAGGTATTGAAATAATGGAAAAGCGATTTTTAGAGTTTTGTGAAAAACAAGATCTATTTACTTCCCATCGCCGTATTTTAGTTGCGCTATCTGGTGGATTGGATTCCATGAATCTATATGAACTTTTAGAGAAGAACAAAGAACGGTTGGGAATTCAATTGGTGCTTGCTCATGTTAATCATGGACAAAGACCAGAATCGGATTTGGAGGAAAGTGAACTTCGAACATTAGCTAACAGGCGCAAGACACGTATTCATGTAGCTCATTATTCAGGGATTTTTACAGAAGCGAAAGCTCGCACCTTTCGCTATGATTTTTTTAGACAGATCATGAATAAAGAGGAGTGCACCGCGCTAGTGACAGGTCATCACGCCAATGATCAAGCTGAAACAACTTTCATGCGCTTGATACGAGGAACTAAATTACGTCACTTAAGTGGTATTCCTGTACGCCAACCATTTGGGAAGGGTGAGTTAATTCGCCCTTTATTAGCTTTTACAAAAAATGAACTGATGGAAATTTCTCATTTTGAAGACAGTAGCAATCACTCACAGGATTATTTCCGCAATCGTGTACGCCATCAATACCTTCCAGAATTTGAAAAAGAAAATCCTCAAATACAAGCAAGTCTTCGCTATTTAGCAGAGGAAGTGAACCATTGGCACCAAGCACTGAAAGAATTAACGAGCGAGTTAACCATTCAAGATTTAGCTTCTTTTAGAACGTATTCTCATTCTGTACAATCTTTCTTATTAGAAGAGTATCTGGCACAATTTCCAGATTTACAACTTGGTAGGGTCCAGTTTCAAGAATTATTAGATTTATTAAGAAAAAAAAGAAATTGTATTCATTATTTAAAATCAAATTATGAGCTAAATCAAGAACACGATTTCTTTGAAATACGAAAAATCAGTCAAAAGTCTGATGACCGAGTCCTCCCATTTTTGTTAGAATTTGGGAATATCTTTGAGATTGCAAACTATAGACTATCTTTCGGCCAACCATTAGAAGGAAAAAATGTAGAAATTCTTTCTGTTTCACGAGAAACTCCCATCCTGATTAGAAGAAGGAGGGATGGCGATCAGTTGATTGTAAATGGCCACCATCAAAAATTAAGACGGTGGTTTATCAACCATAAGATTCCAATTTCTATTCGACAGGAAGCTCTCATTATAGAACAGAATCATAACATACTTTCTGTAGTAGGATTGGTAACGAGTGATTTGAGTAAGCCCTCAAAAAATGCTATAATAAAAGATAGACTTTATATTCAAAAAATAGATAGGTAACGACATGTTAGAAAAAGATATAAAAAAAGTGATGGTTTCACATGATGAAATTGTAGAAGCAGCTAAAAAATTGGGTGAGACCCTAACAAAAGATTATCAAGGGAAAAATCCTATTTTTGTTGGTATTTTGAAGGGTTCTGTTCCATTTATGGCAGAGTTGATCAACCATGTTGATACTCATATTGAGTTAGACTTTATGTTGGTGTCAAGTTATCATGGTGGTACAGCAAGCTCAGGTATCATTAATATCATCAAGGATATTGATCAGGATATTACAGGTAGAGATATTTTATTTGTGGAAGATATTATCGATACAGGTAAAACACTCAAAAGTCTAAAAGAACTCTTTGAAGAACGAAATGCAGCATCTGTGAAGATTGCGACATTATTGGATAAACCTGAAGGACGTTTGGTTGAGATCGAAGCAGATTATACCTGCTTTACGATTCCAAATGAGTTTGTTGTCGGATATGGTTTAGACTATGATGAAAATTATCGTAATCTACCATATGTTGGTGTATTAAAAGAAGAAGTGTACTCGAAATAGAGGAGAATAGATGAATAACAGAAAAAACAACGGTTTTGTTCGAAATCCTTTTCTGTATTTGTTGATAATTGTAGCGGCTGTGACAGGATTCCAGTACTTTTTTGCAGGTAATGGGGTCGGTCAAAGTCAGCAGATCAACTATACAGAATTGGTCAAGGAAATTAAAAGTGACAATGTAAAGACGATTAGTTACCAACCAAATGGTAGTGTGATTGAAATTGCAGGGACCTATAACAAAGCAAAAGAATCAAAAGAAGATACAGGAATTCAATTCTTTACCCCGAGTGTTCAAAAAGTATCTCGCTTTACTAGTGTCATCCTTCCATCTGATATTACTGTCAATGAATTACAAAAATTAGCTGCTGACCACAAAGCGGAAATTACCATCAAACGTGAAAGCTCAAGTGGGATGTGGATCACCATTCTGACTTCCATCGTTCCATTTATCATCGTGATGTTCTTCTTCTTCTCCATGATGAATCAAGGCGGTGGCGGTGGTGCCCGTGGTGCCATGAACTTTGGACGTAATAAAGCTCGTGCTGCCAATAAAGAAGATATTAAAGTTCGTTTTTCAGATGTAGCCGGAGCTGAAGAAGAAAAACAAGAACTCGTTGAAGTGGTTGAATTCTTAAAAGATCCAAAACGCTTTACTAAATTGGGAGCAAGAATCCCAGCAGGAGTGCTTCTTGAAGGCCCTCCAGGAACAGGTAAAACTCTCTTAGCAAAAGCAGTGGCTGGAGAAGCAGGAGTTCCATTTTTCAGTATCTCAGGGTCGGACTTTGTTGAAATGTTTGTCGGAGTCGGCGCTAGCCGGGTTCGTTCACTTTTTGAAGATGCTAAAAAAGCAGCCCCAGCGATCATTTTTATTGATGAAATTGATGCTGTTGGACGCCAACGTGGAGTCGGCCTTGGTGGTGGGAATGATGAGCGGGAACAAACACTCAACCAGCTTTTGATTGAGATGGATGGTTTTGAAGGCAATGAAGGAATTATTGTTATCGCAGCCACCAACCGTTCAGATGTTCTAGACCCAGCCCTTCTTCGTCCTGGCCGTTTCGACCGTAAAGTATTGGTTGGGCGTCCAGATGTGAAAGGTCGTGAAGCGATTCTTCGAGTTCACGCTAAGAACAAACCACTCGCTCAAGATGTGGATTTGAAATTGGTTGCACAACAGACACCAGGATTTGTCGGTGCCGATCTTGAAAATGTTTTGAATGAGGCAGCCTTGGTTGCAGCTCGACGAAATAAAAAAGTGATTGATGCTACTGATATCGATGAAGCAGAAGATCGTGTTATTGCAGGACCATCTAAGAAAGATCGGACGATTTCACAAAAAGAACGTGAAATGGTTGCTTATCATGAAGCAGGTCATACGATTGTTGGTCTGGTTTTATCAAATGCCCGAGTGGTTCATAAAGTTACTATTGTTCCACGTGGTCGCGCAGGCGGTTATATGATTGCCCTTCCTAAAGAAGATCAAATGTTACTTTCTAAAGAAGATATGAAAGAACAATTAGCTGGTCTTATGGGAGGACGTGTTGCAGAAGAGATTATTTTTAATTCACAAACAACAGGTGCTTCAAATGACTTTGAACAAGCCACTCAAATGGCTCGTGCAATGGTGACAGAATATGGAATGAGTGAAAAACTTGGACCTGTTCAATATGAAGGAAATCATGCCATGTTCGGAGCTCAGAGCCCACAAAAAATGATTTCAGAACGGACTGCTTACGAAATCGACGAAGAAGTCCGTGGTCTCTTGAATGAAGCACGTAACAAAGCTGCAGAAATTATTCAAGGTAATAGAGAAACACATAAACTGATTGCTGAAGCTCTATTAAAATATGAAACCTTGGATAGTGTTCAAATTAAATCATTATATGAAACAGGAAAAATGCCTGAAAATTCAGAGCATGAATTGGAAGAAGAAGCAAAACCACTATCATATGATGAAATTAAATCAAAATTAGAAGAAAACAACTAATCAAAAGAAGGAATTTTTTCCTTCTTTTTTTTAAAAAAGTATTGACAGGAAAAATTTATTCTGTATAATAGAATATGTTGTAAAAATGGTCCGTTGGTCAAGGGGTTAAGACACCGCCTTTTCACGGCGGTAACACGGGTTCGAATCCCGTACGGACTATCGATAAACTGCCACTTAGTGGCAGTTTTTTTGTTCATTCGGTCAACATAGTTAAAAATAATGACCGAATAGTTTAAAAAACGAGCAGAATAGAAAAAAACTCCTAAAACCTTTTTTACTTTTATAAAATAAATATATGAAAGTAAAGGAGAGCTTATGGAATTTAACAAGATGTATCAAAAAGTAAAATTTATTGTTCGAAAGTGTGAAAAAGAATACTATATTCAGCTGTGGGAAAAAGATGATTGGGAACAAGAAGGTCAACTAACACTCTTTGAGCTTTATCAGAAAAATCCTGAAATAGAAGCAAATGAAGAATTACTATATAAGTATTTCAAAACAAAATTTAGAAATCATATTAAAGATAAGTTAAGACAACAGGAAAGTGATAAACGAAAAATCAATAGAATGCCGTATGTTGAAATTGGAGAAATAAGCCACAGAATTTCATCAAGAAAAATATATAGTAGATTTGGAGGATATCTATCGTGAGGTAGATAGGAGCAAAGCCAGCAAAGAAGCACAAGACAAAGGACTCTATGAGTTTACTCAAGAGCTTGGAAAAGACTCCTATATGCTCTCTTGTTTTTGGAGACATTTGGGTACTTTTACCTTGGAACAGATGAATCAGAATCAACTGCTTCGCTATAGTACCAGAGCACGCTACTTACTCAAAGTGTATTACTTAGACAAGGGTAATATCAGCCTATATGAGGCTGTCTATAAAATAATGAAAGACACTGATAATGAAGTTACTGAATATGGAAGATACGATAAAGAACAACACCTAAAGAACCAGCTAAAAGCACTACTTAGGGTATACACCGATCAGGATCGCTCAGAGGAACTTAGGCGTGATCTGAACAATAGTGACCTAAAATATACCGATATACGCTGGGCATATTTCTTCTGGGCTCGCCGCTATAAGGAGAAGAATATTCCTATCACTCTACGTATTCTCTTAGATATCAATAAATATGTAAAAGATAAATATCCTAAGGAATACGAAAAGCCTGTCATGTAGATAGATCCTACATTTTTTTAAAATACAAATAAGATCATTCCTTAAAGATGCAATAAATTGCGTCTCTACCCTAACACAAGCTCTAAGAGACAAGGTTTTTGTAGAGACGCAATTCATCACTTCTTAAAAAGTTATAGAAATTTGCTTTTCACTGTGTTATAACAATGTTTTTACTTTTTCCAAAGCTTCAGCGATACCTTCTGGTTTTCTACCCCCTGCGGTAGCAAAGAAAGGCTGACCACCACCGCCTCCTTGGATATATTTACCCAACTCGCGTACGATTTTTCCAGCATCTAAGCCTTTGCTTTGGGTCAATTCCTTATTGATATAGCACAAGAGTAGCGCCTTACCATCTTCTTGTACAGCTCCGAAGAGAATAAAGGCATCTTTGACTTCTTCCCCAAGCATAAAGGCTAAATCCTTGAGAGTAGCGATATCCAAATCCAAACGTTTTGTCAAGCATTGTACACCTGAGATAGTTACAAACTCACCCTTGAGCTCACCCTTGAGCTGTTTGGCCTGTTCTCTCTTGAGTTGTTCCAACTCCTTATGTAGGCGAGCATTCTCCTCTTGTAAGTTAGTAATGGACTTGATAGGATCTTGCGGATTCTTGAGCGATCCCTTGATTTCTTCCAAGAGCTTTTCTTGAGATAAGAAGTGCTTAAGAGCCCCCGCATTGGTAATAGCTTCTATACGGCGTACCCCAGCAGCTACCGCTCCTTCGGAAACAATCTTGAAGAACCAAATATCCCCTGTATTCTTTACGTGAGTACCTCCACAGAGTTCTCGGCTTCCACCAAACTGTATCATACGTACTTTCTCCCCATATTTTTCTCCAAAGAGAGCCATTGCTCCTGCTTCCAATGCCTGTTGTATAGGAATATTGCGATGTTCCTCAAGAGGAATCTTTTCATAAATACGCTTGTTCACCAAGCGTTCTACCTCGGTGAGTTCCTCGGGTGTGAGCTTGGCGAAGTGAGAGAAGTCAAAGCGCAAGGACTCTGGTGATACATGAGAGCCTTTTTGCTCCACATGTGTTCCCAAGACCTCCCTTAGTGCCTGATGCAGCAAGTGAGTGGCACTGTGATTGGACTGAGCCAAAGCTCGTCCTAAGGGATGTACCTCCGCCTTGAACGGATCATTGAGATTTTCTGGCAGATGCTCCGCTATGTGTATAATGAGGTTATTTTCTTTCTTGGTATCTGTAATATAGATTAGCTCACCATTGGCGGCTTGTAGGGTACCACGATCTCCTACCTGTCCTCCTCCTTCGGGGTAGAAAGGGGTAGTGTTGAACACCAATTGGTACAAGGTACCATCCTTTTGGCTCTCTACCTTACGATATTTGACCAAGCGAACCACTGCTTCCAATGTATCATAACCAATAAATTCCTCTTCTTCATCATCACGGAGTACTACCCAATCTCCTGCTTTTACCTGAGCTGCAGCACGGGAGCGCTCCTTCTGTTTCTGAAGATGCTCCTCAAAAGAAGCCTCGTCCAAAGTCATTCCTCGCTCGGAGAGAATCAGTGCAGTAAGGTCTTTGGGAAAGCCATAAGTATCATAGAGTTCAAAAGCTTTACTACCAGAGAGCTGCTTGTCAGTAGCATTCTGTATCATCACATCCAGCATCAGTAAGCCTTGCTCTAAAGTACGCAAGAAAGAGGCTTCTTCTTCCTTAATCACACTGACTATTAAGAGGTATTCCTTTTCCAATTCAGGGAAAGTACCACCCATTTGTTTGGTCAAGGTTTCTACCAACTTGTAGATGAAAGGTTCTTTCTGCCCTAAGAAAGTAAATCCATAACGAATAGCACGGCGTAAGATACGACGAATGACATAGCCTGCTCCATTGTTGGAAGGCAATTGCCCATCAGCAATCGCAAAGGATACCGCCCTGATATGATCAGAGATCACACGTATGGCTATATTAATCTGTTCTTGTTCTGGAGTGAGTTGTATACCATTAGTGTAACGAGTCTTAGTAATCTCTTCTACTTTGTGAATCAGAGGCGTAAATACATCCGTATCATAGTTGGACTGCTTGCCTTGTAGCACCATACAAAGGCGCTCAAAGCCCATACCTGTATCTACATTCTGAGCAGGGAGCTTTTCCAAAGAGCCATCAGCCTTACGATTGAACTCCATGAAGACATTATTCCAGATTTCAATCACCTGAGGATGGTCATTATTAACCAAGTCTCGACCTGCTACCTTAGCCTTTTCTTCGTCTGAGCGGATATCCACATGGATTTCAGAACAAGGGCCACAGGGGCCTTGGTCTCCCATTTCCCAGAAATTATCTTTTTTGTTTCCGTTTAAAATTCGGCTTTCGTCAATATATTGTTTCCAAAAATCGTATGCATCTTGGTCTCTTTCCAAGTTTTCGGAAGCATCTCCTTCGAAAATCGTTACATACAGATTTTCTTTCGGAATTTTATAAACTTCGGTCAAAAGTTCCCACGCCCAAGCAATCGCTTCTTTTTTGAAATAATCCCCAAAAGACCAGTTCCCCAGCATCTCGAACATCGTGTGGTGGTAGGTGTCGTGGCCTACTTCCTCGAGGTCGTTGTGCTTGCCGCTGACGCGCAGGCACTTCTGCGAGTCGGTCACGCGGGGGTACTTGATCTCGGCATTCCCGAGGATGATGTCCTTGAACTGGTTCATCCCGGCATTGGTGAACATCAGCGTAGGGTCGCCCTTGATCACCATGGGAGCAGAGGGCACGATCTGGTGCCCCTTGCTATGGAAGAATTGCTTGTACGACTCGCGGATCTCTTGCGAAGTCATGCTGCTCTTGTCACTCATCTATGTATTTAGGCTTGTATCAATGTGATTGAGGATGCAAAGGTACGCTAATTCCACGTATCGCTGCGGGCGCTGAGCCTTCGTCCTTGACTAAGGGACTGCCTGGACGAGCTAGGCGTAGAGCCTCCGAAGGGCTACCACCCGCTGGTGGCGCCGCCGCCACCCGAGGAGCCTCCACCGAAGCTGCCTCCACCAAAGCCCCCGCCGAAGCCTCCGCCGCCGAAGCCCCCTCCACGGTGACGGCCTCCACTCAAGAGTCCGCCCAGGAGCATGGCACCGAGGGCTGTGTCATCGGTCGAATTATCTCGGTGGTCGCGATGATCGCTCTCCCCACAGTTGCGGCAGCGTAGCTCGGTACGTATGTAGCGGACTCCCTCGAGGCGTATGCGCTGCTGCCTGACGACCTCGGCCGTACGTGCTCCACAATGGCGGCATACGCTCCAGTGCTCGGAGCGGTTCTCCCCGACGAGCTCTAGCTCGTGGCACTCAGGGCAGGCGAAGGCGACATAGCGCCGCGAGCCGAGGGCGGTCTCTAGGCGCTGGGGCTGCGTCAGATAGCTGTAGCTCTGCTCGGGGCTCAGCTGCTCGAGGAGCCCCTTCCCACAGTGCGGGCAGCGCGAGAGGCGCTGCTCGATCTCCTGCAGCCTACGCTGCATATATATATAGTATAGGATACCGACCGGCAGGCACAGCACGCAGAGTAGCAGCGCCCAGATGCGGTAGGTGCGGCGTAGGCTGGGGTAGCTGAGCAGGAGCTGACGCTGCCCACGCTGAGCCTGGTGCACCACGCCCTGCAGGTTGTTCACCAGCGAGAAGGCGATGATCGCTACGATGAGGATGTAGAGGTAGAGGAGCGCAGAGCTATCCAGCCCGAGCCCCTCGCTGCTAGGCCCTCGAGCGGTGTGCCGATCCGAGCGGTAGCCTGCTGCGATCAGCTCCTGCTTCACAGCCTCTACCCCCGAGATCAAGGCATCTGCGTAGTGGCCCTGACGGAGGAGGGGGATCATCACTCGGCGCTGGATGCGGGAGGCTGTAGCATCGGGCAGCGTACCCTCTAGGCCATAGCCGACCTCGAAGCGTACCTTGCGCTGGTCGAGTACGAGCAGGATCAGGAGCCCATCGTTGAGCGTGCGCGAGCCTATGCCCCAGCTGCGGAAGAGCTCGGTGGCGAAGCCCTCGATATCGCGCTCCCCGATGCTGGGTAGCAGTACGACGGCGCACTCGACACCCGTGTCTCTACGTAGCTCGGTGAGCAGAGCGTTCAGCTCATCCCGTACGCTGGGGCTCACGTAGCTCTCGGGATCGGAGAAGAGCTGAAGGCTATCCTCGGCGAAGACCTTAGGGACACGCTCTACCGTATAGACCGTGCCGCTCGAGCCCTGTGCCTGGAGCTCTGGGCCCGAGAGCCCGAGGCCAAGCACCAGCGTCAAGAGGAGGCTAAGCGTGTAGCCTATATGACGAAGCCTGCCCCCACGCTCCCCGGAGGAAGTCATGGGAGCAGGCTGTAGGTACTGCAGCATAGGCGCTACTTCTGACTAGAGGAGAAGTCGACGACAGGAGCGACATCGCTTCCTGCCTGAGCCGTGAAGTAAGGACGGGGACGGAAGCCCGTGATGCCCGCGATCAGTGAGTTGGGGAAGCTACGTACCTCGAGGTTGTAGGTCTTGGCGACCTCGTTGAAGTCACGGCGTGCCGTGGCGATACGATTCTCCGTGCCCTCCAGCTGCGCCATGAGCGTCTGGAACTGCTCGTTGGCCTTCAGCTCGGGGTACTTCTCCACGACGACCATCA
>ERZ772956.1341-NODE-1341-length-16940-cov-4.742730_pt1 | contig 16940 bp, 19 predicted proteins | sample MGYA00580683_ERZ772956 | MGnify/ENA primary metagenome ERZ772956 (study PRJEB29015, sample SAMEA2738077) | human oral metagenome | biome: human oral; feature: human-associated habitat; material: saliva | place: China | collected 2212 ... | reverse complement strand
TTCGCTTTTGATTACTCAGATTTTATTCTTGAGGGTTATGATCCCTATCCAACCATAAAGGGGAAAGTCTCAGTATAGTAACTAACGACAAGTGCCCTATGGAAATAACAGAAAAAAAGAAATGTAAAGAAGCCCGAAAGGCGTTGGCTCAAAAAGAGTTAAGCAACTTTAGGGCTTCTTTGCCTATGGAAGAAAAGTATTTTTCGGAGCTTTTTCACTATTTAGAAAAGACTCTACAGAAGACACCCTGTGACCACACTCTAAGAGGTATCACACATTTTCTTGCAGAAAAAAAGGCATCTGATCCAGAAAAAGTGATCACTTGGCTTGCTTCCCATGGTGGCTATTGTGATTGTGAGGTACTTTACAATGTAGAGGAGTGGTTTGACTATCTCGAGGACACCTATTGCAAAGCACCTATTGAGCTCAATACCATAGAGAAAAATATTTTAGAGAAGAAAAAGAAAATCAATGAACTTCCACCTGAGTTTGATTTTCCGTTTTCCTCAGTTCCTGCTCCATGGAAATTGTCTCAAAAAGAAGTGCAGGGGAAGCCAGAATATTTGCTCCAGTTAGGAAAAGGATTCAATGCTTGTATAGCAATGCTAAAGTTGGATTTTCCTAAGGAAAAACTCTCAGAGGAAGGCTATTTCCTCTCTCAGTGGAAAGCTTTTACTGGCATCAAATCACCAAAGGGATTGGAACAGGAAATTTTGGAAGTAGGAGCATATCAGTATATCATTGTAAAATCTAAAGAATATACCCCTGTTATTATTTTTGTGCTTTCTATAGAAAATAAGCGAGGATACTTAGTAGTACAGACAGAACTCACTCGCTATAAAAATGACCTAAAGGAGATAGAGCGGTTGCTTAGGGGATAAAAAAATAAAAGAGAGCTTGCGCCCTCTTTTACCAATTCTAACCACAAAATCTAATATATGAAAAACAATTTATTTCCCCTTTGTTTTCGGGTGCAAAATTACGACATTTTTTGCTCACAACAATAGTTTTGTATTGTTTTTTTCTATAAGATAATAGATAAAAACTATATTGAAAAGAATGTTCGTTATTGCTTATTTGCCATTACAAACATTTTCCCAGGCAGGGGTCTTACTACCCCTTTCATTTCCATTTGGAAGAGCAGGTTGGAGAGTTTGTATACAGGGAGGGAGCATTCTCGAGCTAAGTCGTCCAAGGTCTGCTTGCCATTTTCTCTTAGGTAAGTGGCTACTTTTTCTTCTTCAGGGGTGAGCTCTACGAAGAGTTCAGGGGTGATCACCTTAGGAGTTTTCTTTTCTACTTCCCAACCCATGTAATAGACCAAGTCGGCAGCCGAGGTGATAAGTCGTGCTTTGTCTGTCTTGATGAGTTTGTTGCATCCTTGACTATAGGTGTCATCCGCGCGACCAGGAATGGCAAAGACCTCTCGGTCATAGGAGAAGGCCATATCGGCAGTGACTAAGCTACCGCCCTTCAGAGCAGATTCTATCACAACAGTAGCATCGGAAAGTCCTGCGATGATGCGGTTTCGTCCAATAAAATTCTTCCTATCGAAGGAGCTTTGGTGCCAAAATTCGGTAATGAATCCTCCATAGGCCTCTACCTCTTTTGTATACTTCTTATGAGAGGCAGGATAGATGATGTCCAATCCATGAGCTAAACAAGCGATGGTCTGTAACCCATTGTCCATAGCAGCCTTATGGGCAGCGATATCTACTCCATAGGCAAAACCACTGATGATAACCAAGTCCTCCAAAGCAGAGAGCTCCTCGACAAACTTCTCACAGAAGGCCTTTCCGTAAGTGGTTATCTGTCGTGTGCCTACGATACTGAGCGTTTTCTTGTTCTTCAGGTCAATATTCCCTCTGGAAAAGAAAATAATAGGGGCATCAATGATTTGTTTGAGATTGGCAGGATAATCGGCATCAAAGAATGTGTGATAGCTAAAGTGATTATCCTGAATATATTGCCATTCCTTTTCGGCAGCTACGCGGTGTATAGGGTCGAAAAGGTGTTGTAGGATAGTGCTTCCTATACGTTCTATATGGGCGATTTTGTGTTTTTTCTCCTTGTATATAGCTGTAGGACTTCCGCAGTGGGCAATGAGTTTTTTGGCGGTAATATCGCCTATATTAGGGGTGTGCTGTAGCGCCAGTAGGGCGAGAATATCTTCTTCGGTCATGGTAGATTAGTAATCAAGATAATCACCACCGGTATAGTTCTCTGGAGTAATCGCCTTGAGTGTTGCCTTTAGGGAATCACTTATAGCAAGGGTATCTACAAAATCGTGGAGGGTCTGCTCGTTGATTTTTTGGTTGGTACGAGTGAGTCCCTTTAGAGCTTCATACGGATTGGGGTATCCCTCACGGCGCAGTATAGTCTGTATAGCCTCGGCGACTACTGCCCAGTTGTCCTGAAGGTCAGCGTGGAGCTTGTCCGGATTGAGAATAAGCTTATCCAACCCTTTGAGCGTGGAACTTGTCGCGATGAGGGTATGGGCGAAGGGAACGCCTATATTGCGCAATACAGTGCTATCGGTAAGGTCGCGCTGTAGGCGGGAGATAGGGAGCTTGGCGGAAAGGTGTTCCAAGAGGGCATTGGCAATTCCCAAGTTGCCTTCAGAGTTCTCAAAGTCGATCGGATTTACCTTATGGGGCATAGCGGAAGAGCCTACTTCACCTTCTTTGATACGCTGTTTGAAGTAATCCATGGAGATATAAGTCCATATATCTCGGTTGAAGTCTATCAGTATGGTATTGATACGCTTTACAAGGTCGAAGAGAGCCGCTAAGTGGTCATAGTGCTCTATCTGAGTAGTAGGGAAGGAGTGGTGTAGGCCTAAGATATCCTCCACAAAGTGTTTTCCGAAACTTCTCCACTGGATCTGAGGATAGGCTACTTTGTGAGCGTTGTAGTTGCCTGTAGCTCCGCCAAACTTGGCCGCATACTTGAGCGTGGAGAAGTACTGGAGCTGCTCCACAAGGCGCACTGCGAAAACCTTCATTTCCTTTCCTAAGCGAGTAGGGGAGGCAGGCTGCCCATGGGTACGTGCCAGCATAGGGATATCCTTCCATTCCCGAGCAAAGGTTTCTATCTTCTGGATAAGGATTTTTATTTCAGGGAGATATACATTCTCGATAGCTTCTTTCAGAGAAAGGGGGATAGCGGTGTTGTTGATATCTTGTGAGGTAAGGCCAAAATGGATAAACTCCTTATAGGGATGAAGACCTAAGCGGTCGAACTGTTGCTTTAGGAAGTACTCTACGGCCTTTACATCATGGTTGGTGATACGCTCTATCTCCTTGATGGCAAGGGCATCTGCTTGAGAAAACTCTCTATAGATAGCTCGTAGGGAGGGGAAGATACTCTTGTCAGCTCCCATAAGCTGTGGCAGAGGTAGTTCACACAAGGCAATAAAGTATTCTATTTCCACTCGTAGGCGGTACTGGATTAGGGCTTGTTCGGAGAAATAAGCCTGTAGGGCGGTAGTTTTTGAGGCATAGCGCCCATCAATAGGAGAGATGGCTGTCAAAGACATAGGTTGCGTTTTAGAAAACGCAAATATACCATTTTTTTTCCATAGAGAAAAGTCTTTTTTACTTTTTCTATCCCAAGGCTACATCCATGACCATCATCACTACAAAGCCTATAAGAAAGCCAATGGTGGAAATATCTGTATTGCGGCTCTGTTGGGATTCAGGAATGGTCTCTTCCACCACTACATAGATCATAGCACCAGCTGCAAAGGACAACGCATAGGGGAGTATGGGGGTAAAGAAGACCACAGCAAAGGCACCCAATACCCCAGCAATGGGTTCTACTATGGCTGAAAGCTGTCCATAAAAAAAGCTTTTCCAGCGGCTGAGCCCCATACGGCGCAAAGGCATCGAGACAGCCACTCCCTCAGGGAAATTCTGCAAGCCTATCCCTATAGCCAAGGTCACCGCTCCAGCGATGGAGGCTTCAGGAATCCCTGCGGCTACCCCTCCAAAGAGTACCCCAACGGCCAGCCCCTCTGGAATATTGTGTAGGGTGATAGCCAATACCAATAGCGTAGTGCGTTGCCAAGAGGATTTTACACCTTCTGTTTGTTTGAAATTAGGATGGAAGTGGGGAAGAATTCTGTCTAAAGCATAGATAAAGAGAGAGCCGCCTAAGAAGCCTATCACGGCAGGAAGTACTTTTTCAAAGCGTTCTCCCTTACTCATATCAATAGCAGGAATCAGTAAGCTCCATACGCTGGCAGCAACCATCACTCCTCCAGTGAAGCCCAGCATACCATCCATGACCAACTTATTGCTGCTCTTAAAGAAAAAGACTAAAGCCGCCCCCAAGGCGGTAACGCCCCAAGTAAAGAGAGTCGCATACAAAGCCGCTAATACGGGATTGATGCTGCTCAAATATTCTATAATTGAAGAAACCATTTTTAGTTTTGAATTGTTAGTTTTCAGTTATTTAGGATAAAGGATTTTTAGGGATCTTTCCTTCCTCCTTTTTAGGCTGCAAAATTACATATAAAATTTCAAAAACAAAAATATTTTTTTAGAGAAATCTAAATTCAAAAGAAGACATGGGGAAAATGGTTAGAATGATCCCTCTTGAAGGGGAGATATTAATCATTGATCATTGACCATTAAGTCGTTGTCTTACCACTTCATACAAGAAAGCGCCACAAGCCACCGATACATTGAGGGAGGAAATCTCTCCTTGTATAGGCAATTTGGCTCTTTCATCCAAGACCTTAAGTACTCCCTTGCTGATGCCTGTATCCTCTGCTCCCATGACAATAGCCAAAGGTTCGGTAAGGTTCAGCTGGTAGAGTAGGGAAGAAGCCTTCTCGGTAGCCCCTATGACCTTGATACCACTACCCTGTAAGTAGTAGATGGTATCGATCAGGTTGTCCACCTTACACAAAGGGATATTGAAGATAGCTCCTGCGGAGGTCTTTACCATATCTTCTCCTATGGAGGCACTTCCCTGTTTGGGAAGGATAATACCACTGACTCCAGTACACTCGGCTGTGCGGATAATAGCTCCTATGTTGCGCACATCGCTCAGATGGTCAAGAATAAGCAATAGGGGAACCTTCCCGCTCTCTATGGTAGAGAGAATGAGTTCTTCCAAAGGAACAAACTCCACTGGGGAGAGTAGCGCTACCACTCCTTGGTGATTCCCTCGTGTAAGCCGTTGGAGCTTCTCCACAGGTACATAAGAACAAGGGAGCTTCTGTTGGCTTATCAGAGTGTTGAGCTCGTTGAAAAGGACACCGGAGAGACCTTTTTGGATAAAAATCTTATCAATGGTCTTGCCGGCTTCTATGGCCTCTATGACAGGGCGTAGTCCGAAAATCTGTGTGTTCTTCATAGGTCGATTAGTCACGCATATTGACAATGCTATCCACTATATATACAGTATTCCCTCTCCATGGCAATGCATTGTGGTATTCTCTGTAATGAAGTTCAAAGTGCTTGCCACTATTTACTTCTAACTGCTGAAAAATTTTCTTACTTTCTATAGAAAACTCAAACTCATTGCTCTGCATGCCACTCCCTGTTTTGGTCTTGGCAAAACCTTCCTGGATGAGCTTGCCTTCGTAGGTCTTGAACAGATTCCCTTTGTATACAGCATAGTTGAGGTATCCAGACTTCACACCTTCGGCGAATACAAAGTAATAACGCATATAGATCCACCCTCCCAGTACGAGTAGTAAGAGAGGAAGACCAATTAGTAAAGTTTTTTTCATTTTATTCATAATGCTAAAGACTAAGATTTTTTAAATTGATAATCTCCTGTGCAGTAAGGGTTCTCCAGTGTCCACGAGGGAGATCTTTTTTGGTAAGTCCAGCGAAGACTACACGGTCGAGTTTTTCTACCACATAGCCCAAGGATTCGAAGATACGGCGCACGATACGATTGCGACCGCTGTGTATCTTTACCCCAATCTCATTGTGGGGAGCTCCATCTACGAAGTTGATATCATCCACTTGGATAAAACCATCCTCAAGAGTAAGTCCTTCTTGGATCTTGTGGAAGTCTGCCAGAGCGAGTTTTTTGTCCAAGATCACATGGTATATCTTGCGTACTCCATGAGAAGGGTGAGTGAGCTTTTTCATTAGGTCACCATCATTGGTTAGCAGGAGCAATCCTGTGGTGAGTCTGTCGAGCCTACCTACTGGTTTTATATTTCCCTGGGCAGCACCTGCAACTAAGTCCATTACAGTCTTGCGACCTTTTTCGTCCTGAGTTGTGGTGATAAAGCCTTTAGGCTTGTTCAGTAGGATGTACTCCTTCTTCTCGGCAGAGATATTCTTTCCGTCGAACTTAACCACATCGGTAGGCTGTACCCTATACCCCAGCTCAGTCATAGGCTTGCCATTGACCTCTACATTGCCAGCGGCTATGTAGCGATCGGCTTCTCGGCGGGCACAGATTCCCGCATTAGCAATATACTTATTCAGCCTAATACCTTTGCTCTGGTCGGTGGCATTGGGTTTAGGCGTATTTCTCTTATAGGGAGCACGAGTAGTGGGGCTATATTCCGCAGATTTCTCCTTGTTATAGGAAGGTTTTTCTTTTTTGTAAGGAGTCTTTTCCCTACCAGTAGTAGACTTTTTCCTATCAGAAGAAAAATTCTCCTTATCAGAAGAAGTCTTCCTTCTTTGATTGGTGGTATTTTCTTTGCTGTCAAAGCGTTTTCCTTTGGTAGAGGAGTGTTTTCCTTGGGGTTTTTTAGGTGATGATTGCATCAGGTGAAAATTTTGTGCAAAAGTAAGAAATATTTACCACCCTACCAAACATTTACCTCCATTTCCAACTGGATACCAAAACGATTCAGAACACGCTTTTGGATATGGCGAGCCAAAGCAAGTACTTCTTCTCCAGTAGCCCCACCAAAATTGACTAAGACTAAGGGTTGTCTGTGGTGAACCCCTACTTTATCTATTCGGAAGCCTTTGAGTTCACAAGTCTCAATAAGGAAGGCCGCGGGAACTTTGACCTCCTCGGTAGATATCTCAAAATGAGGCATAGTAGGGTAGCGTTCTTGTAAGGAGAGGAATTGTTCTCTTGGGATGACAGGATTCTTAAAAAAGCTTCCGCTATTGCCCAGTTCTGTAGGGTTAGGGAGCTTGTTCAGGCGAATCTCTTTGATAACCTTCGAGATGAGTTCAGGAGTTTCTCCCCAGCCTTTTTCTTGTAAAAGAGCGCGAATATCTCCATAGTGTGTTTTGAAAAGATGGTCGCGTTTTGTCAGGCAAAAGGTTGCAGAGAGGATGATATACCTTCCTTTTTGCTGTTTGAAGAGCGAATCACGGTAGCCAAAGAGGCAGTTTTCCTTCAAGAGGGTCATGGTTTGACCACTTTCTCGATCAAGCACCTCGCAGGAGGAAAGTACATCCTTGAGCTCTACCCCATAGGCTCCTATATTCTGTACAGGGGCAGCGCCTACTGTGCCATAGATTAGGGAGAGGTTCTCCAGGCCGCCATATCCTCTTGCTACACAGGAGTCTACAAAGTCACTCCAGACTTCTCCAGCCTGTGCTTTGATCCATACATGCGAGTCTGTCTCTTTTTCTACAGAGATCCCCTTTTGCATGATTTTCAGTATGGGGGTCTGTATCTCTTGGGTAAGTAAGATATTGCTACCTCCCCCCAGTACGATTAGGTTCGGATAAGAGCGCAGTGCCTCAAGGATATCTTTTGTATCATAGGCTTCTATAAGTAAAGCCGCTTTTTGTTCTATGCCAAAGGTGTTATAAGCTTGTAGTGAAATGTTCTTGTGTATGTTCATAGGGTTCAGTTGTTAGTGTTTTTATTGTCAGTTGTCAGTTGCAGTTAATCGTTGATTATTGTAGTTTACTTTCCAGTTCGTTAGAGGATAGTTCTGTATATATTTTTTTGCCAAAGGGGCTTATCAGACTATCCTTACAGGAGAAGAGGTCATAGACCAGCTGTTCTTGTTCCTCAGCACTAAGTGTTTGTCCGGCCTTAACAGCAAGGCTCTTGGATAGATTCTTGACCAAGGCCTCCTTCTGAGAGAGTTCATCTTGAGGGATATCCTCCATTTCCTTCTCTAAGAGCTGGTGTAGGATATCCTCCACTTGGCTCTCCTTGACCATGGGGGGTAGTCCAGTAAAGCAGATTTTGTTCCCCTGAATCTCCAAGAGAAAACCAGCTCTATTAAGTAAAGGAATCAACCCTTGTAGGGAGATGATTTCTGTAGGAGAAAATTCGAACTCCAGAGGAAATAACAACGATTGGCTTACGCTCACCCCTTGGGTAATACTCTTGTGAAACCGTTCGTATAGAATGCGCTGGTGGGCACGTGATACATGGATAAAAAGCACCTTATCCTTCAAATAAGTGATGATGTATTTCTTCTGGAAGTACAAGAGCGTCTGAACCTTGACCTCTGTAGAGTGTTCTATCAGAGTGGGGGCGGCTTGTTCCTTCTCAAAAGGATCGTTTACTCGAGAAGGAATCCCCGCATAGAGCGACTCCCACTGAGGGGATGGAGTATTTCTATGAGAAGAAAAAGTTCCTCCTAAGGCGGAGGGGTTGTCCATCTTGAAGGGGTTGAAATTGCGATCCACCTGATAGGTCGGGGTCTGAGCTTCCTTATCCTTATAGGAATAGGGAACCTCCTGACTCTCATCCAAAGAAAAATCAATGGTAGGGAGCACATGGAACTGTCCTAAGCTATGCTTGATGGCCGAGCGCAAAAGAGCATAGATAGTTTGGTCGTTGTCGAACTTTATTTCAGTCTTGGTAGGGTGTATGTTGATGTCAATATGTTTGGGATCTATCTCCAAATAAAGGAAATACTCAGGCTGTTCCCCTTCCCTGAGCAGTCCCTCGAAGGCACTTAGTACGGCATGGTGCAAGTAGCGATTTTTGACAAAACGATGATTGACCATGAAGAACTGAAGAGACTTATTGCGCTTGAAACTATTGCGACTGATAAATCCATGTATATTGACTACCTCTGTTTTTTCTTCTACAGGAACCAACTGCTCGTTCAAGCGGTTGCCGAATATCTGTACGATACGCTTTTTCAGAGAAGTAGCAGGGAGGTTGAACTGTTCGACCCCATTGTGAATCAGAGAGAATTGTATATCAGGGTGAGCCAAGACTACACGATGGAATTCGTCCAAGATATGACGGAGTTCCACATTGTCGGACTTGAGGAAATTGCGCCGTGCAGGCACATTGAAGAAAAGATTCTTCATCGCGATAGAAGTTCCCTTCTGGGTTACAGTAGGATATTGATCCGTAATCTTATTTCCTTCTATGGTAATAGCAGTGCCAATCTCCTCCCCCTCCTGGCAGGTGGTCATTTCCACCTGAGCAATAGCAGCAATGGAAGCCAGAGCTTCTCCACGGAAGCCCTTAGTCTGTAGGGAGAAAAGGTCATCAGCTACACGGATTTTCGAAGTAGCATGTCGCTCAAAAGCTAAGCGAGCATCAGTAGGAGACATACCTATACCATTGTCCACCACCTGCACCAGGGTACGTCCTGCATCCTTGAGGATGAGCTTTATCTGAGTAGCCTTGGCATCAATAGCATTCTCCAATAGCTCCTTCACGGCGGAGGCAGGTCGCTGGATGACTTCACCGGCGGCTATCTGATTGGCTACATTGTCAGGAAGTAATCGTATAATGTCAGACATCTAAAAAATCTATTTGTGTTAGAAAAAAGAAAGATACTCAAAAACAATTATTTATTTCAGGAAAAAAGACAGATTAAAATCGAAAAAATAGAAGAGGATGAGTATCAGTACCAGTACAATAACCCATACCAACCGATTGGAATGGTTTCGAATACTGGCAGGCTGGCGCATCTCTTTCCATTGGCGGCGAAACGAAGACGCCCTACTCTGGTGCTTTACAATAGAAAATCCACCCCGCTCCTCAGTCTCCTGATAATAACGAGGTTGGTAGGAAAATTGCCTGATTTTTTGAGTTTTAAAAAAATTGATTTTCACTTTCCTTGTGTTTTTAATGGGCGCGAAAATACAATTTTTTTAGTGAAAAATCAGAAAAATTTATCAACAGTATTTTTTTCTAAGAATGATTAAAGAATGAGAATTAAAATAATTTTGCAAGAAGTGTTGTTTTTTTATTTAAAAAGTGTTATATTTGCCAAATCAATGCACCTTGTATTTTTGTAGAGAAAGACAGGGTTTATAGCATTGATAATCAGAAAATTAAAAAAGATAACCCCTAATAATATATAAAAATGAAAAATTTATTTTTAGTAACTTTTGCTTGGTTGATGATGATAGCCATTATAGGAAGTGTCATCTATTCAATGTTGTTTTTAGGGCAGATGTATGTTCCTCATGATGAGACCTTTCAGTATTTCTGGTGCTGTTTTACGGCGGCAGTGCTAATCCCAGCGTACAAGGGGATCTATTATATTCACAGCTTATGGCTGAAGATGCTTAAGGAATATCGAGAATCTTCCTACAGAGAAGAAGAGGTGAAGGAGATACCTTTCTTTCAGGAGGTGACTAATAAAGTAGATGAAGTGCATCCACTTATGCAGAAGAAAGAAAGAAGAATAGCTCCAAGGGAGGAGCTCACTGAGACTCTTCGCAAGATACGTTCTGAGGCCAATTCGAAACTATCTCAGCTAAGAACAGAGGATATTGCCAATACCAAGAAAGACAGTCACTACTTTGTTAGCAAATATACTTCAGAGAAAAACATTTTGGTAGATACTATCTTCGAAGGAGAGCAAGAGGCTGCCCCTGAGAGAGCAGTGGTGGAGAAATCAGAAGAAGTCCTCCAACCAGTATCCTCGACTCCTGTTTCAGACAAAGAGGAGCAAGAAGAGGCGTATCCTGTGGAAGAGAAATCTTCTAAAGCTCAGAACCTAAGAGCAGTGATGGATACAGAAGGAAAGAAAGCACCTGCACGTAAACCTCGTAAGCAGACAGGTAAAAAAGCGGGCAAGGGAGGTACTCAAACAAGCAAAGGAGGCACTCATAAGAAGAAGAAATAATGCAAAGGAAAATAAGCCAACTCTTGACCTATCCCTTTATCCTTTTGGTGCGCTTCTACCAAGTGGCTATTTCCCCTTTGAAGCCGCCCACCTGCCGCTTTAGTCCTACTTGTTCCACCTATGCTTTGGAAGCCCTCAAGAAGTATGGACTTCTTAAGGGCGGTAGGCTTGCCCTCAGGCGTATCATGCGTTGTCATCCATGGGGAGGGAGTGGGTATGACCCAGTGCCTTGATCTTGTCCACAATCACTTGAGATAGAAGCGTTTTACTTTCTATAGTCCACCCTGCGATATGGGGGGTGAGAATTACATTGTTAGCCTGAGTCAGGTAAGAAAAAGCCTCAGGGAGTGTCCCTTTGAAGAAATTCTCAAAAGAAGATTGTTCATACTCTAAGACATCCAACCCAGCACCTAAGATCTTACCTTTTTGTAAGGCTGAGACCAAGTCCTCAGTAATGACACTCTTACCTCTGGCAGTATTGATAAGCCAGAAATTCTTAGCAAATCCTTCTATAAAAGTAGTATTGACCATCCCAAGAGTCAGGGGAGTTTCTGGTGTGTGTAGGCTTACCACATCTACTTCCTTTTGGAATACCTCCAAGGGCACTTGTGTAGCACAAGTATCTCCCACACCTTCCTTGATATCATAACAGAGTACTCGACAATCGAACCCTCGTAACTTCTTAGCGAAAGCCTTCCCCATATTGCCATAACCGATGATTCCTACTGTAAGAGAATCTAGCTCATAGCCACGGTTTTCTTCCCTGAGCCATAGCCCCTGAGCTATCTCTTGATCCGCCTTCTTGAGCTTATTGAGCAAGGCAAGTAGAAGAGCCAAAGTATGATTCCCCACCGCATTGCGATTCCCTTCAGGAGAAGAGATCAAGGTGATACCCCTCTGATGGGCATAGGCTGTATCAATATTTTCCATACCTGCCCCCACCCGAGCGATAAACTTCAGGCGAGAGGCCTTGTCAATAAATCCTTTATCTATACGGAAGCGGCTACGAATCACGATGCCATCATAGGCTGCGATCTTGTCCTCTATCTCAGCCTTGCTGCTGAGGTAGTCTGTATCATTTTCAAAACCCGCTTCTTGGAGCTGAGCTATCATCAAGGGATGATTGCTGTCAATATGTAGTATTTTCATTAGTTTGCTATTAGCTATTATTTTTTCTTACATACGAAGATACTATGTCCCTTTCCTAAGTGGTCATGAATCTGGGTAACCTCTAATCCAGCAGCTTCCACACAGCGTATCATGTCCTGAGAATAGTACATCTTGCTATTACCATTGGCCATCACCGAGAAATAAAGGCTGATCTGAGTAAGACAGTAAGCCCCTGTCTCATACTGCTGTCTGTCCCAATAGCTCTCCAATATATATAGTAGGGTATGTGCATCCATTGCCTGAGCGGCACGCCTGAGAATACTGATGACCTCCTCTTGGGAGAAACAATCCAAGAATTGGCTCATCCAAATCACATCGAACCCTTTGGGGAATGTTCCCTTTGGATCAAGCAAGTTGGCAGGATATTCCTTAATACGATCTGCGCCCGCTTTTCCACGGGTGGCCTCTCGCATGAGGCCTAACTGTTGGGGAAGATCCATGATGGTAACCTCTACCTCAGGGTTATAGCCTACGCACTGCATTGCCCAGCGCCCAGTATTGCCCCCTACATCCAAGAGCTTTTTTACAGGAGAAGAGAAGACAATCTCCAAAGCCTCTTGAAAGGAGTTATCCGAGTAATGGTGGTCAAAAGCAAACCATTTCTTTTGAGCTTCCTTGGGTAGCTGGGAGAGTCCTTCGTAGATAGTAGGCCACTGTCCGAAGACCTCAAGCCCTGCCGGACGACCTTCCCGAAGTGTTTCTTCCATATAGAAAAGCCCTTGGTAGCATACCTCATGGATAAAATCCATATTGATTCTTACCGATTCGTCATTGAGAAGAAACCACCCCGCTTTGGTAAGCACAAAGCGATCCTCACTTACTCGAACCGTTCCTATAGAGAGAGAAGCCTCTAAAAGCACTTGCACAGCATACTCACTTACAGAAGTGTGCTCGGCAATTTGTTTCTGGGTCAATCCCTTGTTGTGATCCGAGAGGAGCTGAAGGATGCCAAACTTTATCATCAGGCGTGACACCTGAAACACCACAGGGGCAAAGGCTATTTCGTGAGCCAAGCGCTGTGCCTGAAGGGCTGAAAGGTGCTCTTGTGTATACTGTTGCGCTACAGAAGGAGACATTTTCATAACAATATCCTTAAAAAGTGTAATAATTCCTCGCAAAAGTACATTTTTTTTCAGAAGTTACCAAATAAATATCCATCAATACAGAAAATAAAGAGAGAACAAAGTTTGCTTGATTTGCAACAGTTTGTTTTTCATTGTATTGCAAGAAAAGAGACAACAAGGTAAAAAGTTTTTAAAAAAAATACAAAAAAATAATTTTTTATCTTTACAAAAAATAATTTTTTTATAATGAACTTTTTTAAAGGTCATTTAAGTTCAGGGGTTTATAGTTGTTTTGTTGAGGTATTATAAAGCAACTGTATCTCTAGAAATGTAAATTTTTTTGAAGATGTTTTATTTTAAGCTTTTTTTTCGTAGACTAGATCGTACAAAGCAAATGGCTTTGGATTAATTCTTAACTATAAAATGGAGAGTAACAATGAAAAAATCAGTATTAGCTGTATTAGTATTAGGTGCATCTTTAGCCGTAACTGGTTGTTTCGATAAACAAGAAACAGCTCAAAAAGTTGAAGCAGCAAAAGATGCAACAGCAAATGCAGCAACACAAGTTAAAGATGCAGCAAAAGAAGTTGCAACTGATGTTAAAGATGCAGCAAAAGAAGTTGCAACTGATGTTAAAAATGCGGCAATTGACGCAAAAGATTCAGCTGCAAATAAAATGGCTGAGGCAAAAGATGCAATGTCTTCTAAAATGGAAGAAGTAAAAAATGCAGCTTCTGAAGCAAAAGATGCAGCAGCAGATAAAGCAGTTGAAATGAAAGATGCTGCAGCAGATAAAGCAGCTGAAATGAAAGATGCAGCAGCAGATAAAATGGCTGAAGCAAAAGACGCAATGTCTTCTAAAATGGAAGAAGTAAAAAATTCAGCTTCTGAAGCAAAAGATGCAGCGGCGGATAAAGCGGCTGAAGCTAAAGATGCTGCAGCAGATAAAGCAGCTGAAGTGAAAGATGCTGTGACTAAATAATTAAACTTTTGTAAAATGAAAACCTATCAGAGATTATCTGGTAGGTTTTTTCTTTTGGAGCAATAAAATGTTATGTGCAATTTATAAAAGTTTACGTAAGCCAGGCTGCTACCTCTATATTTCGAAACGAGATGATTTTTCAGCTGTACCAGACGTATTGATGCAAAGTTTTGGTAAGCCTCAGTTTCTTATGCCATTTAATTTGAAAGGAAGCAAACCGCTTGTTCATGCAGATAAAAACGAGGTAATGGAAAAAATTACTCAGCAAGGATTTTATCTCCAAATGCCAAAACAAGATGATGGCTTATTTAATAGTTTGAGTGAGATCAAATAAGCTTTTTATTTTTTCCTAAAAATCTCCAAATCTTGCTTTATCTCAATATTTTCTTCAAAAAACTCCTTTAGAATTGACCGCACTTTTAAAAGGAGAATAAAAATGAGTAGTTTCTTTGTGGCAGGTACAGATACTAACGTGGGTAAAACCACCGCCTGCCGTGCCATTATTCAGGCATTACAAGCAAAGGGCGTGCGAATTGTGGGTTATAAGCCGATTGCTTGTAGCTGTGAAGCAGGTATCTATCCTATAGAAAATCAAGCCGATGAATCTGAAACAGATTATGATGCTGAAAATAATTCAGATGTGTTGGCTTTAATGGATGCAACAAATGAGTCCGTATCCTATCAGGAAGTGAATAGTTATACTTTTGCACATCCTATGCCAATGCTGACTCGCGATAAATCACGCATTAAATTAAGCAAGATTGATCAGGCTTTAACGACATTAGTGAAAAAATATCAATCCGTTGTAGTAGAAGGTTCATTTGGCTTACTCACCCCCATGGCGGAAGGTAAAAGCTTTGCTGATTGGGTTGTTGAGCATAAAATGCCTATTGTATTGGTTGTTGGCATTAAGGAAGGCTGTATCAACCATGCACTACTTACCGCTCAAGTAATTAAACAACTTGGCGTGCCTTTACTGGGTTGGATTGCGAATCGAATTAATCCTTGCTTGGGGCATTACAAAGAAGTTATAGAGATTTTAGAAGCTCAGATTGATGCGCCATTGTTAGGGAAAATTCCTTATATCCATAAACCAGAATCCCAAGAGTTAGGACATTATTTAACGAATATCGATCGTTTAATGTATATGCAGACAGAATTAGTTAAATAGTCACTTTAAATAAAAAGTAAAAGTGCGGTTAAAACTTATTAGATTTTAACCGCACTTTTTTATTCTTCATCTTCAGAGAGTTCTTTTTTCAGAATATCCTCTTCCGCTAGGCTAGATAAACGAGCAATGGCATTACGGTAAGATATTTCAAGGGTTTCTCGACTGGTTGCAATAACCCCTTGATCTACTAAGAAACCATCATTTACATCATACACCCAGCCATGTAGGGAGAGTTTTTGTCCACGTTCCCAAGCGCTTTTTACGATAGATGTGCGCCCTAGGTTATAAACTTGCTCTGCAACATTTAATTTAGTGAGCATATCTGCGCGTTTTTCTGCTGAAAGATTGCCTAACAGATGCCCATGTTTGAACCAAATATCACGAATATGGAGCAACCAGTTATTGATCAATCCAAGATCGTGATCTTGCATAGCAGCTTTAATACCACCACAATTTGTGTGGCCACAGATAATGATATGTTCAATTTTGAGTACATCAACGGCATATTGCACAACCGAAAGACAGTTAAAATCGGTATGAATAACTTGATTGGCAACATTACGATGAACAAATAACTCGCCAGGCTCAAGATTTGTTAATTTTTCGGCTGGAACACGGCTATCTGAGCAGCCAATCCAAAGATAATGAGGGGTTTGATGATCAGCCAGTTCTTTGAAATAAGTGGAGTTTTCTTCTTTCATTCTTTGCGCCCAACTGTAGTTGTTAGCAAAGAGCTGTTTAATTTTGTCCATTTTACTTTCCTTAATATGCGTGCTGAAAGATTGCTTTAAGCACAATAAATGAAATCGGGATAAAATTTATCGCCTAAAATGATAACCGCACTTTAAAGAAAGTGCGGTCAATTTAAACAATATTTTTAGAAATTTGCATTTCTTGGTGCGCGAGGGAATGGAATCACATCGCGAATATTTTGTACGCCTGTTACATAAACAATTAAGCGTTCAAAACCAAGACCAAAACCTGAATGTGGCACGGTACCATATTTACGAAGATCACGATACCACCAGTAATCTTCAGGATTTAAGCCCATTTCTTCCATACGTTTATCTAAAATTTCTAAACGTTCTTCACGTTGAGAACCACCGATGATTTCACCAATTCCTGGGGCGAGAACATCCATTGCAGCAACGGTTTTACCATCGTCATTTAAACGCATATAGAAGGCTTTAATATCTTTTGGATAGTTTTTCACAACAACTGGTGATTTGAAATATTCTTCCGCTAAGAAACGTTCATGTTCAGAAGATAAATCGATACCCCAAGATACTGGGAACTCGAATTTTTTACCCGATTTTAATAATACATCGATCGCATCGGTGTAGTCGATTTGAGCAAAATCAGAGTTTACAAAATTTTCTAGACGAGTAATAACATCTTTATCTACATGTTTTTCAAAGAATTTTAAGTCATCTTTGCGCTCAGCAAGTACTGCACGGAACACGTATTTCAACATGTCTTCTGCTAATTTAGCATTGTCAGCAAGCGTTGCGAAAGCGACTTCAGGTTCAACCATCCAGAATTCTGCAA
>ERZ772956.1337-NODE-1337-length-16967-cov-4.934011_pt1 | contig 16967 bp, 24 predicted proteins | sample MGYA00580683_ERZ772956 | MGnify/ENA primary metagenome ERZ772956 (study PRJEB29015, sample SAMEA2738077) | human oral metagenome | biome: human oral; feature: human-associated habitat; material: saliva | place: China | collected 2212 ... | reverse complement strand
CTGCAATCTGATTAGCAAGATTTTCTGGTAGTTCAATAATTTTTGACATAGTTTTTGGTTTTACCCTTTCTAAACGTTGATTTAATAAGGTTCTGATGATGTTTACAGCTATCAAAAACTCAATTTGTTCACCTTTTTGTGGACTAAAGGGAGCTAATAGCTTTCTCAAAGTAAGCTACTGCTTCTTTTTCTTTGTCTCTTGATAGGTGGCTGTAGATGTCTAAGGTCATTGTAATATTGGCATGACCTAAGCGATATTGTAATTCTTTGTATGAGATACCAGCATTCAGCAATAAACTAGCGTGAGTATGGCGGAAAGCGTGAAAGGTAAAGCGAGGGATACCTGCTTCTTTGCAACGGGTATCTAAAGCGCTTTGCCTAATTGCCAAATCAAAATATTCTCTTGTAGGGGTGGAAAAGGCTACAGACGGAGCACGCGCCCCGGTCTCGAAAAATAGCTGGCGTTGCCTATTCTTGTATAAGCGCAGCATATTGACCGTTTTCTTGTCTATGCTAATGGTTCGGTTAGCTGACTTTGTCTTGGCTGTACTAACCGCCTTTAAGCCTTTGTTATACGTTTTATTTACTGTGATTGTACTCTTATCAAGGTCTATGTCAGTCCATTCTAAGGCGCAGGCTTCACCAATCCGTAACCCTGTAGACAAAAGCAAATGATAAAGGACATACTCATAATACAAACCATAACGCTTGTACTGCTTCTTTTCTAGATTATCAAGAAAAGCCTTCAAATCATCTGGAGCAATAAACTTTACCTTGTTATCATCAGCCTTCTTTTGTCTTCTAGGAAGTATAATATCTCTAGCTGGGTTATTGGTGACAAGCTGCAGCAATATTCCTTGCTGAAAAATCCTCCTGATGATTGACCGTATTGTCACAAAGTTTTCAAAATATCTTGATAGTTGATTGATAAAAACTTGTATATCACTAGCCGTTATCTTGTCAAGTTGTCTGTTCCCAAAAACTGGGTAAATATGGGTTCTTAGATTGCTCAATGTTGCCTCATAGGTTTGTGGCTTAACGGTCAGCTTATAGCTTTCTAGCCATATATTAGCCAGCTCTTGAAAATTCTTGACCATGACTGCCTTTTGAATGGTTGAGCCATTCAGTTTAAAATCTATCTGGGCTTGTTGAGCTTTTGATTTAACCTCTTTTCTTGTCCGTCCTGTTACGCTGGTTTTTACTTTCTTACCTGTTACCTGGTCAACACCGAGATAAACACTAGCACGGTATACAGTTGTACCGTTTTTCTTTTTGACTTCTGTTATTCTCATGATATCCCTTTCTATCAGCAGGCAAGCCGTAAAAGTTTTAGATTGGGTTTATATCATGCTAGGAGCTACGAGAACGCCCCTATTTTCGTTTGTTTTGAGTAAGACGGTAATTTTTAGAAAAGAAAACAGATGCTTAAAACGCGTTTTATGAGGTTATTACATATCATCAAAAAGTGATAATTGATTATCATCTGGTTTTTTATTTATTTGTTTTTGCTTCTTTTTCAATTCCTGAATGCTTTCGTTAGGAGTAGGGAGATTTTCAGGCATAGTTGTACCAAGTTCTTTCATTGTGTTCCTAATTGTTTTCCCAACATTGAAATGTGTATCATTTGCTAAATCTTCGCCTTTGATATTTTTACGACGTAATACTTCATCAGTTTGTGTTGCTCTAAACAGATTAGCAGCAAGTTCGGCGCTTCCCATAAAATCAAGGATATGTTCGCCGTCTTCTAATTCTTTATAGTTGTGAATATCTTGCATGGTTAAACCACCATACAGGCCTTTATACCCTGAATTATGAAATCTTCCATAATTCTTAACTCCAGCATTTCCAGCAGCTTCCGAAAGTGATTTGTTGTGGCGTTTTATTTCATCACGGATAGCTATACGTTTTTGGTCTTCGGTCAGCTCATCAAAATCATCTTGTAGCTCTTGTTGGCGAGTTTTAATAGCAAAATAAGATTGACCTAGTGCAATGACTTCTTTTCTAGGGTCACCATTTTGAACAATTAAATAACAAGCGTAACGAGTGAGTTTGAGATCTTTAATATCTCTAGTAGTATTGTATCCACTAGTAATTGACTTGTTGACGTCAACAAAATGCTCAACCGCGAGCTTTCCGGAGTTTTCACAAGCTATTTTTGCCTTGTCAATAACCTGATTAAAGTTGCGCCATTCAGTATATTCTAGAACTTGCTGCAATTCACGAGCAAACCAAAATTCTACCCCGTTTTCGTCTATATGCTTGATATTTTCAAAAGTTAATTCATCATAGTGTTGTAATTCGTTCATGGCTTCCTTTCTGTTGGTGTTTTAAAAATTAGATTTTAAGATGTTTGATTCCCTGAACGCCGAGCGAACCCCGAGAAATCACGCGCAGATATGAAAAAGTAATATATACAAATATTATAAGAGTTTCAAAAAGTCCAATTCTGATAAAATTTCAATTTCTTGACCTTTGCTAAGTAAGGAGAAGGCTTTTTTCATTTTTGAACTTTGCCCACTTTGTCCGACTATCCTAAAATCCTGTTCTCCTATCACAAGGTATTCTGTCCTTGTTGTTACATTATTTTCTGGAATGCCACCAAGTAGAGCTATTGCTTTAGCTGCCTCATAACGTGTGAAATGTTCCAGTTTTCCAGTAAAGACAAAATGGGCACCATACACTGGATTTGTTGTGTCCATATTAGATTGTTCTTCTTCTGTAGGCTCATAAAATTTATTTTTAGGAGTATAATGCTTACGTTGTGATTGTCGTAAAAATCCTCTTTCTCCTAATGTTCCAAACTTTTTATAGTGAATTGAGCTTAGAAAGTCTGCCAAGTCTGTTTTATGATTCATATCCATTAGTTTACAAATCAGTTGACCACAAACTTCAGCATCTGATAAAGCGTCATGGTGATTTAAAGAAAAATTAAAATGTTCCGCTAGACTATCAAGTTTATAACTAATTTGACCAGGATAAGCAAATTTTGAAACGTAGTAACTACAAAAATAATCAATTTTATCAAAAGGGAGTTGATATTTTAAATACACTTCCTTTAATGCATTCATATCAAATTGTGCAAAATGAGCTACAACAGGAAGATCATTTATAAAATCAATAAGTTTAGGGCGTATGTTTGGGAATGTTGGTGCAAATTCAACATCTTCAGAATGAATTCCATGAATAAAAGTATTAAAAAAGGAAAAATCTTCTTCAGGATTAATTAAACTGTAAAAATGATCTATAATTTTACCATTTTCAAATTTCACTAGTCCTATTGAACAGATACTCCCACGAGACTCGTTAGCAGTTTCAACATCAAGAGCAACGAATGAATTCATTTTCATCTCCTTTTTATGTTAGACAAGCGTTTGACAAGGTTATAAATAAGATTTAAATCTCCCGCTTCATATATGGCTTCCTTCAAGTACTTTATTATATAATCTATGTGCTTTGATATTGACAAAATTTTATACTCTAGGAAGCACTAAAGTTCAGTAAATCGTAACGCAGGGGTTAGAAAGTATAATCAGGATTATGTCCCTTTTTTTTGTAAAAATTATTTATCCCTTTTGAAGATTGGAAAAGGTCTCCTAGTTCTTTATAACCGTTCTCTAACAAATATTTTCGAGGTGCTCCTGCTTGTTCGGTTATTATCCGCTTGTAATCTATATTATTCACTGAGTTGACATTGAGTTTTGTTATATACTCAAGAGTTGCCTGAATCTCATTATCACTTAATACCAAGTCATGCGAACGTAAGAAAGTTATAAATTCTTTTTTTACGTGTTCTTTATACTCTTCCTGTAATTCATTGTGACGTAAAGGACTTAAGGAAGTAAAGCCTCCCTCTCCATTATCTATTAGAATTTCATCGTCTCTATATTTATCAGAGACATCACTATACCCTAAAAGATAAGCCACAGACACCCCAAAATAGGCAGCTAATGCTTTAGTTTTATCTGGTTTGATTTGGCGTTCGCCCTTCTCCCAGGCTATTATAGTTCTTTTTGTTACCCCTATTTTATTGGCTAACTCTTCTTGTGTTAGTTTTTCTTTTTGACGTAACTCTTTAATCCTATTCAATTTAATCACAACCTTTCAACCGTCATTTTATCATATTGAGAAATAAAAGTATAGAAAAAGTGAAAAAAAATATCACAAAACTATTGACAACACTAAATAAGTGATATAAAATAACACCAAGACTTAAAAAGTGACAGAAAATTTCACTTTGAGTTGGACGGCAGACAAATAAAATCACAACCTTTCAACCGTCTGCCTTTTGCTTTTTTATTAACTTGTGAGGAGGTATAAAATGCTAATTACTGAAGATATGGCCCAACGTGTGCGGGTAAAACGTGCTATTGAGCGTATCACAGCAAAAGAACTTGCTAAAAAGTTGGGAACAACCCACGTCACCCTATCTAAAGTAGAACGCGGTGATTATGATGCACCGCGCCGAATTTACACCGCAGTTATCTCATGGCTAGAGGAATAAGAAAGGAGGCAGACAGTGGCAAAACAACCATTTACCCAAGAAACACTCTATAAGCTCTATGAAGATAACGGAGTTATCACTTTGGATCTTATCGCTGAAGCTTTGCCGACGTGGACGCTTGCAGACATTAAGCAGCGGCTTTCGGGTTGGCGGTATCGAAAGGCTATTGACTATAAGTTAGAAGATGATGAGCTGCTAGATTTTGAATTTTTGAGAAATAAAAAAGCCCAACAAGTAGAAATTACAGAAGGGCATAGGCTCAAATTGGACTTACTTTTTCGGCAAGTTCTCGCAACTTCTGAAATTATCGAAAAAAGCACCGCCAAAGCAAGCGACCGTAACAAAGCAATGGAACTGCAACAAAAAGCAATGCGGGCAATCCCTGACGCTGTTTTTAAAGAACTATCAGAGGTTTACGAGTAAGAAAGGAGGCGCAGTATGGAATTAGTTTACATGGACGGCAAGAAAGAGCCGTATACTACTAGCGAGATAGTTGCTGAATGCGCTGGAGTACAGCACCACACAGTAACGCGCCTATTAAGAAATCATAAGGAACGATTTGAGGTGTTTGGATTTTATGGATTTGAAATCCATAAATTAGACGGAAAAGGAAGACCTAAAAAGGTCTATCATCTAAACGAACAACAAGCCACGTTGTTAATCACCTACTTAGATAACACACCGCAAGTAGTCAAATTCAAAACAAACCTAGTCAAAGCATTCTTTGAAATGCGGGACGGGCTAGCAAAGTTTAAGCTACAGCGTGCTTTAGAAAAGCCAAAGCGTAAAACTTTGCTTGACAGCATAGAAAGCTGGAAAGAAGCACCCCAGCACCCGCATAACACCATTACAAATCTTTTGCTAAAAGGTACTAGTGGCATGAATAAAAAGCAACTGATGGCGGCGCGTGGCGGCTATAATGGCATTGATAGCCTAACCAGTACCGAGCTAGCCAGATATCAAGACTTAGAAGATATGGCTATTGCTATGATTAAGCTAGGCATGACTTATCAGGAAATAAAATCCATGGTCTTTAGACCACAACAAGGAGGATAAAAAATGTATCTATCAAACGAACAAGAAAAAGCCCATCTATACGCTATGATCGACCTTGCAGACAATGCTATTTTACAAGGTGATAAAAAACAAGCACTAACTAGCCTTTATTTTATCAAAACAGGGCTTGAATATATTTTAAATGACAACGATAACTCAAAAGCTGAATAAGCAGCAAGCGCTAGAATCGATTTTAAGCTGATTTTCGCCAATAAGATATAGCTAAAATCAACTTGAAATGTCTCAAGGGTATAATTATACCCCTAACCGTTTCAACCGCTCAAAACGCTTATTAGAGTGCTTAAAAACAGAATAAAACAAAAAGGCTTAACCAACCGACCAAGTAGGAAGCCTTTCACACAAATACTAAAACAATACAGCAGGCAAGCCGTAAGGGTTTTAGTAAAGATTTATAGCTAGATTATACCATATCTAGGACATTTTGACCATACGGAGGGCGCTAACCCTTAAAAAGGGCATAAATATAAGAAAATTTAAACGAGGTAAAACACCATGACAAAAACAACAACAGTATTATTGAGCACTGAAAAACTAATCGACTTAGGCAGCGAACTAACTGACATCATGAACAGCTTAGAAATGAATAACTTAACTCTAGAAGCCTTAGAGATAACGCAAAAAGTGGATACAGCGACCTTTAACTGGATAGCTAAGAAATATATTGAGACTGCTTATGCACAAAACGAAAAACTTTGCCAAAGACTAGACAAAATTGCCTTTCTGCTATTAAACAATGACAAACCCAAGGAACTGGAGGCATTAAACAAATGAGCGAACTACTAGGCGCAATTTTAACTCTACTACTTTTCTTTCTCGCTGGTATTTGTACTCAACTGTTTAATGCTTGGGCGATTGCTTACAAGCGGAGGGGCTATATCACTAAAAAGCAGCTAAGAAAAATTGAAAAATGGCTAGAGGTTATGGAGGCAGAACATGGCAGATAAAAAAGATTTTGACCTTGCAAATGAAAGAGCTAAGAACTTTGGTATTTGGCTAGAAGAAGCCTATCAGACTATGCTAGATTTTTCCCTAGAAGATAAATTTGACTGTTACAGTATTGAGGAACGAAACCAACTAGAACGAGTTTTAGAAACTTTAATGGATTTTTGCGATATGTGGGAAAGAGAGCAGATTATCCTAGCCAGCAAAGAAAGAGAGGCGATTGAATGAAGCTTCCAACTTTACCAGAGAATTATAAGCGCGTGCTTGCTCTTATTCCGCAGGGAGCAGAAAGACCACGCGCAGGCAAAGAGATTGTTAAACTCACAGGGCTAGATATCCGAACCGTTCGAGGCATTATTCGCGGTTTAGTAATTAAGTATCATATCGCTATTTGTGGAAGCCGTGACCTAGCAGGCGGTTACTATATCCCAGCAAATGACAGCGAACGTCTGGCAGGTATCAGAGCACTAGATAGGCAGCGACAAGATGAGCAAAAGCGGATTAGTGCCCTCATGTATGCGAACTTGAATGAACAAGACAAATATTTGAAAGGCGGTTAATATGGCATTATTTAGCTTAGATACAGAAACACAACTAAAGGTAGAAGCCCTAACCTTGCTTTCTAACTTTCTGCAGTCTTACACGCAGCCAAAGCCAAGACAGCTTGGACTAATGACAGCCCAACAGGTTAAGGAGGAACTAGGGATAAAATCCAAAACCTTGGCACGTTGGGAAAAAGCAGGCTTAAAACGATATCGCCCACCACTAGAAGACACTCGCAAAGTCTTTTATAAAGTAAGTGATATTCTGGTATTTTTGGGGGTGGAAAATGGCTAGATACAATATGCACCCCGCACAGGAGAGCGGACATTATCACAATGAAAAGTTTTATAAAGACCGTCATCAAACTTTTGAACAACTCAAGGAGCAACAAAGACTTAAAAAGCTAAAAAAGAAACGCAGAAAGGGGCGATAAAGTGACAGTATACGAAAGTAAAGGTTTTAGCTCAATTCTAAGGCCATACAAGGGAAAACTAGAACCATTTGAATATATCGCAAACTTTAGTCCTTTAGTTGTCCCAGAGGGAGCAGATATTGCAGAATACAAACGCACGCAAGCTCCCTACTGCTTAAGCGGAAAAGTAACACCAGAGAAGAATGGAACTTATAAGCGCAATAATACAAGCCTTGTCTATCGTGATTTAATTTTCCTGGATTATGACGAGATTAACACAGGCATAGACCTACCTAAAATCGTTTCTGACGCACTTTTTGGCTATTCTTATATCATTTATCCCACAATCAAACACACGGCAGAAAATCCCCGTTATCGGCTTGTAGTGAAGCCCAGTGGCATCATGAATGAAGAATCCTATAAGCAGGTAGTCCAGGAGATAGCGGACAAGATAGGGCTACCTTTTGATAGGGCTAGCCTTACTTGGTCACAGCTCCAGGGGCTACCAATAACAACAGGAGACCGAGCAGAGTATCAAAAAATCGTAGAGCATGGGCTAGATTATCCAGTACCAAAATCAAAACAAGGACGAACAGAAACAAAGGGAGTAACCACGACTTACACCCCAAAAAAAGCAGTCAGCAATCTATGACTATGCGGATCATTGACACGCTTTTTAATGGTTTTGGAGATGAGGGAGGGCGTAACGTGGCACTCACGCGCTTTGTCGGGCTACTCTTTAATAAGTGGGTTGATTGTGATATAGAAACAGCTTACGAGTTGACAAAGATAGCTAACAGTGTGACATATAACCCATTACCGATTGAGGAATTAGACCGCACTTTTACCAGTATAGCAAGAGCAGAATTTAGAAAGAGAGGATAGAGCCATAGAAAAAGAAGATTTGAAAAGCCTTGAAAGTGAAATCTTAGAGGCGCGTGAAAGCGAAGATAAGTATTTCAAGACTTTCAAAAGCGTTAGGGGGCAACTTATTAAGGAATGTCAGAGTATTAAAGAAGAAGCCTATCAAATAGCTTATGATGAGGTCATGGCAGACAGCAAACATCTTGAGAATGTAAGAGCGGGCAGATTGACCGAGGGACAGCATAAAGAACTAGCCCACCAAAAAGGACAAGAAGCAAGCGAAAAAGCGTTGCCTAAAACACCGCTAGGGGTTGCTATCATGCTGAAACAATATATCCGCTTTATCAGAATTAAACCAGAGGCACAAGGACAGAAAGCTCCGCTATACTACTATAATCCAGATTTTGGTATCTGGTTAGAGGATAACGAACTTTTACAAGACCTTATTTCTGCAATTTTCCCAAACGCAACGGAAAAACAGGCTTTTGACACCCTTTATAAAATTGCTAGACAAAGCCAAATGAAAGAAATTCAAGGAAAGTATACGGTTATTGGCAAACAACTTTACAATGCTGAAACAGGCTTATTTGAAGAAATAACGCCAGAGATAATAGTTACACGAAAAATAAAAACAGGCTATAATCCAAATGCAAAAGAACCAAATTTAAAAGGCTGGAAGCCTACAACATGGCTAAAAGAACTTTTTGACCATGACGAGGAACTCTATAACCTTGCTATCCAAATTATAAAAGCAAGTATCACAGGTCAATCATTACAAAAAATCTTTTGGCTATATGGTGAGGGCGGAACAGGGAAAGGAACGTTTCAACAGCTACTAATCAATCTGATAGGTATGGAGAATGTGGCTAGTTTAAAAATTACAGGATTATCAAACAGTCGCTTTTCAACTTCTATCTTATTAGGAAAATCTCTAGTTATCGGTGATGATGTACAGAAAGACGCTGTTATCAAAGATACGTCAGATATGTTTAGTTTAGCAACAGGCGACATCATGACCATAGAGGACAAGGGGAAACGCCCCTATAGCATACGCCTGAACATGACCGTAGTACAGTCCTCTAATGGTTTGCCGAGAATGAACGGCGATAAGTCGGCCATTGATAGGCGCTTTAGAATTTTACCCTTTACTAAAATATTCAAAGACAAGCCCAATAAAGCCATAAAAGAGAGCTACATTAACCGTAAGGAAGTTCTGGAATACTTGGTTAAATTGGCGATTGAAACGCCGATTGCTGACATTAACCCTAGGAAGTCTATTGAAATACTAGAAGAACACCACAAAGAAATGAACCCCGTTATTGACTTTATTTCTAAGTTTTTCACTGATGAACTGACAAGCGAGTTTATACCTAATAGCTTTGTCTATCATGTTTGGAAAGGTTTCTTAGAGTATTATGACATTAAGCAAACTGGCTCAGAAATGAGGTTACACCGAGAAATTAAGAATAATCTTCCTGAAGGCTTCACAGTCGGCCAGAAAGTAATCCCAGTAGGTCAACAACTTCACAAGGGATTTTACCCTAAGAAAGACCTACCATTTTTCGCAAGCCTTAATTATTCTAATGGTAGAACAACCCCTGCAAAACAGAAAAAGCCCAAAAATGAACGTGGGTATTATAATCATTGGCCAGAATACAAAAAAAGAAATCGCTAGAATTTTATACACTTTACACACTAGGACATTTTTTAAACACACTTTAAAACATTGTCATATCAAGGGTTTTATACACTTAACACGAAAAACGCGGAAATAAAAAAATTTCCTTATAAGAGTAGTTTAGAAGTCTTCCTTAATATCTCCTATTATAGATTTTATTATCAATGTATAAAGTGTATAAAGCGTATAAAATAAGTCTCAACCCCTTGGTATGACTGGGTTTAAATTTTATACACTTTTAAAATCTAGTGTATAAAAAATGAAAGAAGTGTATAAAACGAGGAGGAAAAACATGAAAATTAAGCTATTTTATCAACAGCATAAGCAAACTTTGGAAGAATTTGAAAACCAAGTCAACGATTTTATGGCAGAGGTTGAAGTTATAGACGTCAAGTACACCGAGGGAACTTCAGGCGATTATGAAAACCTAAGCACCAATATAGGGCTATTGGTTCTATATAAATAACAGAAACGGAGTAAATGACATGACACTAAAAACTATTTCAGACCAACCAAAAACATTTGCTTTTACTTACGATTTTGAAGATTTTGACACCGTACAGGTAGCAGGTAGCAGGCCACGCGCTTATGGGATATATGACAGGAACATATTGTCAACCGTCAATCTCATTAACCTACAAGGATAAAGGGACGCTGGTAGCTGAGTATGTGGAGGATAACAAGCTAAACGAGATTTACAAGCGGCTTTGTGACAACTTCAAAGATTAATACACCTACCAAAGGTAGATGATACAGTAGGTACTGGAGTACTGCAAGGCATTGAAAACTATTGACGCAGAAAAGAAATATAAAAGGATGAGGAAATACAATTTCAAAATCCAATAATAACAAAGAGACGCGTGCCGCTTTTATTGTTTAGCTAAACTTGAAAAACAAGCGGGCTTTTGGTAAGGTATTGAATATAGGATCTAACAAGATAGCGCGTAATTGAACAAAGAACGAACAAAGAGAAAATAACTATTTGAGTCATGGATAATCCAAAGAACACGCGCAGAAAATAGCAAAAAAGCCAGCTTGTGCTAGCTCCTTTTGGTAAATATTTGATAGTACTATTATACCACAGGAGATATTAAACATGCTGGAATTGTTTAGAGAGATTGACGAAAAAGCAACTCAAGCCAAGGCTAAAAAGATTTTACAGACTTATCGTCGTTTGTGTCGAATTGCTGGGAGTGAATACACTTTGCGGATCGCCAGTGCTTTTTCAGACCAACCACGTAGCAAGAACAATCAGCCAAGCAAAGGACTTGAAACCTTTGTAGTAAAAAGGCTAGACGCAGAAAGGGAGAAAGCAGAGATAGACAATGCTATTAGTTTGCTTTCTAGTGATGTGTACAAAGAAATATTGATTAGAAGATTTTGCAAAGCAAGACAGTGTAGCAATATCTGTATATACATGGAATTAGACTTGTCTGAATCAGAATTTTACAGAGAACAAAGCAAGGCATTATTAGAGTTTGCGGAATGGTATAAAGCTGGTGAATTGCTTGTGTTTAAACCTTAAGTAACAGGTTGAAACAGTATTTATACAAACCAAGATACAGGGGCTATTTGCCCCCTATTTTTTTGAACGGGGTAGAGGTTATTTGGAATAAAAGGACGCTGCCCTCTTCTGTGCAAAAAATTCCCTTTTTGAAATTTTTGAATGCAATAGGAAAAGAAAAAATCAATTTTAAAACACCCCCCGCACCCTTGCGAGAGCAAGAGAGCCGCGACAAGATATCATCTTACATCACGCGCCAATTTTTCAGATTTTTAACGGGTGTCATAAGCATAGATTAGGAGGTGAGGTTGCTTGGCTAAAAATCCTTATTATCGGCAGAACAAAGGGCGTTTACCCAGCGACCCGCCGAACTATTTGGGAGCAGTTGCGAGGGAGACTTGGCGCAAAATCGTTCCGTTTTTAGAACCTTGTTACCAATCTATAACCAAATGCTAAACTGTAATATTTTATATATGCTATCAGTTAAAAAACTTTTTCTTTCCGCTTGCTTTCTATGCGCATAATGTGTATAATATAAAATGTAAGGAGGTAACGTGCACTATGCCACTTACAGGAAAAGAAATGGCAAAGCTAGCCGAGAAAAACGGTTGGGTAGAAATCCGACAGAACGGTAGCCATCACCATTTCAAACATGAAGATTTTGATTATATAGTGACTATCCCAATTCATGGAAACCAGGATTTAGGGAAGGGGCTAGAAAGCAAAATCCTGAAAGATTTGGGGCTGAAATAATCCCCCTTATCTTTCATTTTTGGAGGTAACAGACTATGTTAAAATCATATCCAGCAATTTTTCATAAAGAGGAAGACGGTTCTTATTGGGTAGAATTTCCAGAGTTTGGAGGAGGCACACAAGGGGCAAATGTTGAAGAAGCCTTAAAAAATGCCCGTGAAATGCTTGAGAGTGTTTTAGCTACTTACATAGACGAAGGATTAGATATACCAAAACCTAGCGACATCATGACTTTAACTGTTAACGACGGCTTTGTTAGCATGATACAAGCAGACCCTACCCCTTTTATTCGCAACAATAAAGCCGTTAGAAAGAATGTGACTGTCCCTGAATGGCTAGTAAGATTAGCGGATCGTGAAAAAGTAAATTATTCTGAAGTGTTAACTCAAGCCCTAGAAACAAAATTACAAGCCTAGACACAGTCAGCATGTGCAGCAACAGAAATGCGCGTGATAACATGGTATAATAATCTTATCAGCAAGGCTACAAGCAACTAAAAAGCGTAGCTATTCACTACGCTAGTTCTTGCCTGCTGAACTCATATTGTAAATGACCTGTAAAGGTCTTTTTTTGTTCACCTTTTTGTGGACTTTTAAGGATTTTCTAACAACTTCTAATATTACATAATATTGATAAAACCCAGTAATACCAACGGTTAAGAGCTGTCAATGAGTTGTAAAACTATCTATTTCCTAGTTCTATAATTTTTGACATAGTTTTCTCCGTAATTATTCTAGCTACTATTATAACATAAAGCCGTTTTTCAATCAGAACTCTAGTACGAAAAGAATTGTAATTACTCCTTCGCAAAACAACCAAATAGACAGGCAAAGCAACCACTTAGGCAAAAGCTCTTGTTTTCCTAGCTAAAATAATGTTTAATAGACTTAGGAAAAACGAATCCTCCTTGCAACGAAAGTCAGCAACAGGCAAGATACAATCTAGAAAGAAGGGATGTTTATGAAAGTTCAATTGCATATTGATGAAAAATTTTCAGAAGAAAAGATCATTATTGAAGCGCCTGCTTTGTCGGATTCCGTTCAACAACTACTGACATTTGCTCAACATATCGGTAAAAATAAAACCATTCGAGCAAAAAAAGAGGAGGAAATTTACCTACTAAATAGCACGGAGATACAACGCGTCTATACTGAAAATCGGCAAGTTTGGGCCGAAACAGCAACAGACACTTATCTCTTAGGGCTTCCACTTTATCAAGTTTTGGAATTGCTTCCCACTGATTTTCTACAGATTTCCCAATCTGAAATCATTAACATCAAACATATCGATCATCTGAAATTGACTGGTAGTGGTCTGATTCAGATTGCAATGAAAAACGGTCAGATAACTTATTCATCTCGTCGTTATCTCAAAGTCATAAAGGAGAAATTACAGCTATGAAAAAAACATTATTCAGAGATGCTCTAGGAGGTACTGTAATCGGGCTACTCCTATCCACCATCTATTCTTACTTTTTTGCTCCTGTCTATCATCCACTTAATCCTTATTCAGCAGTTGGTCTTTGGATGGAACAGCACCATATTCATGAAGCTTTAGTTGTGCTCTATTGCGCAGTGATCTGGAGCTTTATTGGCTTGCTCTTTAGCCTAGGAAAAGAGCTTTTCAAAAAAGATTGGAGCATCCTCAAAGCAACTATCTGCCATTATGGACTTATGATTTTAGGATTTATTCCTCTAGCTCTTCTAGCCGGCTGGTTCCCAAGCAAACCCATTTTTATCTTACAGTTGATTTTGGAATTTACTATTGTTTATCTCATCCTGTGGGCAATCTTGTTTTATCTAACCAAAAAGAAAATTGAACAAATCAACAATGGATTGAAGAAACAGAATCAATAGTAAAGAAATAACCACCAGGTGAATTCTTGGTGGTTATTTTAGGCATTTTCATAGTTGTATCTATCAGAGATGTTTTTTCATCTCAGCTACAGCTAGCATCACTTCCATTGGGGTCATGTTGTAGATGTCCAACTGACGTAACTTTTCTAAAACAGGGGATTCAGTTGTTTCTGTGAATAAAGATATCTGCTCAGATACTTGATTTTCCTTGCTATCATTAGCTCCTTTATTAGAAGGATTGAGAGACGGTTTCTCATTTGCTTGTTCTTCTAATCGTGTTAGGATCTGGTCTGCTCTCATCAGCAAATCATTTGGTAAACCTGCAATTTTTGCCACATGAATCCCATAAGATTTATCCGCAGGACCAGCTTCAATCTTATGAAGGAAGGTCACTTGCCCATATTTTTCTAAAGTTGCTACATGAACATTTTCTAACTGTGTCAAGCTAGTTGACAAGTCTGTCAACTCATGATAGTGTGTGGCAAAAAGGGTCTTTGCCCCTGTTCGATTGTGGATATATTCAATAATCGCCTGAGCTAGAGCCATCCCATCATACGTCGCTGTCCCTCTTCCCAACTCATCAAAAAGAATAAGAGAGTGCTCTGTTGCTTGAGAAATAGCATGATTTGCTTCCATCATTTCTACCATAAAGGTTGATTGTCCAGATACCAAGTCATCTGCCGCACCAATTCGAGTGAAGATGGCATCAAAAATTGGTAATTGAGCACTCTCAGCTGAAACATAGGAACCCATTTGAGCCATAATAACAATAATCGCTAATTGACGCATATAGGTTGACTTCCCACTCATATTTGGACCTGTAATTAGCTGAACGTTGACATTTTCATCCATTGAAATGCTGTTAGGAATATAGGTTTGTGCACCCATGACCTTTTCTACAACCGCATGCCGTCCCTTATCAATTTCAATGGAAGGACGTTCAATAAATTCTGGGCGTACAAAGCGTTGCTTTTCAGCAACTGCTGCAAAACTTTGTAATACATCAATCGTTGCCAGAGTTTGTGCCAAGGATTGCAGACGCTTGATATATTTGCCAGCTTCTTCACGAATACGCATAAAAATCTCATATTCTAAATTAGCAGATTTTTCACGCGCTTCCAACATTTCGCCTTCAATACGAGCCAATTCCTCTGTACCAAATCGTTCTGAATTTTTCAACGTTGCTTTTCGGAAAAAGTGGCTAGGTACGTGCTCCAACTGTGAATTAGTAACATGGAAATAATAACCATCTTTTTTATTGTAATCAATTTTTAGATTATTAATCCCACTAGCCGCCCTTTCTTTCGCTTCGATATCAGCAATCCAGCTCGTACCATCTCGCATAACCACTCGATACTTATCTAAGATTTCATCAAAACCAGTTTGAATGATATTCCCTTCAGTAATAACATTTGGAGCATCGGGAGAAATTGCCGACTGAATCAAGTTTGCCAATTCTGGAATGTCATCCAAGTTTTCAATCAACTGTCCCAAAACAGGATGATCAATTCCTTGTAAAATTCCCTTAATCTGAGGGACATTGCTCAATGTTGCCGCCAACTGCAATAAATCTTTCGGATTGGTCTTTCCAAACGAAACACGACTGGCTAAACGCTCAATGTCATACACACCTTTGAGACTATCTGCTAAATCACTGCGCTCAAAAAAATAATCTAGAAATACCTGCACGACATCCTGCCGCTTAAGGATTCGCTCTTTGTCAATCAAGGGCTGCTGAATCCATCTTCTTAAAAGTCGCGTTCCCATAGCTGTCTTGGTCTCATCCATCAGCCAATACAGACTACCGTGCTTCTTTCCTGTACGTGCATTCTCTGTTAAATCCAGACTTGCCATAGTTGCATAATCCATCTGTAAGAAATCCTTGATTTCATAATGATGAACTCGCTTTAAGTGACTAAGCTCACGCAGCTGCGTCTGATGAACATATTCTAACAGTTTTCCAGCTACTTGATGTTCTAAGCGAGACAATTCATCCCCTAATAGCTGAACATCTTCAAAAGCAGTTCCCACCTGTGATAATAACAAATTCATTTGATTTGCCAACACTTGGTGCTCTGATTCAGGTAATTCATATCCTAAGACCACTTCACGCGCTCGCAGGTTCCGAATTTCTCCACAGACCATGTTAAAGTCACTAAGACTTGTGACCTGAAATTCACCTGTAACCAAGTCCATGTAAGCCAGCCCATATAAATTTTCTAGTTTATCTAAAGCTACCAAGAAATTATTTTGACTATCTGGTTTTGAAGAATCAACGACTGTCCCCGGTGTGATGACTTGTACCACCTCACGTTTGACTACACCAACTGCTTTTTTAGGATCTTCCACCTGCTCTGCAATCGCTACTTTATAGCCCGATTCAATTAAAACATCAATATACTGTTGCACCGAATGGTAGGGAACTCCTGCCATCGGGATTGGATTTTCCGAATTTTTATTACGGCTAGTCAGAGCAATTTCTAAAATCTGTGCTGCATTGATCGCATCTTCATAGAATAATTCATAAAAATCTCCCATGCGAAATAGCAAAAAAGCATCCGGATAATCTTTTTTTATATCTAAATACTGTTGCATTCCCGGAGATAGTTTTTCTTTTGTCATTCTCAACCTTTCCGTTTATTAAATAGCAATGAGAGTCGGACAGAAATTAAATATTTCGGAGACACTTAATTTCGTCATCCCACTCACACTACATCTTGTCATTAGAACTATATAAATAAAGGAAGCTGAGCGCTTCTATCTCAGCTTCATCATCTTCTCCTCTTAATCCATTTTCTCAAGAAGCTGCTCTTCCATTTGTTTTGCAGCTGCTGTAT
>ERZ772956.1336-NODE-1336-length-16973-cov-71.885093_pt1 | contig 16973 bp, 11 predicted proteins | sample MGYA00580683_ERZ772956 | MGnify/ENA primary metagenome ERZ772956 (study PRJEB29015, sample SAMEA2738077) | human oral metagenome | biome: human oral; feature: human-associated habitat; material: saliva | place: China | collected 2212 ... | reverse complement strand
ACGCACAGCAACGTGCCGTGGCGGTCCATCATTTGGACACGCCTTGGCGACCTTCAGACTTGGAGCAACGCAACGGACGAGCTGTGCGAAAGGGAAACCTTATTGCCAAGGAATTTGCGGATAACAAAGTTGATGTGATTATCTATGCCGTGGAACGTTCCTTGGATAGCTACAAGTTCAACCTGCTACATAACAAGCAGCTTTTCATCAATCAACTCAAGACAAACACGCTTGGCAGTCGCACCATTGATGAGGGTTCGATGGACGAGGACAGCGGCATGAACTTTTCAGAGTATGTTGCTGTGCTATCCGGTAATACAGACTTGTTAGAGAAAGCCAAACTCGACAAGAAGATTGTCACGCTAGAATCCGAGCGTAAGAACTTTCTCCGTGAGCGTGATGCCGCAACGGGAAAGTTGGCGGAGATTGACAGCTCCGTGTCTTTCCATTCGGACAAGATTAAGGAAGCCAAGGCGGACTTGGCATGCTTTGAGAAGCGTGTGGAGCGTGATAAGGACGGCAATCCAATCAATAAACTCACCATCAAAGGCGTGGAGGACAGTACGGATCTCAAAGTCATTGCTGCACGCCTGCAGGAGATTAACGACAAGGCACGCACCAAAGGCGAGTACAACAAAATCGGAGAGATTTATGGCTTTTCCATCATGGTGAAGACAGAGAGTACCTCAAAAGATCTGTTTGACTGCTCCGTGAACCGTTTCTTTGTCAAGGGGCAGGAGAGCATCTACTATACCTATAATAACGGTAAGTTGGCTACGGACCCAAAACTTGCGTGTGAGAACTTCTTGGGTGCGTTGGGACGTATCCCGACAGTGATAGAATCGCACGAGAAGGAGAAAGAAAAGGTTGCAGTCAATAAGGACATCTACACTGCTATTGCTAATGGAACGTGGAAGAAAGAAGAAGAGCTTCGCTCGCTCAAAGGGCAGTCAGCAGAGCTGGACAGAAAGATTGCTTTGACGATTACAGATAACAAAGAGGATAAGGAGGAGGAAAGGGACATATCCAATAATGAAATTTCCACGTCAATGAAGAGTAGTACCACTCATACACCAGAAAAGGAAGAAGACAACCACTATCAAAGCATCCGCCCTAGATGGAGACACTAAGTCCTTATGAATAAGAGTAATGCGAGTTAGATTTTAGCAAGATATTCTATTTTTGCCAAAATCTAACTATTTAGAAGCTCACTTGTTTTTGTCCAATAGAAAAGGCTTCGGGAAAAGCTTTCTTGAGTTTGTTTAGTTTATTGCTTACAGATAAAGTAAATATTTGCTATTTTAGCCTAAACGCTCTAAACATTTATACAACTGGGTAGCACCTTTATAAGTTCTTACCACTCTCTTACTCTGAACCAGATTAACGCCATAAAATTGTTTTATAGATTCCACAGCCTTAGGCGTTGCCACAACGATCCATCCTTCGCCAGACTCAGTCCATCGCAAACCCATGTTCTGGGTGTTACCATGATTCCAATAGATTGACTCCACCATCAATTCATCATCTTTATTCTTCCAGCCGAATAGACAATCCTCCATAGGTTCCCAATTTAGTTCTTTGGCCAACTGAGGATTGAAAGCTATCCATGATGTCTTATGTGAGAACTGCAGAAAGAAGCTTTCCCTTATTACGACTGGAGGCTGACATTCGTGGCATCTAAGATGATAATAGTCTTTGCTCAAACGATGATAAGGCATGTCGCCGAAAAAATTTCTTCCTTCATTAGCAAAACCTTCCGGAACTATCATTTGCAGATACTCTTCACTCGGCAGTCCATCATTGGTTGATGTCAGCAAAGTTGATTCGCCGATAACCACTTTGCTTGAATAGTCAGCAAGGGTAGTATTCAGCCTTGAACATTTCGAGGCTTCATTTTCCCAATTTTTGGGTAGAATATGATATTCGTCTATCTCAATATGATGAATAAAAGTCGGTTTCTCTTCCACAGACCATGTCGACACAGCATAATCATAAAGAGTGAAAACTGGCCTCAATGCCTCAAGAGTCATTGAACTACTGTCCAGTAACTCCCCTGCCGCCTCCATAATACCATTCAGAACGCCCTCAGAATAGGTATGCAGGAACGACATCTTAAGATATATCTTATCCAAATGAGTCCGAAGACGGCTATCAGCCTCATCAGTCATATCATGTTCTGAAGTATAATGAAGAGCCAGCTGATTTGCTCGATAATAAATGATATCTTCCGATACGTGAAAAATCTCTGATAGAAAATCGACAAAAGGCAAACCAATTTTGTGGTCGTTTTCTTTTTGCTTTATATTCTTTCCCTTGTTATCCAATAGCCTATAGTCATTTTCCTCGTACTGAAGATTATATATGGCAGGTCGGTTTATTCTCAGCACGTCAGGAGTATCCAGATGAAGTGCATTCAGGATGTCCACTGCATACATTCGCCATAATATATTACGCGAAAGAGCCAATGGCTTAACTATATATCCAAGCATAGTCAGTTTAGGAGAATTCTCTTCAAGCAGAAACTTTCCAACATCAAGGGTCAGTTTATTGTTATTTTCGACCCTAAGATAGTCAACTATCTTATCGCAGCCATGATTAAGAAGTAAAGCCAACAAATAGGAAGCACGCTCTCTGACCGGGTTCACTAAAGAACGTCCAAGAATCAAGATAAATCTGATAATGATGTCCGGGGCGCCACTTGGCTCAGTGTTAATAGCTGGATAATCGCCCTTTACAGCGCTTTCTTCGCACAGCAATCTATTCATGTAACTCTGCCATTCGGCATATACCTTACTTTTATCAACCTCGTCAGTCACCAACGACAATATATCATCAATATGCTGAGTCATACCGTAGGAATAGCCATGGGCAAGGTCGTCCACCAATGTTTTCAGGGCTAATTCCTGAGCCTTGTCCTTATCTATCATGCCCATCAGGCGAAACGTAAATATTCTGCTGCCACCATCGTAGAACTTTATCCAGCCCGACGATCTTGACAGTCTGATAGCCTTTTCAGCACATTTCCATGCCTCTGTCATATTTCCATCCCTATAAGCATCCTCACCCTTGTTTATCCAGGTAAACGCGTCATCGTCGCCAAAGCCTTTCGGGATTCGTTCATTATCTAAAGGAGCTTCGCCGAGTTCTATCTTTGAATAAGACTCCTGAACGTTCTCAGTACATTCGGTTTTTACAGCATGATCTATCTTTCTTTTTATTTCATCAGGAAGTTTACCGTCATACAAAGCAATTCCCTTCTTCAGAATCTTTTTCAAGAGATAAGGATGCCCATCCTCATAATCATCAACAAACAGGAACAATCTACAAAACAGTTCTACAAGCATTCCATATTCCTCTTTCGTTTCAACTTCCGTCAATATTCCTTCTATCATATAGGCAAAACCATTGACAAAAGTGGTAAACTCACGGTCTAACATCCACAAATACATATTCAAACCGGAGGCAATATTGTAAGAGAATGCAGCCTTGAGCAGCTCATCTACAATATCTGAAAGGGAAGATTGGTCAGTAATGGTATCAACATATTTTAGCCTCAGTGTTATCCACTTCAGCCGTTCAATGCTTCGCTCCGGTTCTATCCTGTTTATTTCTCTTGTATATTCCGTAAACCAAGACACTTGGTAATCTTTGCTATAGCCTACACAGAAAGTGTCATTCAGCACTCTTCTGAAGCAGTCTATGCCCTTATCCTTGTCACCATATCTTAGCCAGGCTCTACCTTGTTTTGTGAATTGCTCCATCCTGCCGTTCTGATCCTGTCCTTCCAGCATAGTGGTTTCCACCTCCAGAAGGCATTTTCTTAATAATTCGGAATCGCCGTCATATCTGAACAGCTTCAATGCGGCCTCTCTCTTCAAATCCGAATAGGCATTTGTTTCGGTAAAAACTTCGCGTATTACCTTTCGGATATGGGCAATACCTTCATTTCCAAATCGGGCAGCCACACTTATCGCAATTTTATAATAGTCTATACGATATTTGTTCAGTGCGTAAAGATGCACATCCCTATTGTCGATGCTCCTAAAGAAAAGTAACAGCGACTTCATTATCTGGTTGAAATCATAACTCAAGCCCTTGCCAAGTTCACCATCAGCCGCAGTCTTGGCAAGAATGCAGAGATTACGAGCAAATGTTGTTATCGTCTCATGACCTCCATTCTTGATATCCGCCTTAGGCACTGCCTCCACCACGCTATCATCAAATCCGCATAGTCTACGCAAGAATGCGAGTCTGTACATGGGACGGAAATTCACAAGCGGAGTTTCCATCTCCAGCTTTACGGGGGTTGAAAGTTGCCCGAACTCCAAGCCTTCGATAATTGCTTTCACCTCATCAACATCGTGATATAGCAGCCAACTATCATAGGCGATTATTATTCTCTGATGTGGGTCTGTGTCGTCGTATATCTTTCTGAGAATCTCAAAATATTTTTTTGCATTTTCCGTATCGTCCATCGCCAGACATCCATTTAACACGTACCTCAATATGCTGAATGGCGTATATGGGTTTTTCTCAATATTTAAAATTAAGGTTTGCAGCCGCGACTTAAACCTGTCGGTATCTCCTTTATCAAAGAGGCCTAGCATTACCGATTCTTCCAGGACAGCATAAATGCTCTCAGAAGAATAACGTTCATAACTTCTTTCCTGCGAATCAAAAAGGTTCTTGGTAAAGGATGCGAGATAGCCGTTTAGCTGTTCGTCACCATAAAAATAAGATGCTGTCCGCATCCATTCCTTCAACACCTCTAGGCGATGGTTGAAATTATCGGTATATCCCAGTTTATCATTTCTCACATACAGAAACCTCGGATATGCTAAATCCAGCAGAAGTCGGGCTTCCTCAATGTCTCCTGCTGCATAGAACTTTCGTGAGCTGATCAGCGCACCGGTTTCATTACACAGCAAGGAGTTGCCCCTGTGCAGAAGATTCTTGGCAAGTTCATATTCACCAAGATCGATGAAATCATCAGTGAAAGTTAACGCAGAATAATCCTGATTCTTGCGCTGCTCCACTTCCGACTTTGCCAGCATATAACGTAGCACTATATAGGGATCGTTTAGGTTTCGACCTATATAAAGACCATACACAGCGTCTTTTTCTATTTCACTGAGCGGACGGAACTGCGACACCTCTTGGCTGAGTTCTGATGGTGTTGCCATATTAAGGAAATCTTCATATCTGTTCGCCAAATAAAGATACTGAAATGCCAGCCAATGCTTTTCCACTCCCGACTTCAGATATAAATCAGCAAGTTCAGAATAGTAGCCCTGTGCTTTCTGCTTATCAATGTCGCCTGTCATGGCATCACGTCCGGTTTCTCCTAAAAGGAATTGTCGGAAGGAATTATGGAAGAAACTTAATGAATGTGAGTTCTCGTTATAACGCAGTAAAGGCTTTATACTCGTCACAAATGTTCTGACAACGTTCTCCGATGGGCTCCATTCCTTTATAAACTCCCAGTGAACTTCATCATTGATTCGTGATAACAAGCCTAACAGATGCGTCAGCTCGCAGCTTTCAGCAAGAATCTTCGATATAATGCTGCGATAATAGGTTTCAACGTCCTTATTGTATTCAGGCAAGTTCTTCAGTGTTGACACCAGGTCATCCGATCTTCTTAGAGCCTCAATAATATAAGTAAGATATAGCGGATGGCCCTGTGATTTACTGATTATTTCATCCGTATTTTCTTTGGAGATGATTTCTGCGGGTAAAGTTTTATCTATCAGTACCACCATTTCCTCACCCGTCAGAGCATCCATCATCACTACTCTGGATTCATCTTTATATTCCGCATGAATATCTTCTAGCAATGTTAGCGATTCATTAAAATGTTGGCTACCCAAAATGATGGTTATGCCTTCAGGAATGCTCTTGGGCGATGGCAGCAATGCTATAAACTCATGTTCACAGTCCTTGTATTCCCTGATGATATGGTCAAGTCCGTCTATGACGATGATTGTTCTGTTGCCATCCTTAACATAGTTATTGTGCATCTGGGATAGCTGGGCAAAGAACGTATCCCTAAGTTCCTTCAGGTCATTGCTTACGATATGTCCGGAGTAATTGTAGCCTCGCTCATTGAGCGCCAGCACCAAGTCATGAAACAAGCTCACGGCCTCACCACGAAGGAATATATTATCAGGGCTTGACGGATTAACAAAGTCAAAAGCATAGTATGTTACAATATTGTAACGGGAATAGCGTGCGAAATGACTTAGCAGCGAGGACTTGCCAGAGCCAGGCATACCTTGTAAAAATATGTAACCCGAGTGATGGGTCTCTATCGCAGCGTTTAGTTTTTCCACAGTCTTATGGATGGGCACATAATGATCCTCATCCACAAATAGGTCGTGATTAAAAAGCCGATTGAAACGATACTGCCAATTTAATTTTTCAATAAGTTCCGCACATGTGAATTCCACTCGCCTTTCATTTCCTCCGGCTGTTTCTTCTATCAGTCTATGTAACTTCAAAACATCCGAAGTGCGGATATTTGTATCAGCATTAGTTACTAGGAATTCCTCACATCCACTTCTCTCAACAAACTGAAATACCTTCGCGAACTCACTGAATTCCTCATCTGTTAATTCGGTTTTATCCTTTATACCTTTGATTTCAGCATCAATATCATATTTATCGCTGACATGACGATTAGTAAGCAGGAATGGCATCACAGGTTTTTCTTTGCCCTGTTGAATGCGTTTCCAGCTTTTTGCTATATCTACCACCAATTCTTTGAAATCGGTGATGCTCATAATAGCATCTTTGTCTATCGACCACTTTATCTGGTAAGCGAAAATTGCTTTCCTTGTCTCATAGAATATATCATCAAGTTTCCCTACTTCATCAGAAGCCACACTGATCCTGACGAGATTGTTGTTTATCATCTCGTCATATATGCGTTGAGCGAACAAGTCATATTGATGCTTATATCCACTCATCGCCGCACGTTCTCCTGCAGCTGAAACTTGGGACATATTATAACCTTAATTCCGCAGTTATATTAGTTTGATATTTTTATAAGTACATGGGCAGTAATAAGTTGCCAATGATTTTGTTATGTCGATTATTTCACTTAGCTTAGTGCTGTAAATCAAATAAGATAAAAAACGCACGACATGGCAAAGATAGCAATTAAATCCGAGAAATTAACCCCATTTGGCGGTATTTTTCAAATCATGGAGGCATTTAACGGCCTTCTTACTCTTTTATAGTATAGATTACTTTTCTCCTTTGAGGATAGAGGAATCAGAACTAATGTTATATTATCCTATTTTCAATATTATAGAAAAAATGCGAATGACGAACGAGTTAAGAGTAATTCGTATGCGCAGGATACAAAAAAATGCTTGAATCTGCTTGAGAGAAATGATTAATTCCTCTTTAGCACTTTATTCTTTGTTGACGAATGTGTGATTATGAAATCATAGATGCCTGATTGTCATTTAGTCTTCACGTGACGATTTTTCTTGGATAGTCTGATCTATCTCCTTATTTTCACTGCACAAAACCGCGTAAATACGCACATATGTAAAGTGATATAATAGACACGAAGAGTGAATTTACAATAGATCAAGAAATGTAGAAATATGAAAAGGATTACAATTATTTTATTTTCGCTAATTTTGACTTTGCCTATAGCAGCCCAAAAGAAAACATTGGAATTAGGCATATATGGAGGTTTGCAAACCTATACAAAAATAGGCAATCCATACGAAAACTCATTCAGTTCGGGCTTTGGCATCGGTTTTCTATCCAAGTATTATATCAGCAATCGTCTTTTTTGGACTACCGACTTATTCGGAGCTACCGATGATGGTACAGAATTGAAATTGACGAATATTCCTGAAGGTAATCGGATTTTATCTATGTCTCGTAAAGACTATTCAATAAGTACGGGATTCGGTTTTAATGTTATATCAACAAAACAGTTCAACTACTATTTGCAATTGTGTGGTGGTATTGGCATTATTGATGGAAGCTACGAACACTTTACGCCTAACAACGGCACAGAACGTATAGATATAAAACATACGTCCTATATTATCTCCCCTTCTACTGGAATAGACTTTATAGTTGCTAATCATTGGAAGATAGGAGCAGGATATACCTTCCGATATTTGGGAGGTTTTGATGGAAGCCATTCCCTTTTTGCACGTATTACCTATGTTTTTGATTAGGATGCAAAAGAAATAAGGAGGTTAATAAAAAGGGGGGGTGTCAAAATGCACATTAATAACTTGACAACTTTCAATCTATAAGTAGGGCTCTTCTAAAGGCAAAGAAAAGACCATTTCTTTACTCAAAATCGAGTACAGAAATGGTCATTTGTTATTTATTGCTGTCCGGTAAAAGTTTTCCCCTCCACATAAAATAACGTGAGTTCGACGAATTATAAATGTCTATAAATTTGGTGATTAGCGAAATTTGTTGTAACTTTAAAGAACTAATATACAAACAGTTACAAACAAAAATCGCTATGATCACCGAGGACAAAGTTACTGAAATATTTTGTATGGCAGATGACTTCTGCAAGTTTTTTGATGCAATGACAGCAAAATATACGCTAAAACCTACAGGAAAAAGGAAATATCATCGAAATTCTACAATGTCAAAGGCAGAAGTTATGCTGATAATGATTCTTTTCCACGATTCTGGTTATCGTTGCTTCAAACATTTCTATCTTGAAAAAGTATGCAAGCAGCTTCGCCATTTCTTTCCCAATGTTGTCTCTTATAACCGTATAGTAGAATTGGAAAGGGATGTAGTCATACCCTTAACCTTGTTTATCAAGAAGGTCCTCTTGGGCAAATGCACGGGCATAAGCTTTGTTGACAGCACACCACTGCGTGTCTGCAAAAACCAAAGAATACATATGCACAAAGTTTTCAAAGGAATAGCCCAAAGAGGAAAATGCTCTATGGGTTGGTTCTTCGGTTTTAAATTGCACTTAATTTGCAATGAGATAGGAGAGCTTCTCAACTTTATGATAATGCCGGGAGATGTTGATGACCGTAAGCCTTTGGAGTATAAAGCTTTTGTAGAGTTTATACATGGTAAGCTGGTCGGTGACAAGGGCTACATCGGCAAGAATATTTTTTAAAGGCTTTTCGTTGATGGAATACAGCTTATTACCAAATTGAAAAGTAACAGGAAAGGAGCGTTAATGAGCGTTTCAGACAGACTTTTACTCAGAAAAAGAGCCATTATTGAAACGGTGAATGACGAGCTTAAGAATATTGCGCAGGTAGAACACTCCAAACATAGATGCTTTGACAATTTCATCGTCAACTTATTCGGGGCAATTGCTACCTATTGCCTGTTTCCAAAAAAGCCGTGCATCAATGTACAAAGGACCATTGACACACAACTTACATTGTTCTGAATTCGTCGAACTCACGTTAATATTAGTTATACAATAATCTATCAGGGGTCACTTGATAATGTCTCTTCCATCGAAACCACAACTTCCTTTTCTTTATTTCAACTGCGACGTAATCTCCTCTTGCGTCAATAATATGACGTGTTATACATCTTTTTACTTTTACCTTATCTCTTTTATCGTATAAAATATCACCAACTCTTAACTGAATATCTAAGGATAAAAGATACCTCTTCGTAGGTAAGACTGTAAAAGGACTATTTGTTTTTAATATTTTCCAATCATGACCAACCCTAACAAGGACCTTTCTGGTTGGTGATAATTTACAAAAGAAGACGTAAATCATTAAATCCGGATAATATGAGACCGCATTATCCCTATCTATTTTCAGACACGTTGGTTCATTGCCATTCCTTGATCTTAATTCATCAAACAGAGTTCCATCTAAATTAAGAAATGTATATACGCTATCAGATGATACGTAACTGCCGTTTTTTAAGTAAAGAACAGCAACAAGGTTATCACTCCCCTTAGATATCAAGGGGAGTGATAAAATAATCAATATAAGAAGTGTTTTTTTCATTTTCGTTTTCCAATAACAACTACTTCAGGAAGAGCATTTATATACTCTACTGTTTTTATATTGGGTTTGAATCCTTGTAAGTGCAAATGATTGGAATGATTACTTCCTATTCCCCTATTTTTTGCAGAACTTGTATGAGGCAATAATTTATTATTGTATTTTTCTGAAATCATATCCTTCCAGCCAAACTTATGGAGCGCATTTGTTAATGCTTGTTCCCTTTGTTCATCAAAATTATTAGACCCAACATCGGTCTGACTCCCTGACTTGTCAGTCCGCAAATAACGTAAGTCACCATTTTTTCCATTTTTATGCGATACACTTGGTGCTGGTGAGCGACCATCACTATAACTAAATTGATTTATAGTTATATCTGAAAATGCGACTGTTCCAACCGCTCCAATCAATGCCGCCAAAGCATTAGAAGAAATAAAACTTTTATTCTCAGATCCAGACTTTACTGCAAATGCAGCAGATTCTCCTTTTGTGTTTGTAAAAGATATTCTTCCACTTAGTCCGATTAAGTCTTTTTTATTATACTCAAAAGCACCAACAAGGACATTTGATTTCCCATCAGAGAGATAAAAACTGTGAGTTTTTCCATCTGTCTTTTGTCGAATAATCTCTCCGCTGACTTCATTTATGATAAAATTATCAAGACCATCTGGATCTATATATTTAATAGGGTTATTATTTGCTTGACAATATGTGGAGATTTCAGGGTGTTTGCACTCTAAAGGGTCCACACTCATCCATAAACTCAACCTCGGCTCATAGTACCTTGCACCATAGTAGTACATACCCGTTTCCTCGTCAAATTCCTTGGAGTTGAAGAGGTAAGGCGTGTTCCAAGTATTGTTGCGTTCTTCTATGAATACTTCGCCAAACGGTACATATTCGATATGCTGCGATACTTCTCCGTCAAGATTGGTGATGTAACTACTGCTACCCAAATGGTCGGGATGGTAGTAGAACTGCATCTTCTCATAATTATCCTTATCGTGGAAATTATCGTTTGCAGCTCTTGTGCGTGCCATCGCACGGGCTTGTGTCGCCTCCGGCGTGCCATCGTTGCAACAGAAACCCTGACCGTTTACGTAGTTGTCATTGTCCTTACCGTTATAAGGTTGGTCAAACGCCTTGTAATTGTCTTTAATGGATTGCAGTTGCTTTGCATACTTGTCCTTGTAATTGATAGTCAAGCCATCAGCCTCATTGCCTGCGTATGGTATTCGTCTTGGGTCTGCACCATAGCTTGCGAGGTCGCCAAGCTTGCTGACAATACGCCGCGAGCCGATGTAGATATGCTTGGTGTACTTACCACCTTGCCCAGCTACGAGGTATGGGCTGACATAGAGCGAGAAGCGTGCCGTAACGGTGTTGCCACCAGAGAACTCGGAGTTCACATAAATAGCTTCATTCTCGCCACTGGTCTTCACTGTGCGCTCACCATCGGCATCATACCAATAGTTGCTTACAAAGCCGTTTTCATCGGCAGCCAACAAGCAGTTCTCCTCGTCCCAACGGTACTTCTGCTCGGTTGTTTTCTCATCTTCCTTGCCGTCTTTCTTTACACGTGAGGTGTTGATATAGATAAGATTGCCGTTGGCATCGTACTCGTACTTGTATCCATTGTTGATGGTCGTGCTGTCCGTTGGCGCTTCTTCCGTGCGGTAGTTAATATCGCGCACATTATCGAGCTGGAACTTCTTGCCGTCTGCCTTTTGATAAGTATAGGTGAGGTCGTAGCCTGCGTTGAGCGTGCCCTCGAACTGTACACCTGTCTGCGAGAGATGTTGCTTCTTGCTTATTATACGATGCATGTTGTCGTAGCCCATAGATAACGTATAAGAAGCGGATTTATTATCCGTTCCCTTATAAGTTCCCGTTGCGCTTGCCAAACGATACAATGGGTCGTAGGTGTACTGATGGCTCATCTGCCCGCCTGCCTTGCCACTCTGTGGGAGTGGAGCATTGTTCTTAATACCGAGTACGTTGCTCACTATGTCGGTTACTTTGACGAGGCGGTCAATACCGTCATTATGAATACCAAGATATGGTACTGTTACTACCACAATGTTGTACTGGTAATACCACAATACAGTATCAACGATACCATGGTGCGATAGTCTATCTCTGAAATAGTTAAGAGAAATCGTAAACATCCTCATAGTAATCAAATGTGAGATTGTCCGTATATCCACAGTTGCGGAAAAGGCTGACAATCCACTCCTGCTGTTCGGGAGTGAGCAGGCGGCTGCCATTGCAGTAGCGATAATATGTGCCATGTCCGCCCAAGAACTGCTTGATGTCGTTGCGCAACCTCGTGCTGTATTTTTGTTTCACTTCAGCAAAGATGGGGTCAAATCCCCATGCTCCACGCATGCTTCGCAGCGGTTTGAACTCGGCGCATTTTCCAGTGTTCAATGCTGTGGAATAGACGGCAGAACTCGTGTGAACAACGCTGGGTATGAATGTTCCTGCAAAATGTCTTAGGCAGGTGGACGCCTACGGACAGCCTTCGATGAAGCAGACTGCAAAAAGGGGTGGCACCATGTCGTATGTAAAATCCTTGTGTTCCATTGTTATTTACCTTTCATTTTCTGATAGTTGCTTTGCGATCGTTTACTTATATCTGCAGACTCTGGGAAGGATATTGATATCATTTCCTGCTTATTTATATACCTCCATATTGATGGCTGTCATTCTTTTAACGTCATTCTCTTCGATATATTGCTTTTGTTCTTACCATATACGTGCTATTTCTCCCACTTTTGGCAAGTTCCGTTGCACTGCAATACGGACATAGGAACTTAATCTGGAGCGCAAAGTGCCGAAGCGTTCTCGTATATTCACTTTTCTTTGTTATGGGCTTGCAAATATAGCAAAAGGCAGAGAACTTATCCCTGCCTTTACGCCAAATTTTAAAAATCCATTGATAATCAGATAATAATTATGCAACTCCTTGTATGGAGCATTTCTCTTTTATTTTAATTTCTACACAAGAACTTTGACGAATACATTGACAAAAGATATTTCATGATGAGATAGTGTTGGATTGTGCCAAAATCTCTGCCGAAACAAAGCATTACCAGTATATACCTGTGATAGCGAACTTCATAAACGAAGATAGCTCCGACAATCTCAAAGAGACCATCGAAGCCAACTATCGTAAGGTAAAACAAGAGATACTGACGCTGGGTGATTTGGAAATAGAACGAATCAGAGAAACTCTTTCACTTGTTCATCTGCTTAAGCAATACCAACATGAAATGTTACATATTACCATAACAAAACAAGATAAAGAATATGGGTTTTTATTTGCATCTATCACTTATTTGTTATATTCATAATTTCTTTAGGAATCTCCATTGGCATTCCCCAATTGTGGCATTTGAATAGCTTTTATCACTTCGCCTCGATGATTAGTCCATACCTTAATACTACAGCCCACAGCAGCTATCCCTGTTGATGTTATAGTATAGACGGAGTTTCCTTTTAGACTTATTCTTTTTTCGCTTGATTTTATTCCACCACGATAAACAGAGTAGCCCTTGGGGATTCTGTCTAAATATATTCTTTGGGGAGGAGAATTTGCAGAATCAGTCCAGAATAAGGATATCGCCCCTTCGTATGATTTTCCATCTGGAGTAATTGAGTCATTCTCAATACTAAGATTATAGAAAGAACTCTTATATACACATAAGGATTGAGAGCCAAAATTAAAGCAAAAATCAACTTCTCTATTACAGCTGTATAATAATAAAGAACATATAATAAACGTTACTTTCCTATTCATTACCTTTATTATGATTAGATCTTTTGTATAAATTCCACCATTTATCAATTGTCTCAATTATCTTATCTTGAGAGTTTTTCTTATTATAAAATAAGTTCTTTAAGCCATTTTTTTGAATTTTATTATCAATAAATTTATTGAATTTTTGAAACTCTTGTGCTCCTTTTTCTGCATCATGCTCCTTCGTTGAATATCTACCATCATGCCAATCCTCTCCAGTTACTACATTTTTTAAATATTGATCAAGAGAACTTATCAGATGTTGAGTACCATTTACCTGTGGAATGTGTCCGACTTCGTGTGCATTTCTATTAAAGAATTCATAAAAGAACTTTCCATTGGTTTCCTTGTAGGTCATATTATTCTTCATATTTTTATAAAAATGAGTTATTACAGCATGGTCTGGATCTTTACCTGCTGTTAAAGATGATCCGGCAGTTCCTACTGAACCTTTTAATATACCTGTTTCTTCAAATCTTACGGTAGCAACAAGAATTTGGTATTCATTCACCTTGCTGACCAAATGCAATAAATGGGCAGCTGCGGGCATAAAATAATAATCACCACTAGGATTTCGTGCTAATAATACACTACTATTTGCTTGTTTCCCAGTATAATCAACCAATAGTATGGGATTTTGATAACAATACTCATATGGATATAAATTAAAAGAGTTATAAACACCTCCATTATGTTCCCCATCAAGATAATTGTCATCATTTCGCGGATCATAATTTGAAATAGGGTCAACAGTCATCCACAAGCCAAGACGTGGCTCATAGTACCTTGCACCGTAGTAATACATACCTGTTTCCTCGTCAAATTCCTTCGCATTAAAGAGACAAGGCGTGTTCCACGTATTGTTGCGTTCCTCTATGAACACCTCACCGAACGGCACATACTCGATGTGCTGAGCCACCTCGCCATCAAGGTTGGTGATGTAGCTACTGCTTCCCAGATGGTCAGGATGGTAGTAGAACTGCATCTTCTCGTAGTCATCGTTGGGCTTAAAGTTGCCATTTGCAGCTCTTGTACGTGCCATTGCACGAGCCTGTGCTGCCTCCGGCGTACCATCGTTGCAACAGAAGCCCTGACCGTTCACATAGTCGTCATTGTCCTTACCGTTATAAGGTTGGTCAAACGCCTTGTAATTGTCTTTAATGGATTGTAACAGCTGGTTGTACTTATCCTTGTAATTGATAGTCAAGCCATCAGCTTCATTGCCAGCGTATGGTATTCGTCTTGGGTCTGCACCATAAGAAGCCAAGTCGCCTAACTTGCTGACAATTCTCTGACTACCGATGTAGATATGCTTGGTGTACTTGCCACCTTGCCCAGCAACGAGGTATGGGCTTACATAGAGCGAGAAGCGTGCCGTACCTGTGTTGCCACCCGAGAACTCAGAGTTCACATAAATGGCTTCGTTTTCGCCACTGGTCTTAACTGTGCGCTCACCATCGGCATCATACCAATAGTTGCTCACAAAACCGTTCTCATCGGCTGCCAACAAGCGGTTTTCCTCGTCCCAACGGTACTTCTGCTCAGTTGCCTTCTCATCTTCCTTGCCGTCTTTCTTCACACGAGAGGTGTTGATATAGACAAGGTTGCCGTTGAGATCGTAAGTGTACTTGTGTCCGTTGTTGATATTCGTACTCTCCGTAGGAGTTTCTTCCGTTCGGTAGTTGATATCACGAACATTGTCAAGCTGGAACTTTCTGCCCGCATCCTTACCGTAAGTATAAGCGAGTTCATAGCCTGCGTTGAGCGTGCCCTCGAACTGCACACCTGTCTGCGAGAGATGTTGCTTCTTACTCGTGATGCGATGCATGTTGTCGTAGCCCATAGATAACGTATAAGAAGCGGATTTATTGTCCGTTCCCTTATAAGTTCCCGTTGCGCTTGCCAAACGATACAATGGGTCGTAGGTGTACTGATGGCTCATCTGCCCGCCTGCCTTGCCACTCTGTGGGAGTGGAGCATTGTTCTTAATACCAAGCACGTTGCTTACTGCGTCGTAGCTGTAGGCATTGTCCATAATAGTACCTGCCTTGGCATTGACCACGAGGTTCTGCAAACGTCTGCGTGCAGGGTCGTAACTATAGAACGTCTCCGCTCCGTTGCAGTACTTCAGGTAGGTGCGCTGCTCAAACTTATCATAACCTATCTTGTTCACATAGTCGTAGCCATAGGACTTGTAACCACGGACGTGGTCTACCTGTCCACCGAGGTTGTAGCCGTAGGTTACCTTCTCCTCATCGGGGTAAATTATTTCCAAGAGGCGGTTGTGGCTGTCGTACTTCCACTGTGTTACGTAGGTTGCCACTGCCTGATTAGGCACAATCAGCGTGCGCACGGTCTTCAAGACCTCACCCATCTTACCGTAGTAATACTCGATAGCACCACTACCGTCCTCATGAAGCATCAATCTGCCGATACGGTTGTAAGAAGAGTTGATACCACCAATTTAATCTATTTCATTAATTTTATGCCATTTCTTTATAAACTCATCATAACTTCTCTTCAAACTTCGTGGCACATCATATGAGTCTATTGTCTCTTGATATTTCAACAGCAAACCTATGAATTTAATTAGCTGACAAGAGTTGTTTGCCCAATAATTAGGATTTATTGTTAAGACATAATATAATAAGTCTCCTTCATAAAAATCTCCTTCTGCCAATATATTGTCATATAGAATGTCAAGTGCTATTGGTACAAATACTTCTAAAAGTATTTCTTGCCCTATTATAAATCTTATGTCTTCAATCCCATACCTATATATTGGAGTATTGTATAAATAATACAAATGTCTATTTACTGAAGAATCTTCGTCTGTAGGTATATCTCCAGTCCATTTCGTATTTAATATTTGTGCCAATGTTTTATTACTCAAATTCTTTTGCATTTTTTCGGGCTTGATTGATTATATTCATAAGTTGATCTTTTCTAATTTGTACTTCCTTATATAAAGATTTTGCAGCATTTAGAGCATCACCAGAAAAAGCTCCAGAATCAATATTCTTTCTAAGTTTATCAAGCTCATTACCCATTCCTTTGATAGCCTCTGTAGCTTCCTTATAGTGCTGCCCATTACTATTAAATCCATATATCTCTTTGTACGTTGTCTAACAAAAGTGCACAACTGCAAATGTAGTTATTTACTCTGATATTTCATTGTTTTA
>ERZ772956.1333-NODE-1333-length-16990-cov-31.520165_pt1 | contig 16990 bp, 10 predicted proteins | sample MGYA00580683_ERZ772956 | MGnify/ENA primary metagenome ERZ772956 (study PRJEB29015, sample SAMEA2738077) | human oral metagenome | biome: human oral; feature: human-associated habitat; material: saliva | place: China | collected 2212 ... | reverse complement strand
GAGCAACTGACTTGTAATCAGTAGGTTAGGGGTTCAAGTCCTCCCACCAGCTCCAATCTACTTTATGTAGGTTATATGGAGGAGTTCCCGAGTGGCCAAAGGGGACGGACTGTAAATCCGTTAGCTGCGCTTTCAGTGGTTCGAATCCACTCTCCTCCACCAATTTAATTTTTGTTAAGACCATAAAGTTTGAGATTATATGCGGGTGTAGCTCAGTGGTAGAGCCCCAGCCTTCCAAGCTGGTTGCGAGGGTTCGATTCCCTTCACCCGCTCCATTTTGCACCTATAGCTCAGCTGGATAGAGCAACGGACTTCTAATCCGTGTGCCAGAGGTTCGAATCCTCTTAGGTGCGCCAACCTTTGGGGTATAGCCAAGTCGGTAAGGCACTAGACTTTGACTCTAGCATTTCGCAGGTTCGAGTCCTGCTACCCCAGCCAATTTTATGATTCATTAGCTCAGCCGGTAGAGCACCTGACTTTTAATCAGGGTGTCCGGGGTTCGAATCCCCGATGGATCACCATTCATGGAGAGGTATCGAAGTGGTCATAACGAGGCGGTCTTGAAAACCGTTTGGGTTCACGCCCACGTGGGTTCGAATCCCACCCTCTCCGCCACAATGGAGAAATACTCAAGTGGCTGAAGAGGCTCCCCTGCTAAGGGAGTAGATCCTTTACGGGATGCGAGGGTTCAAATCCCTCTTTCTCCGCCAATAATTTGGGCCTTTAGCTCAGTTGGTTAGAGCGCCCGGCTCATAACCGGTAGGTCCCGGGTTCAAGTCCCTGAAGGCCCACCAAATTATCTGCAGATATTTCTTTTTTAGAAATATCTCTTATTTTATAGAGCTAAAATAAAGGATTGATATTGTAGGGGTATAGTTCAACGGTAGAATGTCGGTCTCCAAAACCGCTGATGAGGGTTCGATTCCTTCTACCCCTGCCATTTACATAATATTACAAAGTAAAAAAAATAATATGCCCAGATAGCTCAGTCGGTAGAGCAGAGGACTGAAAATCCTCGTGTCGGTGGTTCGATTCCGCCTCTGGGCACCAGATCTGTAATTCGAGAAATCTGTTACGGATTGCTATTATTCCTGCGAGTGCAGGATTTTTTTTGTCTATTTTTAAGTGAAAATTTTTGGTATAATATTAATAGCAAGTAAAAGGAGGGATAATAATGGAATTAAATGAAAAAATTATTGATTTACTAAAATCTTCAGAACCTCTTAAAAGTGGAGAAATTTCCGAAAGATTAGGAGTAGATAAGGCTGAAGTAGATAAAGTTTTAAAGAAATTAAAGGCAGAAGAAAAAGTTATTTCACCAAAGAGATGTTATTATTCTGTTGAAAAGTAATTAAAAAGATGTTAAATTTATTTTATTAAAAGAATGCTCTTATGTAAGGGTGTTCTTTTTTATTTAATTTTTGTTTTTATAAAAATAAAATATTGTTTAAAATTCGATATTGACAATTATTATTAATTGATATAAAATATTTTTTGTTAGTTTATGCTAATTTTATTTTATTTTTTTAGGAGGAATTATATGAAAATTTTTAAGAGAATCATATCTTTTGTGGTATTTTGTTCTTTGATTTTTACAAGTTTTAGTGGTGTTTTTGCTACTGAAAGTAAGTCTTTAGATTTTCAAAAAAAGATAGAAGAGTTAAAAGATTACAAAGATGATGATTTTGTCGATGTAATTATCAAATTGAAAAAACAAGTTGATGTTTCAAAAATTAAAGATGCTGTTAAAAAAGAAAATGTTAATGCATCTAAGGAAGAAATTCAAAATGAGATAAGAAAGGAAATGGTAGATAAGTCTATAAAGTTAAAAGAAGATAGTCAAAAGTCTATTATAGAAATTCTTGAACGTTATAAAAAAGATGGTAATGTAAAGAATTATCAACAATTTTTTATTATAAATTGTATAAATGTAGTTTGTAAAAAAGAAGTTTTGGTTAAGATTTCAAAAAGGTCTGATGTAGAAAAGATTAGTATTAATAAAAAAGTGAAGATACCAAAGCTTCAAAATAATATTCCAGAAGATAGAGAAGCTTTATCTAGTGTAGAAAAAAAGCATGTTCCTTGGAATTTAAAGATGATTAGTGCAGATAAAGCGCAAAAAGAAGTTCAAAATTTTAATAACGATGTTGTTGTTGCGATAATTGACTCGGGTGTTGATGTAAGTCATCCGGCTATTAAAAATAATTATAGAGGAAATGATAAAAATCTTAAAAGATATTCTTGGTATAATGTTGTAAATGAAAAGACTGGAGATAAAGAAGAACCTTATGATGATAGGGGACATGGAACTCATGTTTGTGGAACTATCTTGGGTCAAAGAGAAAACTCTCTTTTAGGTGTGTGTCCGTATGCTAAATGGATTGCTGTAAAAGTTTTTGATTCAAATGGTGAAACAGATAATGCTAAGCTTTTAAAAGCGGGTGAATGGATTATTGCACCTAAAGATGAAAATGGTATATCTCATCCGGAAATGGCTCCAAAGGTTGTAAATAACTCATGGGGTGGTAATTCAACAGATGGATTTTATCAAGATATGGTTAAAAAATGGAGAGATGCGGGGATTTTTCCTGTATTTTCAGCTGGAAATGTAAGTCAATTTAATGATGGTGGGGATAATTCTATAGGAACACCTGCTTCATATCCACAAGCTTATGCGGTTGGGGCTATTAGAAAAGATGAAATAGTTGCAAAATTTTCTCTAAGAGGTAAATCTGACTATACAGAAAATTTTAAGCCGGATATTGTTGCACCTGGAGTTAATATTTTATCTTCAATTCCTGGAGGTAAATATACAATTTATACAGGAACATCTATGGCAAGTCCTCATGTTACAGGTGTTGTTTGTTTAATGCTTAAAGCTAATCCAGATTTAAGTGTTGATCAAATTGAAAAGATATTAAATGAAACTGCAACACCTTTAAAAGATGATTACTATACAACTTCTCCAAACCATGGTTATGGGTATGGAAAAGTTGATGCTCTTAATGCGGTTAAGCTTTCTATCGGCCAAAAAAAGGGAAAAGATATAGACACTTCAAATATGAAAGTATTATCGGGGCGTATTATTACAAATGGAACAGATAATGAAAAACCGATTATAAATCATAGTTCTATGAATAAGATTTTTACAACATACAAAACAACTTTTGATGCAAATGTAAAAGATAATATTGGAATTGAAAGTGTAAAACTTTATTTAAATATTAATAATGAATATAAATCCTACGATATGAAACTTAAAAATGGAAATAATCTTTCAGGTTATTATAGTGTAAATATTCCGGTTGCAACTTTTAAAAATGTTACAAATGGAAAATATTATATTGAAGCTACAGATATTAACAAAAAAGTTACTAAGAGTGATGAATTTTCATTTGAAGTTCAAAAAGGTGTTGGTATTGGATATGTACAAGATTTTGAAAAAGATCTTTCAGGTTTTGAGGTTGGCGGACAATCAAAATTATTTAAATGGGGAAATATTAAAAAAGATGAACCAAATAAAAAATTGATAGGTATAGAAGCGTATAAAAACATTCGAGGAAATTCTATTTTTGTTATGCCACCGATAGATTTAACAAATGAAACACAAAATCCTGCTTTGACTTTTAAACATTTCTATGACCTTGGCAATCATGAATATGCATTTTTTGATACTGCTGAAGTTTGGATTGCAGAAGCTAAAGAAGATAGTGATCCAGATAGTTTAGATTGGAAATTAAAAAGAAGTTATAAAAATTCTTCAAAAGAAAAATGGCTTGATGAATATATTGACCTTTCAGCTTACAAGGGTAAGAAAATTTGTGTAATGTTTGGATTTAGACCTAATGGAGAATATAAAAGTAGTGGAAATGGTTGGTATATTGATGATATAAAAATAGAACAAGCATCAAAAGAAATACCAGAAACTCCAAGTAAATATTTAAAGTTAAATGATAAGAAAGATGGTAAATTAATTTATACATTTTCTCCGGTAGGAAATGAAAAGATTACATCTTATGAATTATATAGAGCAACAAATGAAAATGGACCTTTTGAACTTATAAAAACTGTTGAAAAAGGAGATTCTAAAAATGGATTTGGAAAATATTCTATTGATTTAGTTGATATTCCAAAACCACAAAAAGGAACTTATTACTATTATGCAGTTGCAAAGATTGGTGAAAACAAAAGTGAACCTTCACAAATTTTATCTCATACTTTTACTAAAGGGAAAGAATTCAAAAGTTTTGATTTTGAAAAAGGACAAGATGGATGGACTAGTATAGAAAGTGATAAAGAAACAAAATGGGATTTTGGAAAGTTAGAATATGCAGATCAATTTGATACAAACTATAAAAAACCTACTATTAATCAATCATTAGGTAAAAATGATGGTATGAATGTTTTCGCAACAAATTTGAATGATTATAGAAAGCCTAATACAAAATATTCTTTAGAATCTCCAAGTATGGACTTGTCAACTTTAAAAGATGCTACACTTTATTACCAAAACTGGTTTAGTTCAAGTGCTAAAAGAAGAAGTGATGATTATGATTCATATAATCAAGATATAGGAGAAGTTTATTTTTCAAAAGATGATGGTAAAACTTGGGATAAAGTTTATACATTTGATGAAAGTGAAGTAGATAAGCATATAAAGTGGTCATGGTTTACAAATGGAATTGAAATATCAAAAGAGTATTTAACAGATAAATTTAAAGTTAAATTTGTTCTTGATACAGGAAGTGATAGTGGAAAGACAGATCCGGAGCAATGTGGAGGATGGTATATTGATGATGTTACTATAAACACTAAAGATACAAAAAATAATAATATAATAGAAAAAGTCTCACCATTTAAGCTTTTAAATATGCAAAGTTTAAATGAAGAAAATCAAGAAAAAGATATAATTCCATTAGTTGGTAAGATTACAATTAAAGAAAATGAAAAAACTGTTATGACAGAAGTTGGAACAGGAAAATTTAGTATAAAACTTCCTGCTGGTAAATATACTGTAGTAGCTAGTGCAGAAGGTTATAAAGATAAAGAAGAAGTTATAGATCTTATAGAAGATGTAAATAAAGATTTTTATTTAGATACTTTTAAAAAAGCTTCTATATCAGTTAATGTAAAAGATGCTAATTATGATTCAATACAAGGAAATGTAAAACTTTATAAAGAAGGAAAACTTGAAGCTATAGCAGAAAAAGATGGAGAAACTGTTAGATTTACAGATTTAACTTCAGGGAATTACACTTTAGTTGCCACTAGTGATGGATATAAAAAATTAGAAAAAAATATTAAAATTCCTGGAACTGGAACTGTAACTTTATCTTTAGAAAAAGTTTATTCTGAAAATCAGTTAAATGTAGGGTATACAGATATAAAAACAGAAAACCTCTCAGGAATGGATTTAAAGGATAGAGCATTTGCAAATAAAATTTCAAATGATAAACTTGTAGATATAAAAGAAATTTCATATTTTATTACAAAAACTAAAGATGTAGATTTAACTAATAGTAAATATAGAATTTCTATTTATGATAAGAATACACAAGATGAACTTCCTGGTAATATTTTATTTTCAAAAGATTTGACATTTGAAAAGGAAGGTTGGAATAAAGTTGCTATTTCAAATGTCCAAGTAAATGGTGATTATTATATTGCATTTACAAAACTAGATGGAGAAATTGCACTTGGTATGGATGATAGTAAAGATGGAATTAATTCTTTTCAAATGTTTAATGGAGCTTGGGATGAACCTGAAACTAAAGGAACATATATGATAGGAGCCAAGGTTATTACATTATCTGAAAATGAAGTTCAACAAGCTACTATTACATTTGATAAAAATGGTGGTAGTGGAGAAATGCAAGCTGTAAAAGTAAAAATTAATGAAAATTATAAATTACCACAATGTACATTTACAGCTCCTGAAAATAAAGAATTTTATTGTTGGCAAGTTGAAGGTGAAAATAAAAATGTTTCAGATGATATAGTAGTTAATAAAGATTTAACAATACAAGCTATATGGAGAGATAAGAAAAATGAAAATCCACAAATGGAAAAAACCGATCCAGTAATGCCAAATCCTTTATTGGCAACTGCTAGTGTAACAGATTTTACTCATTTTATAACTTATTCTAATGATAACAAATCTGATGAGTATTTAAAATCAGTCCAAAAAGTTATTGTAAATCACAAAGGAAAGATAAGTGAAATAACTGATGTTAAAGGTATTGACTCTACAGATTTCACATCTAATCCAAATAAAAAACTACAATTTTCATATACTGAAAAATTAGATAAAAATGATACTATAACTATTGTTTCAAGTAAATATAAAAATGTTATTGTAAAAATAACAATGGATAACCTTGTAGGAAATGATGTTTATTACTCAATAAGTGCAAATGTTGAAGGAGAAAAGATACTTTATAGAGTTACTTTTGATAAAAACGGTGGTAGTGGAGAAATGAAAGATGTAGAAGTTGAAAATGGAGGAATTTTCGTAGTTCCAAAATGCGACTTCACAGCACCTTCGGGAATGGAATTTGATTCATGGGAATATCTTAACGAAAAAACAGAGATAGGACATAAATATCAAATTTCTAAAAACATAATATTAAAAGCTCTTTGGAAAGAAAAATTGAGTGAACAAGCTACAATAACATTTGATAAAAATGGTGGTCTAGGAACTATGCAAGAGGTTAAAAAATTATTAAAAGAAGAATATGAACTTCCTGTTTGTGAATTTTTACCTCCGGAAAAAATGGAATTTGACGCTTGGGAAATTGATGGACAAAGACATCTTCCGGGAGAGAAAGTTTCTTTACAAAAAATTAATACTATAAAAGCTTTATGGATTAAAGATGATAAATCAAAAGAGCCTAAAGAACCTTTATTTAGTGAAATTTTATCTGAAAATCCGTCAATTAATAAAATTGATTATAAACATTTAATTGGCTATAAAAAAGAAGATAGTGAATATGTAAATAAAATAAATCTTATAACTATAAGAAGAAATGGAAAAGAAATAAAACATTATTTATTTACAAAAGAAGATGGAAAATATAAAAATCTTGATAAAACTTTAGATAAGGTAAGTATTGTATTTAATGATAAAACTTTCTTTAATAGAGATGATGAAATTATCATCAGTGCAAGAGGATATAAAGATTTAAAACTTCATATTATATCAGCAGATGATATGGTAATGAACGCTTTATATACTACAGAAATTGTATCAACTGTTAAGTTTGAAACTTTTTTAGGAAGTAAAATTGATGATCAAATTATAAAAGTTAATCAATTAAGTACAAATAAATTAGCTAAAGTACAAGATCCTACTAAAGATGGTTATACTTTTAAAGGTTGGTATGAAGATAGTGATTTTACAAAAGAGTTTGATTTTAATAAAAAAATAATAACAGATACTACAATTTTTGCAAAATGGGTTAAAAATACACCATCTGAAGAAAAAAATATAGAACTTGAAGTTAAAAATGTTACAATACATCAACAAGATACATTAGATCTTAAATCATTAATCGTTAAAGCAAAAGATGATAAAAATAATGATTTAAAAGAACAAGTTGAAATTATAGATGAAGGTGGATTTAACAAAGACAAAGTAGGAACATATACAATAACATTTAAATTAACAAATAAAAATGTAAGTGTAACAAAAAAAGCTACAGTTACAGTTGTAGAAAAAGAAAATTCTACTGTAAATCCAGAAAAGCCACAAGAAGATAAATGGGTTCAAAATGATGATGGAACATGGACATACCAATCAGCAGATGGAAAAGTAGCTATAAAAGACAGTTGGAAATTAATAAATGATGAATGGTATAGATTTGATAAAGATGGAAAAATGGTATCGAATCAATGGTTTGAAGAAAATGGAAGATGGTATTATATTGAGCCAAATGGAACAATGTCTAAAAACGAATGGACAATTATTAATGGAGAATGGTACTATGCAAATGCTGACGGAAGAATTTCACAAAATGAATGGGTGTTAGTTGATGGGAATTGGTACTATGCAAATGCAAGCGGACGTATAGCAGATGGCGAATGGTTCATTGTTGGAGGCAAATGGTATTATGCTGAAAAAGGAGGACTAATCGCACAAGGTAAAACACTTAAAATCAATAATGTAAATTATACTTTTGATTCAAATGGTGTATTGGTTAAATAGTAAAAAATATAAAGACTGAGTAAACTGAGCTGAACCCAAAAACACGGACAGTTAAATAAATTATTAAAAGGAATGTAATCTATAATCAATAGGATACATTCCTTTTAAATTCTCCTTAATTCTTTTCGTATTGTACAATTTAATATACTCTTTTATATCTTCTATTAATTTTTCATAAGAAGAATAATTTTCTCCATAAAACATTTCTTGTTTCAATATTTTCTAATTTCTTCTATATCTGGTAAATCGTATACAAGTTTTCCACCTTCAAAAAATTTTTTAAGCATAGGTCTTAAAGTGTAATTTTCATAACTTGTTCTTTTCCAAGTATAGATAGGGTGAAAAATTTCTAAAGATTTACTTTCATCTATGTTTTCTCCAAAAAGATGTTATTATTCTGTTGAAAAGTAAGAACCCCACCCTTCCACGATGCTTCACATCGGGTGGGTTCCCGGGAACCTTGTTGTTTCACAATAAAAAAAAGCTGTTGAATTATTCAACAGCTTTTTATATTTCTCTATCTTGTAATTTTAAGTTTTTTCTAAATTCAGTTGGCAACATTTTTTGATATTTTAGGAAATTTCTATTAAATGTTTTAACAGTGTTATATCCGACTTCAAATGCAATATCAGTTATTTGCATATCTGTTTTTAATAATAATTTTGTTGATTTGTTTATTCTTACAAAATTTAAAAAGTTTTTAAAGTTTTTTTCTACATAATAGATAAATAGTCTATTAACTTCTGTAATTGATATTGAAAAGTCCTTACATATACTTTCAATTTCAATGTCTTCACTTGAATTTTTGACTACAAAATTTAGTATTCTGTAAAATTTTCTTATATTTTCTATTTGACAGATTTGAGAAACTTTGTTGAAAGTTTGTCTGTACTTATTAGGATTTTGTCCTGTTCTTGCTGTAAATACTTTTGATAGGTGAGATCTATCTGAAAATCCAGTTATTTCAGCGATTTCTTCAATATCTAAATCTGTATATAGTAACATATCCATGGTTTTTCCAATTCTCATCTCATTTATTAGATTATTAAAAGAAAGACCTGTTGTTTCTTTTACATATCTATTTATTGTAGACTCGCTCATGAAAAATAGTTTGGAAATTGATGAAATTGTTAATTTTTCACTTAAATGAGCATGAATGTATCTAAATATATTAATTTTATCAAAACTTTCATCTACTTTTCTCTTCTTGTTATTATCCTCTTCGTCTTGCAATCTTCTGTAAGTTATAATTAAGTCGATTATTTTATTTAGTACATAAGCAGAAGATATTGGATTTTCATTTTTATTATATAATGATGAGTCCTCTCCCAGTTCTTCTCTTAACATATCAAAAACATTAGAAAAATATTTGAATTGTTCAGAAGTACAGTGAATAACTGGATTATCATAAAATGAGTTTATTAAACTTAAATTTTCTGCATCTACATTGTAAAATGACTTTATTATTTTGTTAGCACTATCAAAGTTGTATTTAAGAATAAAATACTGCATAGTTTTTGATACTTCTACAACTTCTGTATATTCCCAAGGTAAAATACAAACTAGAGTTCTATCTTTTATTTCGTATATATTATTTTGTATTCTAATCTTAGCAGAACCTTTTTTTATAAGTAAAAATCTTGCTGATTGATGAAAAAGTCCTTTTGTGGGGGATGTAATAATTTCTCTATCAATACTATACATACTCTCTTCGTTTATATACGAATTAGCTTTGTTTTGTATCTCTATTCCTTTTTGTTTATTCATAATTTCTCCTAAAAAGTTTACTAAATTAATAACTATATTATAAGTATAAATCATAATCTTTTATATGTAAAGAATTTTTATATAAAAAAGTGTCTTTTTTATATAAAAAATATAAAAAAATTTCATTATATAAATTATATAAATTTTAAAATTAGTATTTTTAAACAATTATAATAAATTAAAGGACAAATTAAATGATAAAAAGAGTAAAAATAAGCAAAATAATAATAAAAATAGCTTAAGTATAAAGTAATTAATTAAATATCTAAAATAATAAATTTTAAGTAATATTTAAAAGTCATATTAAAAAAATCAAGGAATTTAGGAGAAAGTAAAACTTTTTAGATAATTATAGATTTAATATATAAAAATTGTATTATTAATTTGTGAAATGAAAAAATAGAAACCAAATATCAAAGAAATAAATAAAGAGTAATACAAATTTTATTAAATAAAATGTCCTGAATTTTTTAGCAAATATAGTATAATAAGAGTGTATGGGTACTTATAAAGAACCAAATATAATTTAAAGGAGAATTGTTATGAGCAAAAACTTAAGAGGAAGAAATTTCCTAACATTATTAGACTTTACAAGTGATGAAATTCGTTACCTTTTAGATCTTTCTAGAAATTTCAAAGATTTAAAGAGAAGCGGAACTCCTCACCGTTATTTAGAAGGAAAAAATATAGTATTATTATTTGAAAAGACTTCAACTAGAACTCGTTGTTCTTTCGAAGTTGCAGGTATGGACTTAGGTATGGGAGTTACTTACTTAGATCCAGGTTCATCTCAAATGGGTAAAAAAGAATCTATTGAAGATACTGCAAGAGTATTAGGAAGAATGTATGATGGTATTGAATATAGAGGATTCAGCCAAGAATTAGTTCAAACATTAGGAGAATATGCAGGAGTACCTGTATGGAATGGATTAACTGACAAATTCCACCCAACTCAAATGTTAGCTGACCTTTTAACAATTGAAGAAAAATTCGGATACTTAAAAGGATTAAACTTTGTATATATGGGAGATGCTAGAAATAATATGGGTAACTCTCTAATGATCGCTTGCGCTAAAATGGGGGTAAACTTTACTGCATGTGCTCCTAAAGAATTATGGCCAGAAGAAGAATTAAGAGAAAAAGCATTAGAAATCGCTAAAGCAACTCATTGTACAGTAAGCTTTGAAGAAGATGTTAAAAAAGCTACTACAGGTGCTGATGTAGTTTACACAGACATTTGGGTATCAATGGGAGAACCAGACGAAGTTTGGGCAGAAAGAATTAAATTATTAAAACCATACCAAGTAAACAAAGAAGTTATGGCAAATGCTAAAGAAACTGCTATCTTTATGCACTGCTTACCTTCATTCCACGATCAAAAAACTGTTATCGGTAGAGAAATTTTCGAAAAATTCGGAATTCCTGAAATGGAAGTTACTGATGAAGTTATTGAAGGACCTCAATCTGTTGTATTTGATGAAGCTGAAAATAGAATGCATACAATAAAAGCTATTATGTATGCTACTTTATGGTAAGAGGTACAAATGGGAAAAAGAATAGTTGTAGCTTTGGGGGGTAATGCTTTAGGCAATACCCCTTTTGAGCAATTAGAAAAAGTTAAAATCGCTGCCGATATTATTTCTGATTTAGTTAAAGAAGGAAATGATGTTATTATCGGACATGGAAATGGACCACAAGTTGGAATGATTAATTTAGCTATGGATTATTCAGCAAATGGAAAGGAAAAAACTCCTTTAATGCCACTTGTTGAATGTGGAGCTATGAGCCAAGGATATATAGGTTATCATTTACAACAAGCTTTAGGTCAAGCATTCAAAGAAAAAGGAATTAATAAAACTGCTGTATCAGTTATAACTCAAGTTGAAGTTGCTGAAGATGACAAAGCATTTGAAAATCCAACTAAACCAGTTGGAATGTTCTACACAAAAGAAAAAGCTGAAGAATTAGAAAGAGAAAATGGATTTACTTTCGTTGAGGATTCAGGAAGAGGATATAGAAAAGTTGTTCCTTCACCAAAACCATTACACATTATTGAAATTGATGCTATTAGTAAAATGGTTGAAGCAGGACTTACAGTTATCACTGTTGGTGGTGGTGGAATACCTGTTGTTAATAAAAATGGTAGATTAGTTGGTGTTGATGCAGTAATTGATAAAGATAAATCAAGTGCTGAACTTGCATCAGAATTAAATGCTGATTTCCTTTTAATTTTAACTGCAGTTGATAAAGTTTGTATTAACTTTAATAAACCAGACCAAAAAGAATTAGACGAAATCACTGTTGAAGAAGCTAACAAATATATTGCAGAAGGTCAATTTGCTAAAGGAAGTATGCTTCCTAAAGTTGAAGCTTGTTTGGATTTCGTAAAAGGTGGAGATGATAGATGTGCTATCATTACTTTATTAGAAAAAGCATCAGATGCTGTAAAAGGTCTTACAGGAACTAAGATAGTTAAGTAGGAGGACGATTTGAACAATATATCACATAGAACTAGTTTTTTAGCTAAAATCGCTCTTTTTATTGTAGCTATTTTATGGGGAACATCCCTTACAGTAGTTAAGAGTGCAGCAGATGTATTTAAACCTAATTTTCTATTAGGTATTAGATTTACAATTGCAGGAATTATCCTTGCGGTAATTTTTCATAAAAAATTATTTAAGGCAGATAAAAAAGAGTTAGTAGCTGGAGCTATAATTGGGGTGTTTTTATTTGTTGCATATTCAAGCCAAACTCTTGGAGTTACTTTTACAACTCCAGGACGTAGTGGATTTTTATCAGCATCATATTGTGTAATCGTACCATTTTTATATTGGATTACAAACAAAGTTAGACCTGATAAATTCAATGTATCTGCAGCGATATTCTGTATTATAGGAATCTTTTTTATTGCCATGGCAGGAGAGAGTGGTTCAATTTTTAATTCAAGTATAACTGCAATTTATGGAGATGCACTTGCGCTTTTAAGTGGGCTTTTATTTGCATCTCATATCGTTATGGTTACAAAATTAGGAGTTGGAAAAGATCCATTTGTTTTAACAATAATGCAATTTTTAGTAGCTGGTGTTTTATCTTGGATAACTACATTTGCTTTTGAAAACAATGCTGGAATGCAAATTACTTTAAGACCAATGCTTGAAGTATTATATCTTTCTGTAATGTGTACAGCTGTTGCGTTATTATTACAAAATTTAGGACAAAAATATACAGATCCAAGTAGTGCAGCAATCATTTTAGGTTGTGAGTCAATCTTTGGTGTTGCATTACCGGTTGCTCTTGGAATTGAAAGCTTAACTGTTAAATCAGTTATCGGTTTTGTTTTGATTTTTATTGCCATAATAATTTCAGAAACAAAATTATCTTTCTTATTTAAAAAGAAAACTGAAGAAGTAGAAAATATAAAATAGAAGTCTTAAGACTTCTTTTTTTATTTGAAAAAAATCATTTTTGTTGACTTTTACTACGCTGTGTGCTACCATAAGAAATAAGGATAATTGGTTTCAATTGGGGACATCTTGAAAGATACATTTGCAATAATTTGCGGAAAATTAGTTTATCATTTAGGTAAAAAATATACTCCATGCAGTTCTTTGCCTGGAAAAATTGCTTTGAATTTAGAAAGAAATTTATTAAAAAATATAAAAAAAGAAAATAATACTATTATTTTTATAACTGGATCTAATGGAAAGACGTCAACAACATTTTATAGTTATTATGCTGTTAAAGATTTACATAATGATGTTGTTTCTAATCTTTCTGGTGCAAATATGATTCAGGGTGTTTTAACTGAAATATTAAAGAAAACCGAAAGAAATAATTTTAGTAATAAACTTTGCGTGTTTGAAGTTGATGAGTTAACACTTCCACTTCTTATTAAAAATGACTTAATTCCTAATTATGTTGTAATTACAAATTTGTTTGATGACCAAGTTGATCGATTTGGGTCAAAAGAGATTTTAGCAAAAACTTTGAGAGAAAATTTAGAAAAAACAGATGCGAAATTAATTGTAAACTTTGATGACCCTACACTTAGAATTATAACTGACGGAATAAAAAATGAGGTAATATACTTTGGCGTTCAAGGAGAAGAAAAGGAAGTAGAAAAAGATAATCTAATTTTTAAATACTTGAATTATAGTTCTGTTGGATTTTTCAAGACTAAAGATGACGATGAGTTTGTTGATTTAAAGAGTTATACATTAAGGGAATGTGAAAACAAAAAATATTGTGAAGTTTTATCGAAAGAAAAAAATTTTAAATTCGAAATAAAAAATAAAGAGAAATTTGATAATATTTCTAATAGATATAATTATGTTACCTCTTTTTCTCTGTTTATGACTTTAATTAAAGATGGTATTGTGAAATGTGAAAATCCTGAAGAAAAAATTTTAAACGCTATAAGTCTTGAAGTTAGAAATGGTAGAATGGAAGACTTTAAGTTTTTTGGTAAATCTACAAAGTTAAATTTAGTTAAAAACAAGGTAAGTTTAGAACTTTCTCTTATGGAATATGCAAAAGAAACTGAAAAATTTGATTTGGTTTTAGCTTTAGGAAATACTCCTGGTGACGGAAAAGATATGAATTGGATTGCTAAAGTTGATTTTAAAAATTTTGTAGATAATTCGATGGTTGATATGATTTTTATAACAGGAAATGCTTTTGAAATAGTAAAAGAAAAATTGGAAATGTATTTAGAAAATAATGGTTTGTACGAAAAATTTATTTTTATCTCTAAAGATGAATTTAAAGAAAAATTGAGTAAAAAAACTATGTTTTTAGCAGGAATTTCAGAGCTTAATGATATGAGGAATTTTTTGAAAAATAATAATTAGTATGTCTGTGATGAAATTTTATATAAAATTAAAGATTTATCTAAAATTGAAATGATAATTAAGAGTTTGAGGATTCGCCAAAAAGAAGTAGTATTTTAGGGGCGTTATGCCCTTTTATTTTATGAGAGGTATTATGGATTTTGAAAGATATATTGAACAAAGACATTCTGTAAGAGCATATACACCAAAAGATATAGAACAAAATTTGATTGATGAAATAAATTTAGATATAGAACGATATAATAGTTTAGCTAATTTGAATATTCAATTTATAACAAAGGAGCCCGATGCTTTTGGAAAAAGTATTTTAGCAGATTTTGGTAGATTTAAAAATGTTAAAAATTATATTGCCTTGATTGGGAAAAAATGTGATAATCTTGATGAAAAAATCGGATATTTTGGAGAAAAGCTAGTTTTAAAAGCACAAAGTCTAGGACTTAATACCTGTTGGGTTGGTGGAACTTACAGTAAAAAAAATAGTAGATACAAAATAGAAAAAGACGAAAAACTTATATGTGTTATTGCCATAGGATACGGCGAAACAAATGGTAAGGTTAGAAAGCTTAAAAGTGTTTCTTCTGTTGCTATAAGTGATGTAGAAATGCCAAATTGGTTTTTAAGAGGTGTTAAATTTGCCTTGCTTGCTCCAACAGCATTGAATCAGCAGAGATATATAATTAGTTTAAAGAATAATAAAGTTGAGATAAATTCAAAAATTGGTTTTTACACAAAAGTAGATTTGGGAATAGTTAAATGTCATTTTGAATTAGGTGTTGGTAAAGAACATTATTGTTTTGAATATTAGGAGAAAATTATGTTTGGGATTGATGTATTTTTAATATTAAATTGTATAATATATGTTAGTAGTTTTGAAAAAGATGATGTTGATAAAAATATTGTTGGCAAAAGTCTGTTTGAAATTTCGGATTTGTTGGAATGTAAGAAAAATTCTTTAGGAATTTTTCCGGCGGAAATAAACGAAGAGGAGTTTTCTAATATTGTAAATACAATTAAAAATAATAGAGAATTATATGAAAAGATTAAAATAGTAGATGTAGATAATTCTGTATATGGAAATATCTCGGGAAGTGATAGAGTAGTAAATGTAACATTTTTATATGAAGATAATCTGATTATTGTTTATAAAGGTACTGCAGGAGATTTTGAGTGGAAAGATAATGTAGAAGGTACTTATAATATTTCTGATACAAAACAACAAAGGATAGCTTTAAGATATTTTGACGAAATGGTTGAAAAGTTTAAAGATGTTAAAAAAATATATGTTTCTGGACATTCTAAAGGCGGAAATAAATCTCAATATATAGGTGTTTTAAGAGGAAATATGTCAAAACTTGAAAGAGTATATTCTTTTGATGGTCAGGGCTTTAATATTATATTTTTAAAAAAATATAATAAAGAAATAGAAAATAATAGGCATAAAATCTTTAATATTTGTAACGAATATGACTATGTAAATATTCTTTTATTCTCTATAGCAAATAAAATATTTATTAAATCTACAACTAATATTGGAAATGATGATGACAGACAATCTAAACTTAAACATAGATTTGGAGGTTTTCATTCTCCTTATTCAATGTTTAAAAACGAAAATGGAATATTAAAATTGAACGATGTTACTGAGCAAAGCGATATTATGAAAAACTTTGAGAAACTATTTGAATATTATAATACAAATATGGAAATTGAAGATAGCAAATTTATGTATTATAGAATGTCGCTATTTATGATGGAAAGCGGAAGTGAAGTGTTTGGAGAAGATATTCCTACTACACCAAAAGGATTTTTAAAAAGATTTACAAAGCTTACAAAGGAATATACAAAACATGAGAACGAATTGAGTTTTTCAGAAATAATGACTTTGTTTAAACCTATATTAACAGATATTGGTTCAATTTTAATAAAAGGAAAATTGAAATAATAAAATTAGAATAGAAAATAATTATTTAAGGAGATTTTTTTGAAAAAAATCTCTTTTTCTTTTTTTGAATTTTCTAAAAAATAGCCATAAAAATGTTGACTTTTGTATATATAAATGATAAAATATGTAGGTACATTTAATAATGTATAGTTATGTGCATTTTTAGAAAATAATTAAGGAGGTGAAGAAATGCCAACTATTAACCAGTTAATTAAACAAGGAAGACAA
>ERZ772956.1330-NODE-1330-length-17005-cov-12.983658_pt1 | contig 17005 bp, 18 predicted proteins | sample MGYA00580683_ERZ772956 | MGnify/ENA primary metagenome ERZ772956 (study PRJEB29015, sample SAMEA2738077) | human oral metagenome | biome: human oral; feature: human-associated habitat; material: saliva | place: China | collected 2212 ... | reverse complement strand
TTATCAACCCGATAATTTAGAGAGTACCAACCCCAACCCGATATTTTAGAGTGCCTATAAAAAAGCAGCTAACCATATTATCGGTTAGCTGCTTTGGATTTTTCTAAAATTTCTCTATGAACTTTTCGTGTGATGGGATATTTGTAAATAGCATAAGTACTTATGAGGATAAAAAAGACAGGGAGGAGAGTGGTGCAGGTGAAAATGCCGTTTAATGCATCGCTGTTTTGAACTGCTGCACCGCCCTTGAATCCGGAAATTTCTAAAATTATACCGAGAAGCTGTGCACCTATTCCCCAGGCGGCAGCCTCGATCAAGCCTTGGAATGAAAGGATTGCACCCTGACGATTTCTCTTGTTTTCCACATAATCGTAGTCACATAGATCATAATAAATCGAAGGTATCAGCTGCCAGTAAATTGATGTACAAAGTCCAGCAAAGAAAATATAAAGACCAATTTCAAAGATGTTATCTATCCCTACAATTCTTAGGAAGATCAGTCCTAAAATTACAATGGTATAAAATAATATGATAGTATTTTTTTTATCAAATTTTTCTGCACATATGCTGACGATGGGAATAGTTACAACTCCGACCATGGCTCTTGCCAGCAAAGCTGTTGAAATTCCAATAGGACTGAGGCGTAAGTTGTATGTTAGAAAATATACTATGTCACTCATCAAAATAGCGTATGTAATTAAGGCGGCGGTGCTGGCAAGTATCAGATATTTCATAGGTCCTAATTTTGCAATATCAAGGTATTCTCTGAAAATCTCCTTGATTTTTATATCTGCAATATGAGGAAGTTCGGTTTCTTTGCAAGGAGGATCCTTTTCCTCGGAAAAAAGGAATGTGATTATTATACTGACCATAGCCAGCAGACCGGTTACTGCACTTGCAATGGACCAAGAAGCACTAAGAGAAAAATCTAAGGTTTTGAAATATTTTATCAAAAGAGTCGGAAGTGTCATGGTTGTTGCTACGCCCAAGGTACTGAAGGCAGAGGCATATAGTCTGAGCTTTGTCCTTTCACTATAGTTATCTGTATATATTACGCCCAGGGCAAGGTAGGGAACGAAAAAACCTGTGTAGCTTGTCCACAGCACCATCAGGATTAGTCCGTAGTAGCAGGGTTTAAATGTCGTAGGTATGGGAAGATTTGAGAATATCAAAAACATTGAAAGTGCCAGAGGTATTGAAAATAAAAGCACCATAGGTCGTCTGCTGCCCAGCTTTGTGCTTACCCTATCTGAGCAGAAGCCTATGATGGGATTTATGAATGCGTTCCAGATGGCACCGAATGCCATGATGCTTCCCGCTGTACCCGGCTTGATTTCTGCAACGGTCGTCAAGAAAAACATCAAAAACGAGCCTACCATACTGTAAGCTAAAGCATCTCCTATAGAGGCACTCCCGTATACAAAGTAATCCTTTGCGGTCAGATGATTATTGCCTTTTAATTCGTCTGTTCTTATAAATTGCTTGTCTGATATCAAAGTTTCTTTTTTCATAATCTCTGCCGGTATATTATTTTATTGAACTGATAAATACAGAAAGAGAAGGACTTCCGTTTACACGCACTCTTGACAAAAGCCAAGGGTTATCTCCGGGATGAATTTTACCGTATTGGGTGGTTACACCACAGAGGAATCCGGATTTTTTCAAAGCCTCAACGCATTTATCGTTATAATCTCCAAATGGGTATGCAAAGGCATCTTTGTTGCCTCCCAGGACTTTTGCAGAGGTTTTTAGGTCTTTGACGGCATCTTTCAGTGAAAGAGCGGTAAATATTCCGCCATGTCCTATTTTGCCTCCGGGTCTGTGCATATTGTAGGAATGGGATTGGAGAGTTAATCCCGGATAATTTTTCTTTCTCCAGTGTTTTCCGTTATATTTTGCAATTATAAATGCAGTTGCAGGAACCTTATATTTTTTGAGCAGAGGTACACCGTTTTTTTCAAATAACCGGGTTCCGTCATCAAAGGTAAGTACAACACTTTTTTCCGGAAGGTTAACCTTGCCTTCAACATAGCTTTTTACTTCTTTCCACGTAGGAAAATAGTATTTGTTCTTTATAAGATATTTAAGTTCTTCTTCGAGAGCTTTGGTGGAAATACAGTTGGCATCAATTTTTTTTGGTGGCTTTTTTTCATTGTACACATTATGGTACATGAGTATTGCAAGTCCACGCTTTTTTCCTGCCTTGGTTTGAGGAGGAAGCACTGCTTTGATCGTACGCTGAATGCGGGCTGTTTTGCCATTCTTTGCAGTTACGGTGTAAGTTACTTTGTATGTTCCTGAATTTTTTATTACCGGAAGCTGCATTTTCACTTCTCCCGTAATATCATTGCCTTCGCCATCTTGTGCGGTGTAGCCCGGGTCTTTGTATTTTTCATTTACCGGAAGGGTCACTACCTTTTCGCCGGAAAGGGTTATAGTGGGAAAGGCATTTTCTTGTTTCTTTTTCTTGTCAAGGAATGAAAGAAGAATTACTGAAGCCAGTATCAAAAAAACGAGTATAAGTAAAACTGAAATGATTATTTTTTTCTTTGTCATAATGTTTCCTCTCCTAAATTACGGGTGAAAATTATATCGTTGTTTATGGTTCGATAAAATTCGTTTTTTAGTTTTGAGTATTTCATCTTGGGTCTTCCCATCAGCCACATGAGTTTTGTGATCGTGGATTCAAGTGTCATATCGTAGGCTTCTATCAGATTAAAGTCGCTCTTTACCTTTTTACCTACTTCGTAGACGGTCATATCACTTCCTTCATTTACAACTTGAGTTGCCATAACGACAATCTTTCCCTGATTTTCGATGGCTTCCTGCATTACCTGATAAAATTCATTTGCAAGTTCCTGAGGGAGACCTCCCACACCAAAACTTTCTATTACTATGCAGTCGTAGTGGTTGAATAGGTATCGTAAAATTTCCGGTTTTGCACCGGGTATCAGCTTAAAGAGGAAGATGCTTTCACTCATCTCATGGTAAAATGCTGTTTTTTCGATTATTTTCTCTTGATTTAAGTAACGGATTACTCGGTTATCCTGGATTATTGCAGGTGAGGGAAAGTTAATACTTGTGAAGGCATTGAAACTTTTGGCTCTCTCCTTCTTTGCACGAGTTCCTGCGATCACCTTGCCGCCGAATACTATAGAAATATTTTGCGATTCTTCATCGGAGGCATAGATGAAACTGTCAAGCAGATTTGTCTTTGCATCTGTTATATCGCTGCTGATTGGACGCTGAGAGCCTGTGATTACGATGGGTTTTTGCGAATTTTGTATCATGTAGGATAAGGCTGCTGCAGTATATGCCATTGTGTCTGTCCCATGGCAAATGACGAAGCCGTCGTAGGCATTATAATTATCTTCTATGGTTCTTACGATCATTTTCCAGTACTTTGGAGACATATTGGTGCTGTCTATGGAGCAGACCTGTATGCAGTTGACATTGCAGACTTTCCTTATATCCGGAACATAAGATAAAAGTTCATCTGTAGTAAGCCCCGGGGTAAGTCCGTTTTCATAGGTTTTTGATGCAATGGTACCGCCTGTTCCTATCATTAAAATGTTTTTTAGAGCTTTTTCCATAGATTGTCCTTTGTAGTTATAGCAGTATGGATGTAGTTTTATGAATTTGATTTTTATGCTTGTTGTTTTGGCTTTATTTGAATATGTGATAATATTGCCATATATTCCTATTTCTGTACACATTATAATTTACCAAGCTGCAAATATCAATATATTTAGCTTAGTAACAATATGGAGAGTTCCTTACCGGCTGTAAGGAATATTAACCATAAACATATTTTTCAGGCTATAAAAATGACTTGAAAGTGGTATAATATTAGCAGATATTTCCAAAGATAGATTATTGCTTAAAGTATGAATAGATTGAAAGGAATTGTAGGAATGAATGAAAAAAATTTACTGAACGGAGTAGAGGACACCTTGTATATTCCCCTTGCTGCAAGAATATACGCATCTGAGAAATTCCCGGAATTTTTCTATGATGAAAAAGCCTTATCATTAAAACAATACATACCGACAGACAGCATAGAAAATAATACCACGGAATATTTTTATATGGCAAGTGTTTGTAGACAACAGACCATAGACAGAAAAATAAGAGGATTTCTGAAAGAAAATAATCGAAGCAATGTGGTGTTTTTGGGTGCCGGCTTAGAAACAGCCTATAACCGCATTGGAAACGCTGAGTCCGATTTTTTTCAAGTCGATTTACCAAATGTGATGGATATTAGGAAAAAGGTGTTGGGAAATGAGGATAATGAGAAGTTGATATCAGGAGATATGTTTACCCTTGACTGGATAAAAGAAATAGACACTTCGCAGCCGACCATGATTGTAGTTTCAGGTGTGTATCAGTATTTTGCCGAAAGTAAAATCATAGATATGATCAAGAAAATGAAATCACGAATTGCTAAAGGTGAAGTGATATTTGATGCAACGAATTCTAAAGGTCTGGAGCTTGCCAATAAATATGTGAGAAAGACCGGAAACACAGATGCACAGATGTATTTCAGTGTAGATAATCCAAAAGATTTTGCAAACCGCACGGATACAGAACTTATGGCAGTTGATGGATTTTTTAGAGACGCCCTTAAAGAGTGCCGTGGCTTGAAGTTGATAACCAGAATCTATATGTATTTTGCAGATAAATTGCATAGAACGCTGGTTATTCATTTAAAGTTGAATTAAGAACTAATAGTATTAAGAACGATTTAACCCGTTATTGGGAATTTATGCTGATAAAAAAATTAAGTAATAAAAATTAAGTAATGTAATATGGTATCCTAGGGCAGCTTGGAGACAATATTGCAGATAATGAAGACGAATCAAAAGAGGCAGAGGTGACAAATGTTAAAATGATGCGAATTTAAGGGATGTATATTTGTTGCAGGAAAATAGTGATAGTGATGAGCAGAATAGAAAATCTATTCTGCTCATCACCGTTTTTCTGGTTAGGGACTTTTGCGGCAGCCCTTTTTTTCCACCACATTGAATCACACTTGCAACTTGCCTATTTGCAGAAAACCTTGTAGAAACCGTAGCCCTTGGCATCCATTTCATCATAAGGGATGAATCTTAGAGAAGCTCCGTTGATGCAGTATCTTAAACCGCCTTTTTCTGCAGGACCATCATCAAATACATGCCCCAGGTGAGAATCCGAACCTTTAGTGCGGACTTCAGTACGCTTCATACCGTAGCTTGTATCGTTCTTTTCAATCACTTTGCCGGAAAGAATGGGTTTGGAGAAGCTGGGCCAGCCACAGCCGCTTTTGAATTTATCACTGGAAGAAAATAAAGGCTCGCCGGTTATCTTATCCACATAAATCCCCCTTCTGTATTCATCATTCAGAGGACTGGAAAATGCCCGCTCCGTATCATTTTTCTTCATTACATCGTATGCCTTTGAGTCCAGCTTACTTTTTAGTTTATCCTTATTTGGAACCGGATAATGCTCATCGGTAAGAGGTTTGTCCGCCAGATTTAAATTGATATGACAGTATCCATTTGGATTTTTATCTAAGTAATCCTGATGATAATCTTCAGCTTTTACGAAATTATTTAACTTACCTGATTCCACTGCAAGTTTGCCGTGTTTCTTTGACTCGTATTCCAAAAGACTCTTAATGGAAGTCTTTGTATCCGTCACATGTGCCGCAGACAGTTTGTCGGAATCATCAAAGGTTTTATTGCTTTTTTCACCGTCTGAAGTAGGATAGTAGATTCCCGTACGATACTGACGCCCCTCGTCATTTCCCTGTTTATTAACAGACTTCGGATCGATTATCCTGAAATAGTGAAGCAAAAGCTCCTCAAGAGAAATTTTAGACATATCATACTCTATTTTAACCGTTTCGGCATGGTCCGATTTCTTTAGACTGCCGTAATCCGTATCAGAGGATTTGCCGTTGGCGTAACCTGTTTCTGTATTATAAACGCCGTGCAGTTTTTTGAAATATCCTTCAACTCCCCAGAAGCAACCTCCGGCAAGATAAATTGATCTGCGATTTGATTTCATTACATCTTCTTTGCGTAGCATTTTGCTGTCTCCTTTCGTATTATTTTTATCGTTGAAAGCACAGGCGGAAAGTCCTACCATAAGTGCCGTAATCAGTATAAAAATTATTATTTGTCTAATCATATTCACCCCCTATATAATTCGTAGTTGTTCAATTAACCCTGAAAGACTTACCGAGCACCAATTCACCGAGTGTCAATTTATTGAAAATTCAAGGATTCTAAACACTGACAAAATATTTGCCGATTTAGACCGTTAAGATACTCTACTAGCTGATACCCATTTTACATACTGCATACCAACAAATTATGGAGAATTTGAGGTATTTTGTGGTATTATATATGTGATTTGCCTGTAATTTAAAAATTAAAAATAACTAAGATGGTGAATTTATCCTATAATGTTAACTGAATTATGAAGGAATTGATATAATGTATGAACTGTGAAAATATCAATTGCCGTGGAGGGAATTTATGAGAAAAGGAAACAGAGAGATAACTGCCATAGATGAAATTATTTCTGTTATGGAAAAATGCGATGTTTGTCGTATTGCGTTGAATAATGGGGATTACCCCTATATACTGCCGCTTAGTTTTGGAATGGATTATAAAGGGGAGAAACTTACTCTTTATTTTCACAGTGCCCTTGAGGGAATGAAGCTTGATTTAATTAAAAAGGATAATAGAGCAGCATTTGAGATGGACTGTGAGGGAGAATTGGAATATCATAGAGAAAAAGGCTACTGTACATATAATTATGCAAGCGTTATCGGAATGGGAAAGATAACTTTTGTAGAGAAAGATGAGGAGAAAATATATTGTCTTGAAAAACTGATGGAGCACTATCATAGCGGAGAGAAGGCACCTTTCAGCAAGGCTGCATTGCCGAGAACTACTGTATACAAACTTGAGGTAGAAACGATAACCGGCAAAAGAAAGGTAAGCCCAAAGTCGGTAAAGTAGATTTAAGCTCAAGGTTTATAAAAAATTATCAGAGCTTTTTACAGATGATGAAGTTTTTGGAACATAATAGTATAAATGTGGTTTTATAGAGGCGTCAGCCTTTGTACAGAATAGTATAGATACGATTTTATAGCGGTGGGAGGGAACTTTCCATCGCTGTTTTAGAATTTACAGCTGCCGGGAGTATCTTATATGCAAATGAAATTCATATTAAATTCATACCACGATAGTAATGTATGATTAAAGAAGAGAAAGGATCTAAGAGGCATGGCTAAAATATTTTTTTTAGAAGATGAAAAAATAATAAGAGAAGTTCTTGCGGAATATATGGCAGTTGCGGGACACGAGGTGATTCCTTGCGAAAGAGGCGATGACGCTGTTGAGATGATTGAAGGCGGAGTGGAATTTGATATTGCGGTCTTGGACATAAGAGTTCCGGGAAAAAATGGGCTTGAGGTTCTGAAATATATAAAAACGCAAATTGGCGATGATGTAGGTACAATAATGCTTACAGCCTATGATGACATCAATACACAGCTGGAGGCTTTCAATTTCTTTGCCGATGACTACATCACAAAGCCGGCATCTCCTATAATTTTAATCAAGAGAATCGAGGCTATTTTAAGAAGAACCGGGAGAAAATCCGCAAAGACTATGACAAAAGGATTTATTGTGGATGAGGAGGAATATAGAGCATACTACGATAATGAAAATTTGGGACTGACAGTAAGCGAGTTTGTTTTGATGAAGACCCTCAGGGACAACCCCGGACGAGTTTTCAGCAGAGATCAACTTATAAATAAAATATTTGACGAAGAATATATTGCAAACGATAGAATCATAGATGCCCATGTAAAAAACCTTAGAAAAAAGCTTCCCCTGGATTATATAGAAACGGTTATAGGATTGGGGTATAGATGGAGGAAAGAAGATGAAATTAGGGAGTAAAACATTTTTATACAGTGTGATAATTGCCTTGATTATAGGTATAGTAATATTTTCTTATATGATTTTTCTAATGCCCGGAATGTATATGGACTATAAGGAAAAACAAAATTTGGATAATGCCAGATCCTCAATGGAATATTTTAATAACAATAAATCCCTTAAAAATCTTGAGAGCAGAGATGTCAACATATTTGGAATACTTATTCCGCAGAAAGGGAATAAAATTAAAATTACAGGAGCAGGATTTGACGGAGAAATTGAATTTATCAGCCCTGCAATGAAAGAACTTTTAAAAAAGGTTAGAAATATAAAGAGAAAAGACGCAGAAAAGGGAGAAGCTTTAGTTAATGATTTTAAACCTATTTTTGCATCAATTATGAAAGAAAATGCAGGTCTCATAAAAAAGAATTTTAGAATCAATATAGACAGTAAGAAAACCATTTCTCAGTTTGAGGCAAAAAAGCAAAGGCTGCACACATTTGGCAACATAAAAATGGGAGAGTTCAATGTGAAAAGTAAGTATTCAGGTTCCAGTTACACGACTTTTATCGGATTTTCCAAGAAAGGTACTGACACCATGATAATGATGAACAGCGTAATCACACCTACCGCCAAAGAGATTCTGCCGGTACTTTACGCTTCAACGCCAATGTTGATTTTGCTGATGATTTTAGTAGCATTTGGGGTTTCGGCACTATATTCCAAGAAAATTGTCGATCCTATAAAAAAATTGTCCATGGATGCTGAAAGAAGAATGTATCTGTCTTTAAGTGACCTTAAACCCATGACTGTATACGGGAAAGATGAGATTGCAGATCTTACGATGACTCTTAATCTTCTCTATGAAAAGCAGGCGCAAGCTTTCAGAAATCTTGAGGAAGAAATTCAGCGAAAAGAAGTTTATATGCGTGCCACCTCACATCAATTAAAAACACCGATTGCCGCATCGATGCTGCTTGTCGACGGTATGACAGCAAATATAGGAAAATTTGCTGATAGAAATGTTTATTTGCCGGAGGTCAAGAAACAGCTTAAAGAAATGATGTCCATAGTTGAGGAGGCTTCCAGTATAAGTGGTATGGCTGACAGCATTGAGTTTGAGCGAGTTGACCTTGCAGAGCTTTGCCGGGAAACCATAGGCAAAAATCGAATAAATGCAGATTCTAAGGGTATTAAGCTGGAATTAGAAACACGAGAAACAGAAATCCGGTGGGAAAGCAATCAGGGCATGCTCGGCAAAATACTGGAAAACTTAGTTTCAAATGGAATAAAACACACCGAAGAGAATGGAAGCGTAAAGGTTATCGTAGAAAAAAGGAAGATTACCGTTGGGAATAAGCCCGGTCATATTGATGAAAGTATTTCCGGAAGCATATTTGATCCCTTTGTTACCGGTGTTGATAATGGAAGCTCAGAGGATAGAAAAGGGCATGGGCTGGGTCTTTATATAGCAAAATATTTTGCCAGAAAGCTTGACCTGAAACTTAGAGGAGAAAACTTGCAGGACGAAGTTCAGTTTGTACTGGAGAAAAGAGGCAGAGATGATTAGATTGGATAATGTTAAGGTCAGCTTCAAAGAAAAGGTGGCTGTTGATCTTGGAAGAACAATAGAAATTGAGAAAGGCGAGAGAGTTGGAATTATAGGAAGCAATGGTGCCGGGAAGAGTACACTTCTTAAAAGCATACTTGGACTTGTACCGCATCAAGGTAATATAACCCTCGGGATTCCATCAAATGAAATTGCTGTGCACATGCAACAGAATGAGTATATAGAAACCGTTCCCATCAGAATTATAATTGAAATGATAATGGGATGCAAAATTCGTGACAATCCAAAGCTTGTTGAGATGATTAAGTTTTTTGAGTTTGAGGATTGCCTGAAAAAGAGATGGAAGCATCTTTCCGGCGGTCAAAAGCAGAGACTTACGCTTATTCTGGTAATGTGCAAAGACAGTGAAATTGTGATGTTCGATGAGGTGACATCAGGTCTTGATTTTGAAACTCGCCAGCGTCTGATGGATAAACTGGTGGAATGGTATAAGGACAAGAACACAACACTTTTGATAACATCACATTATTATACGGAATTAGAGAACTTAGCAACGAAAATTCTTTACTTGAAGTCAGGCAAAGTTGTGGATTACGGTTCAAAGGAAGAACTTTTTCATAAATATTGCGGGAATTCTGTGCTTATATTCAGGAACACAAAAAAAGCGGAAAACATTGCAAAAATGCACAGACAGCTTATAGCACCGGGGGGATTTGTAGTGTTGTCATGTAGAGATATAGACGAAGAATTTGAAATTACAGAGAAGTTGGTTAGGAATCATATAAACTACAGAAGAAGTGATAACGATATTGAGATTATGACTATTAATGCAGGGGGAAACAATGAATAAGTATACTATCAAATACGAATTTCTTAATACGATGTACAACGGATATGCGTTTTTCTTTGGAGCGATATTCCCTGTGCTTTTAATCCACTTAATCAGCAGAAGTGCACTTAAGGATGTGCCTGCAGATGTAAAGCCGGAGGTGGTAACTACAATATTTATCGGAATGGCAATGCTCGTTCCGCTTGCCAGTATCTTTTTGAGTCATGCAGCTACATATTCAAATGAACTGGATAAGAATGTGCCTGAGCGGATTCTGCTGTTTGGATTTTCGGAAAAAGACATTTTATTTAACAAAATGGCTTCCAATTTCATATTTTTAACATTCTGCATGATGATTTATTTTGCAGGAACTGTGCCCTTCATGGAACTGGAAAAACCTACTTTAGCAGCGGGAACTCTTTGGCTTTTCGGAATATATTTACTCTCGGGGATACTTATGACCTTGTCCCACGGTATTTCGACTTTGATAAGAAAGTTCGGACCGACATACGGGGTTGTAATGGCTTTATACTTTGCAATGATGATTTTGAGCGGATATATGGGAATCTCCGTGTCAGATTTACCAAAGTCCCTTAAGTGGATTTCAGACCTGCTGCCTACTACTCAGTTGGGAAACAATTATATAGATTTCTGGCTTGGAAAGGATTATAACTTTGGACCTCTTGTTCAATCTATGATTTTTATGGCGGCATTGAGTCTTGTAGTGCTGCTGAGTGCATTTAAGATAAGGGGGAGAAGAAACTAAGTTCAAAATCAGGAAGAAAAGGTCGTCCCATTAGCAAATCAATGAGTTTGCCGGTGAGACGACCTTTTCTTTTTAACAATTATTCATTTTAGGGCATTATATGTGAAAGCTTTCGGGGTTGCAGCAAGCTATACTGCTTAAAATTTTCGCTTTCTTGACTTATCATAATATGATTTGTATAATAAGTAAAATGATAAAATATAATGTTTGATATTAGTAAAGATAATGGAAAGAAAATATGAAACCGAGATTTGTGGAGCGGTATGTATTTAATTAGAGAGGGATAATATGGATAACAGAAAGTACGAAGCACTTATAAACATAGCAGAAACAGGAAGTATTACCAATGCAGCTGAGCGGATGGGATACACACAGTCAGGGATAACTCAGATGATAAACAGTCTGGAAAAGGAGCTTGGTGTCAAACTCTTGACCAGAACCAATAAAGGTGCGATTTTGACTCCTAACGGTGAGGAATTACTACCTTTGATGAGAGAGGAGTTTCGCTGGGAAAGAACTATACAGCAGGAGTGTGACAGAATGACAGGAAAAGAAACAGGTAGCGTAACTGTAGGATGTCTGTCCAGCATCAGTACTGCGTGGATGCCCGGCATTTTAGAAACCTTTGCAAAGAAGTACCCGAACATAAAGATAAAAATGGTAGAAAATGAGGCTCCGAGTTTAGAAAGGAAGCTGCTTAACGGCAGAATCGATGTGGCAATTATGGAGGTAGATAAGAAGAAAGCTTATGTATCAAAGGTGCTGCTGAAGGATGAAATTTTCGCTATATTACCACAGCACCATGAGCTTGCAGGAGAAAAGAGAATTTCACTGGAGGAGCTGATAAAATATCCGTTTATATCATATGCGACAGGTGATACCGCCTCAATTCAGGGATGGCCCGAAAACAGAGTGCCACAGGCAAAGCTCAATGTCATGTATGCCTGTAAGAATGATTTGACTGCTATACAGATGGTAAAGCACAATCTGGGGGTTTCCATTGCAGGTCATTTGATGCTGAGCAGTTATGAAGCCGGAACGGTTAATATCCCTTTAGATCCTCCAATGTATAGATTTCTTGGGGTTGCAACTCGTGCAGGGGAAAAAGCTCTGCCGGCAACACAATCCTTTATCAATACGGTATTTGATGTTATAGGCAAGACTTATTGATTTTTGAAGCGTTATATACTAAAGGCACATATAAAAAAATGAGACCGTAGCTTAGTCGTTACGGTCTTTTTGCGTCTCCTTTGAAAGAGGATGTTCCATGTAAAGATTATTTAGACAAGGCTTCCATATGCAGGGGTTTCTGCTGATGTAAAGAGAACTTGTGGGATATACATTCATTGTTGCTGAAGAGGAAGTCATTTCTTGGATATAGAAAGAAAGACTTTCAAAATTTGCCTCTTACAAAATTCTTACAAAATAATGATAAAAATGTTACAATATACAGGATAAATATAGGATAACTTCATACTACCGGCAATTTAAATAAAGATGTTGATACGACTAACAATCGTTTGGGTGGAACAGTAGCAGAAAAAAATAAAAGATTGATGGACATCCTGACCGGTATAGCAGGAATCAATTTTGGAGATTTTAAGAATAACGATATTGACGCTTTTGGTGATGCTTATGAATATTTAATTTCAAATTATGCTAGTAATGCAGGCAAGTCCGGTGGAGAGTTTTTCACTCCTCAGACGGTTTCAAAACTTTTGGCAAGACTTGTCATGGATGGGAAAACAAATATTAACAAGGTGTATGATCCAACCTGTGGGTCTCGTGTCATAATAATGACAGAGGCAAATAGTTCAGTAAAATCAAGGGGGTTGAAGTTTCTACCAAAGTTTAAAACTAAAGAAACTGATAGTTTATGTGTTGCTTAGAGTCATTATCCATAAAAATAATGGTTGTAAGCAGCACATAAGCGAAAGAGAAAAAGAGGTAGTGTATGCGATGGATATTAAAAATTATCTTATTTCCGATTAGTCTTGTCTTATCAATTTTGACAGCTTTTCTGACATTCCTGCTTGGAGTTGGAACGGCATTACTTTATATTGTAACGACAATCTGTGTGTTTGTAGCATTTGGTTCATTCTTTATGCTACACAATCCAAAAGCAGCAATATAAGCACTCATCATCGGATTTTTACTAAGTCCCTATGGACTTCCAATGATAGGAGCGACTGTGATAGCGTTTATTGAATTGATAAATGAGAAGATTAAAGCAGTGTAGACAAATGCAAATTTACAGGGTGAGCGTGATATTGGAATGTGCAAAGAATGTTATGTTGATAATAGTAGAATAACACCACTTTTAAACCCATTTGATTGCTTGGAAAATCATACACAATATATCTGTGGTACTTGTGGTAGATGCATTTGTATTGAGCATGATCAAAATCGAGGTTTACAGCGATGGAATTTTCCTTTCAAGTCATTAGAAATTGCTAAGTTATATTTGAGAACTGCTGATTATACAATGAAAAAATCTTGTGGAATCTATGAGATTAAGAGTAAGAATAGCAGATTATCATACAAAATCTTTGCGGATAATGAAGACTTGCAAGTGTATCTGAGAAAGAATAAAGATAAAATCTGTGAAACGATGTCTCCTATTTTTCGAGTTGAAGAATATAATGAGTATTCTAATACGCAGGTTAGAAAATTAACTTTTGACGAAATACAAAAATATATGTCGGAAAGAGAAATTTGAAGTTGTGTAGGTGATGAATATGATATTTCATGAATTTGGTGATAAAAATTTTCCACATATATTATTGATACATGGCGGAGGTAATTCCTGGTGGAATTATCTTCGGCAAGCTCAAATGTTATCCGATAAATACCATGTAATTTTACCAACACTTAATGGTCATGGAGAAGAACATCAAAAAGATTACATTTCAACCGAAGATGCTGCACTGCAAATTATGGATTATATAAAGAATAATTGTGATGGGAAATTGTTTGCTGTGGGTGGCGTTTCGCTGGGTGGTCAAATTGCAATTGAGTTATTATCATTAGATAGTGATATAGCTCATAAAGCAATAATAGATGGGAGTATTTGTATTCCTCAACCCAAATTAGCAAGAATTAGTATAGTTATTGTAAAGTTATTTGGAAAACTTATGTTTAGCAAAGTGGCAAGCAAAATCCAGTTGAGTTTAATGAAAAAAATGTATCCCAATATGGCTTATCCAGAAGAAATAGAAAACTACTATATGGAGGATATGCCAAGGATTCCCATTAAAACATTAGTTACTATGTACCAAACATATATGGGAAGATATACACTTAAAAATGCTATTACAGAAAGTAAAGCACAGGTTTTATATATTTATGGTGAAAAAGAAATGAGTTGCGTTAAGGAGTCGGCTAAGCTATTTAAGGAAATGCATCCCAATTGTACTCTGTATGAAGCTAAAGGTTATAATCATGGATATTTATCAGCTTATCTACCTTTAGAGTGGATGGCTCTGGTTAATCCATTTTTGAAAAACAATATTTATTAATAAAACCTAAACCTAAATTATAAAGTTATATGACAAATTAGAAATTATGGAGGTAGCAATGAACAAGATTACTTGTATTTGTTTAGGTGTTAAAGATATGGAAAGGTCAATCAAGTTTTATAGAGATGGTTTAGGATATAAGACTGATTGCAGAGAAAATAATCCGTCAGTATGCTTTTTTGATACTCCGGGAACAAAGTTTGAACTATTTCCTTTGGAACAATTAGCAAAAGATATTGATGAAAATAATCCACCAAAAGGGAATGGATTTTCAGGAATTACATTAGCCTACAATGTTGAACATAAAGAAGATGTAGAGACTGTAATTGCATTAGTAAGAAAAGCAGGTGGAAAAATTGTAAAAGAGCCACAGGAAGTTTTTTGGGGTGGATATCACGCATATTTTTCGGATTTAGATGGATACTATTGGGAAGTTTCATGGGGACCGAATTTTCAATTTGATGAAAATGGATTGCTGAAATTTTGAGGATAAATAGGGAAAGAGTATGCCATAAAGTAAGGAATATTTGATTTTGAAGGAGGTAATCATAGTGAATGAATTTAATGAATTTGTTCGTGAGATTTTTTCCGCAGCAGGTGATATTGTCATAAGATCCATGATGGGCGGCTACCTTATATATTTTAACGGTAAGCTGATAGGTGACATTTGCGATAATGAACTATTTTTAAAGAGAACGCCGACATCGGACAAACTTCTTGCAGACTCAGAATTGCGTTATCCGTATGAGGGTTCAAAGACATTGATGTATGCATTCGACAGATTTGAGGATATGGATTTGATTACTGAACTACTGAAAGGTATGTATGCGGAACTGCCAGAAAAGAAACCCAAGAAAGCTAAATGAGACAAACAAGCTTCAGTTTGTTGAACTTAGCAAGGTATAAGTTTCTATGAGATGAAACCTGTAAAACTTGTACGGATATTGTAGGGTAAGAAAAAATAAGCAGATATGGTATCTTTTTGGTAGCTAAACAGACAAAATATCTTGTTTTTTGCAAATAATACTTAAAAAGAATGTTGATTTATCAGCATTCTTTTTCATTTCAAATCAATTCTCGGAATTAGAAAATAGGTGATAAAAACAAGACGTATGATAATGAATTCATAGACTCTTTAGCAAAAGGATTGAATAACAGGTGGGGAATTGTTGACTTAAACGAGAAGAATAAGGGTAAAGATAAAATAACAATTAAAGACTATAGAGACTACATAGATTGTGAATTAATTGAAATTGATAAATATAATAACCGGAACTTTAAAGATCCTAAGTTAAAGGAATTTGCTAATGCATATATTAATAATCTTAAGGAAACAAAAGAAGCTATATTAAAGAAAAAATCTATATTAGGGGAAAATTTTGTGGATAGTACGTTCACAGATGAATGGGAGAAATATCAAAGAAAACGTTATGAATTACTTTTAGATATTAATTCAATAGTGGAAATTCCTGTAAAAAATAAAAAATCCCTTAATAAGATATTGAAAAGTGGTAAAGAAATAAAAGAATTTAATAGAGTATACGGAATATTAGTAGATACTTTTAAACCTGAAAACTTCGAAGTTGAAAATGTTAGTGGGCCTAATGGAAATGAGAAACGCTACAGAGGTAATTTTGAAAACACTACTGGTTATGACATTAGACATATATATATTTTAATTGAATGTTATGATGAAGAAGACAGAGTTTATTTTTCAAGAAGATTTGAACCAGAAGATGTATGGAAAAATGGAACGGAAAAAAGTTTTGAATTCTCAATTCCGGATTCAGATAAGGAGTTCAAATACTTTAAGGTTTTCATAAGTGAAAAAAGTCTCAGACTTAATAGAAAAGGTTATTCTTTAGAATATTAATAAATATACTAGTTTACCTTATACAAATATAACCCCCCCTTGGTATAATAATATTATATCAAGGGGGGGTATATATATCACTATGTTAGCAGTTAGACCTAATAATATTTTTCTCGCATTGCTCGTTAAGATTAAAGTTCTTGTTGCATACGCTGTATCTAAGAATTATGTCGTCGTTATACTCCTAATAATTCTAAGTTACACCGCATTATTCCCACTCGATTGTAGCTGGTGGTTTACTTGTAATGTCATACACTACGCGGTTAACGTGAGCTACTTCGTTTACGATACGTGCAGAGATTTCTTCTAACGCTTCAAAAGGAAGGTGAGCCCAGCTTGCAGTCATACCGTCGATACTTGTTACGGCACGAACAGCTACTGTGTAGTCGTATGTTCTAACATCTCCCATAACTCCTACTGAACGGATATCTGGAAGACATGTGAAGTATTGCCATACTTCTCCTTCTAATCCACGTTTAGCGATAACATCACGTAAGATGAAGTCACTGTCA
>ERZ772956.1327-NODE-1327-length-17036-cov-6.801543_pt1 | contig 17036 bp, 16 predicted proteins | sample MGYA00580683_ERZ772956 | MGnify/ENA primary metagenome ERZ772956 (study PRJEB29015, sample SAMEA2738077) | human oral metagenome | biome: human oral; feature: human-associated habitat; material: saliva | place: China | collected 2212 ... | reverse complement strand
CGAGGCCCACGCCGAGGAGGACAAGAAGCGCCGCGAGGACGCCGAGACCCGCAACTCCGCCGAGCAGCAGGCCTACTCCATCGAGAAGCTCCTCAAGGACAACAAGGACAAGCTGCCCGAGGACGTCCACTCCGAGGTCTCCGAGGCCGTCGCCGACCTCAAGAAGGCCCTCGAGGGTGACGACATCGAGCCGGTCAAGACCGCTCAGGAGAAGCTGAGCTCGGTGGCCCAGAAGGTCGGTGAGGCCCTCTACCAGGCCGACGCCGCCGCCCAGGCCGCGGGTGACGCCTCCGCCTCCTCGGCCGGCTCCACGTCCTCCGACGACGAGGACATCGTGGACGCCGAGATCGTCGACGACGAGGACTCCAAGTGACCTCGGCCGGCCCCACCCCCGAGAACGAGGGCATCGACCCCGAGCTCCAGGCGGCCGTCGAGTCGGCCTTCGAGGAGGTGCCCGACGACGTCCGTGAAGGACTCGCCCAGGGCTCGCCCGAGGGCACGGCCGGCCAGGCCGACGCCGCCTCCGATGAGGCGGCGGGGGAGGACCCCCTGGCCCAGGCTCAGGCCCAGGCCGCTCAGGCGGCTGACGACCTGGCCCGGGCCCGGGCGGACCTCTACAACCTCCAGCAGGAGTACCAGGGGTTCGTGCGCCGCTCCCGTGAGGGCGCGGCCTCCCACCGGGACGCTGGTGCTGCCGGCGTCGTTGAGGCCCTCATCCCGGTCCTCGACGAGATCGAGCTGGCCCGCCAGCACGGCGACCTGACCGGCACCTTCGAGACCACGGCCGGCAAGCTCGAGTCGATCCTGGCCGAGAAGTACTCCCTGGAGCGCTTCGGCGCCGTGGGTGAGGTCTTCGACCCCACGCTGCACGAGGCCCTCATGGCCACCGAGTCCAGCGAGGTCACCGAGCCCACCATCGCCGCGGTCCTCCAGCCCGGATACCGCCTGGGTGAGCGCGTCGTGCGCGCCGCCCGCGTCCAGGTCGCCAACCCGGCCTGATACCCACCGCACCACTCACCCCGGCCCGACGGCGGACCCGAGCCAGCAGCTCTGGCCGGTCCGGGTCCGCCGTCGGACCGACAGGTGCACCGGGACTCCCGAGGCCCCAGGGCCGAGGTGCCCCCATCTTCAGCTTCAGTAAGGAAAACCCACGATCACCCGGATAAGGAGGCGGTGAGACGACCATGGCCAGTCAGGACTGGATGACGAAGGACTTCTACGCGGTCCTCGGCGTGAGTAAGGACGCCGACGCCGCCGCAATCAAGAAGGCCTATCGCACACTCGCAAAGAAGTACCACCCCGACCGCAACCCCGACGACGCCGCGGCGGCCGAGAAGTTCAAGGAGATCGGAGAGGCCTACGCGGTCCTGTCCGACGAGGCCGAGCGCAAGCAGTACGACGCGATCCGCTCGATGGCCGGAGGCGGCGCCCGCTTCCAGGCCGGCGGCCCGGGAGGGGCCGGCGGTGCCGGCTTCGAGGACATCTTCTCCTCCATGTTCGGCGGCCAGGGCGGCAGCGTCCGCTTCGAGACCGCAGGCGGTGCCGGTGAGCCCGACCTCGACGACCTGCTGCGCATGTTCGGCGGCACCCCCAGCCCCACCCGCTCCGGTGGCCGCTCCGGCCCCTTCGGGTTCGGCGGCTTCACCCCCCAGCCCCGCCCGCAGAAGGGCGCCGACGTCCTGACCTCGGCGACGCTGGACCTGCGCGACGCCGTCGCCGGCACCACCGTGGAGCTCACCGCGGACGGACGCACCATGAAGGTCCGCATCCCGGCGGGCGTGCGCGACGGCCAGAAGATCCGCCTGCGCGGCAAGGGCCGAGCCGGCCTGAACGGCGGCGAGAACGGCGACATGGTGGTGACCATCAGCATCAAGAAGCACCCCGTGTACTCCGTTGACCCGGTCGACGGCACCAACCTGCGCATGGACCTGCCGGTCACCCTGCGCGAGGCGGCCCTGGGCGCCACGGTCGAGGTCCCCCTGCTCGACGGCGGAACCTCCAAGATCAAGATCAAGCCCGGCACCTCCTCGGGCACCGTCATGCGCCTGCGCGGCAAGGGCGCCACCACCCGCAAGAAGACCGGCGACCTGCTGGTGACCATCGAGGTGGCCGTCCCCAAGAAGCTCTCCAAGGCCGCCAAGGAGGCGCTCAACGCCTTCGACGAGGCCATGGGTGACACCGACCCGCGGGCCACCCTCATGGAGGAGGCGGCGAAGTGAGCCGGCACCGGGCCGGGCAGGGCCTGGGGCACCTGGCTGACGACGCCGCCGAGCGCGCGGTCTACGTGGTCTCGGTGGCGGCCGAGCTCGCCGGGATGCACCCCCAGACCCTGCGCCAGTACGACCGGCTCGGACTGGTCAGCCCCGCCCGGACCCGCGGGCGGGGCCGGCGCTACTCCCACCGCGACGTCGAGCGCCTGCGCCGCATCCAGTCCCTGTCCCAGGAGGGCATCAACCTCGAGGGCATCCGCCGCATCCTCGCCCTGGAGGCCCGCGTGGAGGAGCTGGAGGCCGACAACGCCCGCATGCGCAGCCGCGAGGCCGTCGTCCAGCGGATCTTCGCGGCGGCGGCCGACGGTGAGGTTCAGGTCGTCGCCCCCGGGCGCCAGGGCCGCGGACCCGCCGCGCGCCACCCCGAGGCGGGGCGCGGACGTCCCGCAGGTACAGCGGGAGGCGCGAGCACTGCTTTGGTGCCCGTGCGTCGGTGGCCCTGACTGGCCCTGACTGACACTGATCGGGACTGACGCGCGCTGACGAGCGCCGGCGGGCAATGATGAGCACCGGCGCGTCCTGGACGCGGCACTGAGACGCCAGCACCGATGCAGCATTGAGCCCATCGGCCTGGCCGGCGCCTGCGGCTGGCTGGCACTGTTGGCCCTGTATGCCGGTGGGCCCAGGCCGGATGGCCGGCTGACAGGGCTGCGCCGACTGGCCTCCGCCGTCGGCCGCCGCTCCATGACCGTGTACCTGAGCCAGACGATCCTGTTCGGCATCATCTTCGGTATCATTCCGCTCCTGGTGACGGGCAGGCGCCTGTGGATGGGGCAGGCCGCGGCCGCCCTCGTCGCCCTGGGTGTCTGGCTGGCGAGCGTGGTCCTGTGCGCCGTCCTGGAGCGCGGTGGTCATGCCGGCCCCTTCGAGACCCTGCTGCGCACGGCCGTCGCCCGCAGCGAGCGCAGGAGGCCGACGCCGCCGCCCCCGCCCGCCGTCTGGCCCGGGATGCAGGTGGGACCGTGGCCGATGATGCAGATGGGGACCCACCCGGGAGCGCCGGCGCCGATGCAGCCGGGCATGCCGCCAGTGGCTCAGCCGGGAGTCCAGCCGGAGGCACCGGTCCAACCGGGCATGCCGCCTGCGCCGCAGCCGGGACCGCAGCCGGCCCCCTGAGCCGGCCCGACCAGGGGCCGTCCGCCGGAAGAATGGCCGGGCGTCAGGCTCCTCCTTTCGGTGGAGAGGATCTCGGCGCTTAAGGCGGACGCTGTGGAAGCACTGGTTTTCATACGGTCGAGTCATGAACACGACGACTTCCTCCGCGACCTCATTCACTGGTTCCCGCGGCCTGCGCTACCCCGCCCCCGACGTCGCCCGCGGCTTCATGCTGCTGCTCATCGCCCTGGCCAATGTGGGGTTCTGGGTGGCGGGTCCCGAGGGCCGTGCGCCATCGACCGCCGACAGGACCTGGGCCTTCATGCGTGCCCTGTTCATCGACCAGCGCGCCTACCCGCTGTTCGCGCTGCTCTTCGGCTTCGGGCTGGCCACCATGGTCAACCGGCGCATGGCATCGGGCATCGACGCCTACTGCCAGCAGCTGACCGGCGGGCTCCGGGCGCCGTCGGCGGCTGAGCTCGACCAGGCCCGGGAGCAGGCGGCCGTCGACGCCCGCCGCCTCGTGCGGCGCCGCGGCCTGTGGATGGTCCTGTTCGGGCTCATCCACGGCGCCTTCTTCCCCTCGGAGATCATCGGCACCTACGGCATCGTCGCCGTCGTCTTCGCCGGGTGGTTCGCCCACAAGCACCACAAGCGCCAGCTGGCGGTGTGCGCCCTGGTTCTTCTGTCCCAGTTCGTGCCGGTGGTCCTGGCCATGCTCTTTGGTCCCGGCGGTGAAGCGGCCGCCTCCGGCGCGGCGGTCCCCGCCCCGGCGGCTGCGGCACCCACCGGAGCAGGTGAGTCCGTGGCGTCAGCGCTGCCCTGGTTCGTGACCAACGTGAACGGGTGGTTTGCCATCGCTCTGAGCGCGGCCTTCACCACGATGGTTCTGCCCGCCGCCTTCCTGGGGGCCCGCCTGGCCGACACCGACCTCATCTCCCATCCCGAGCGTCACCGCGGCCTGCTGACGGTGGCTGGGATCGGTGGCTTGGGCCTGGGGGCGCTCGGTGCGCTTCACGAAATCCTGGTCCCGCTCACCAGCGCTCAGTCCTGGGCGGCCGACTCCGCCCTGATCATGGTCCTGGGCCTGGCCGGGGGCTGCGGCTGGCTCGCCGTCCTGGCCCTCTACGCCGGCGGGCCGACGTCGGACAACCGGCTGACCGGCCTCAAGTGGCTGCTGTCCAACGTGGGGCGCCGCTCCATGACCGCCTACCTGTCCCAGACGGTCATGTTCACCGGCATCTTCGTCATCGCGCCGCGGCTGACCGGGAGGTCCGTGTCGCCGGGGTTGGTGGCATCCGCCGCGGTGGCGGTGATGGTCTGGCTGACGACCGTGGTCGTGTGCGCGGTGCTGGAGAGGCTCGGCATGCCCGGTCCCTTCGAGGTCCTGCTGCGCGCCGCCGTCGCCCGCAGCGAGCGCAGCCGCACGAACCCGTTCCCCCAGCAGGTCCCCGACCAGCGCACGGCCCAGCTCCCCGGCCAGCCGACGAGCGCCCCGGTGCCGCCCGCCCCGTGGGGTGCTCAGGTCCCCGTCGCCCCGGTTCCCGCCGGAGCCTGAGAGCGGGGCTGGTGACCGACGCCATCGCGAGAGGGAAGAGCCCTGGTCCTTGGGGAGGAGGACCAGGGCTCAGCCCATCCTCCCGGGAGGAGAGGAGCGACCCGTCACGATGGCCCCGGCGGCGGAGGTGCCCTCGACTGCCACCCTCTAGCGTGGAGGGCATGAGACTTGCGACGTCATTCACCGGTGCTCGAGGGGTGCGCTATCCCGCCCCGGACGTGGCCCGTGGCTTCATGCTCCTGTTCATCGCCCTGGCCAACGTCCCCTTCTGGACCGCTGTGACGCACGTTTCCGCCCCATCTGATGCCGTCGACACGGCATGGCTGTGGGTGCGCTCCCTCCTGATCGACTCGCGGGCCTACCCGCTGTTCGCGATGCTCTTCGGCTTCGGACTGGTCACCATGGTCAACCGGCGCATCGCCTCAGGTGCCTCCTCCTATCTCAGCTCCCTGCCCGGCGTGGAGGCCGGCCGTGAGCCGACGTCGCAGGAGGCGGCCTGGGCCCGTGAGCAGGCCACCGTCGACGCACGTCGCCTGGTGCGGCGTCGGGGCCTGTGGATGATCCTCTTCGGCGCCGTACACGCCCTGCTCTTCTCCGGTGACATCATCGGCCCCTACGGCCTGGTCGCCGTCATCTTCGCCGGCTGGATCGCCCGCAAGCACTGGAAGCGGGCCGTGGCCTTCTGCGCCGTCGTCGTTGTTGCCGGCGCCGTCACGTTCCTCAACATGGGCAGCTTCCTGGCCTCCCAGGGGGCCGCCTCGGCGACGGACGCGCACCAGGGGGCCGGCGCCTCGACCGATACGGTCCTGTCCTACATCTCCGACGGCCTCCTGTCCTGGTGCGGAAGCCTGGTCTCGTCGCTGTTCTTCTCCATGGTCGTTCCGGCGATGTTCCTCGGTGCCCGCCTGGCCGACACCGACCTCATCACCCACCCCGAGCGCCACCGCCGGCTCCTGGTCGCCGTCGGCCTGGGTGGTCTAGGGCTCGGCGCCGCGGGCGGTATCGGCTTCGCCGTGTGGGCCGCGGGCGGCACCCTGGTCGCCTGGACCATGCCCCTTCACTCGCTCACGGGCGTGGCCGGGGCCTGCGGCTGGCTGGCACTGCTGTCCCTGTACGCCGGTGGGTCGCGGCCGGATGGTCGGCTGACGGGGCTGCGTCGGCTCGCCTCCACCGTGGGGCGCCGCTCCATGACGGCTTACCTCAGCCAGACCCTCCTCTTCGCCATCATCTTCATGGCCCTGCCCGCCCTGACCGGGATTGAGCTCCACCTGGGAGAGGCCCGGGCAGCAGGGATCGCGCTGGCGGTCTGGCTAACGACGGTCGGGCTGTGCGCCGTTCTGGAGCGGGGCGGACACACCGGCCCCTTCGAGGCCCTGCTGCGCACCGCCGTCGCCCGCAGCGAGCGCCGACGCCGGCCGGCGGCCCCTCCTGCCCCTGCGAGCCCGGCCTCACCGATGAGCGCCTCCAGTACTTACGACCTGGCGCGCTGAGACCCCGGAGCACAGGTAGGCGCCCAGGGCGATGGGGAGGGCTTCCCCGCAGGCCGGAAGGCGTGTGCCACCATGGCCTTGAGGGATTCTGTATGGTGGGACGGCCCGATGGCGGCCTTCAGGGCACGTCATCGCACTATGTCCTGAGGACTGTGAGTCGCCTCGCAGAACGTGAGGGGTGACCTGAGCGTTTCACAGGGCATCGTTGACACGGTAGCCTGCCTGCGTCCCCAACTCTGAAGGAAGCGAACAGTCCTCATGACTCAGCCCCCCAACCCTGGTCAGCCCTTCTACCAGCAGCAGCCCTCGGCCCCCTCGGCTCCGGTCCCGGGGCAGCCCTACCCGCCCCAGCAGCAGTTCCAGGGCGCTCCCGGTGCCCCTGCCGCTCCTGGTGCGCCTGGCGCCCCCGGCCAGCCCTTCCCGCAGGCTCCGGCGGGGGACAGCTTCATGGGCAACCTCTTCAATGTCTCCAAGCCCTTCGCCGAGAAGTTCGGCAAGGTGTTCTTCTACATTGTTGCCGGCGGCCTGATCGCGCTGTGGCTGTACAACGCCTACAACGCCGGCTCTGCGGCCGGCGACATCGACTACGAGTCGGGCAAGCGGTCCTTCGCGTTCGGAACCTTCGTTCTCGACCTGGTCTTCAACTCGCTGTGGACCTTCGCCCAGATCGGTCTGGTCCGCCTCTTCATCGAGCTGGTCATCAACTCCGCCAAGAAGAACTAGTCGCTGCCCAGCGGAGTAGCGTCTCCGCCGCAGCCAGGTGCTTGACCCTGACGGTCGTCGGCCCGCGTGGCCGGCGACCGTCAGCCGTTGGTGCCGTCTGCGCCCGAGTCGTCCTCGTCCCCTCGCACCGGCAGCTCGAGGACGGCCGTCAGCCCGCCGTCGGGGTTGGCGCTCAGGCGCAGCTCGCCGCCGTGCGCGGTGGCCACGGCCGTGACGATGGCCAGGCCCAGCCCGTGCCCGGAGCCCCGGGTCCGTCCCCGCCCCTCGCCGCGGACGAAGGGCTCGCGCAGGGACTCCACGCTCTCGGCCGCCACCACGGGGCCCTCGTTGCGGATCGTCAGGCGCACGCCGTCGTCCAGACACGCCATGCCCACGGTGATACGCCCGCCCTCGACGTTGTAGCGGGCCGCATTGCGCAGCAGGTTGGACACGCTCTGGCGCAGCAGCACCGGGTCGCCGGGGACCCGGGCGGGCAGCAGATGGGTGGAGACGTGAAGCCCGTGCTCAGCGACCTCCGGAGCGATGAGGCCCAGGGCGTCACGGACCGTGGCCTCCATGTCCACGTCCTCGTGGGCCAGCTTGCCGGACTGGGCGTCGGCCAGGTCCAGCAGGGCGTCGATCGTCTCCCGGTTGGCGCGGTTGGTCTCCAGGACCCGGGTCAGAACCCGGCGCAGGTCCTCGGCCGAGGCCTGCGGGTCGGACAGGGCGACGTCGATCATCGTCTGCGTGGTGGCCAGGGGAGTGCGCAGCTCGTGGGAGGCGTTGGCCGCGAACCGGCGGTGGACGGAGAAGGACCGCTCCAAGGAGGCCAGCATGTTGTCGAAGGTGTCCGCCAGGTCGTGGATCTCGTCGCGCGGGCCGGACAGGTCCAGCCGCTGACTGAGGTCGCCCGAGGCGGCGCGCTTGGCCGCCGCATTCATCGAGGACAGCGGCTGCAGCATCCGCCCCGCCAGGATCCAGCCGACGGTCCCGGAGAGCACCACGAGCAGCGCCAGCGCGCCGACGGCCGAGCGCATGATGCTGCTGAGCAGATCGAACAGGTTCGTGTCCACCTTGGCGACCTCGCCGACCTGCGAGACCGGCACGGCGGCGGTCTCCCCGACCGGGTCGCCGATCTGGATGCTCAGTGTGACGTAGCGCGTGTAGAAGTAGACCAGGGCGATGAGGACCACTCCGGCGGCCGTCACCATCCCGGCGTAGGTCAGGGTCAGACGGGCCCGAATACTCAGGTGTCGGGCGCGACGCAAGCGCTCTGGGCGGCCCGGCCGGGCGGCGTGGGCCTCCCTATCGGCGTCGGGCCGCGCCGCGCCGTCGACCCGGGGCTCCGGATGCCCCTGCCCGCTCATGCGCTGAACCTGTAGCCCGCGCCGGGGACCGTCTGGATCACGCGCGGCTCACCGAGCTTGCGACGCAGGTGGGAGATCGTCACCCGCGTGGAGTTGGTGAAGGGGTCGGCGTTGGCGTCCCAGGCCTTCTCCAGGAGCGTCTCGGCGCTGAGGACCCCGCCCTCGGCCTCCATGAGGACCTGGAGGACCGCGAACTCCTTGGGGCTGAGCCTGATGAAGCGCCCGTCGCGGTAGACCTCCCGACGGAAGGGGTCCAGGCGCACCCCGTGGGCATCGAGGACCGGAGTGCGGGCCGGCTGGCTGCGCCGCCCCAGGGCCCGCAGCCGAGCCACCAGCTCGGGGAACTCGAAGGGCTTGGTGAGGTAGTCGTCCGCCCCCAGCTCGAAACCGCCCACCCGCGCGTCCAGCGTCCGGGACGCGGTGAGCATGAGGACCCGCGTGCTGGGGTAGTCGCGCACCACCCGCCGGCAGACCTCGTCGCCGTGGACCACGGGCAGGTCCCGGTCCAGGACGATGATGTCGTAGTCGTTGATCTCCACCTGCTCCAGGGCGCTGGCCCCGTCGCCGACGACGTCGACGGCCATCGCCTCGCGCCGCAGCCCGGTGGCGATGGCCTCAGCCAGGTACTCCTCATCCTCCACGACGAGCACGCGCATCGCCCTGCCTCCTTCACTGTGGATTCTTTCGGCTGGTCCCTCAGCGAACCAGCCCCTGTGTTGCCACAACATAAGCGAATTTGTGAACCCCATGGCAACACCGCTCCCGGTTGGCTGTTCCCCGAACGAACGGACGCCACCGCGCCCCGACCCACGTGAGCCGAAAGGACCCCTCCCATGAAGCAGCCCCTCAACACCCGGATCCTCACCCGCGCCGCCACGGTGCTGACCTGCGCCGTGTGCGCCGTCGGACTCATGACCGGATGCTCCCAGGGCTCGAAGGCGGACTCGGCCGCCTCCGCCTCCGCCACCAGCGGGGACGACTACCTGCTCAAGATGGCCAAGTGCATGCGCGACAAGGGCATCGACGTCTCCGACCCCGACGCCAACGGCAACGTGCAGTTCCCCGACAACGAGGCCGCCACCAAGGCCGCCCAGGAGTGCGAGCAGATCGTCGGCCCCGCCCCCGGCACCGAGGACCTCGCCAAGCCCGAGACGCAGCAGGACCTGGTCAAGGCCGCCGAGTGCCTGCGTAAAGAGGGATACGACGTGCCCGACCCCGAGGCCGGCAAGGGCATCCAGCTCAACGGCGACATCCCCCAGGACGTCATGAACAAGTGCTTCTCCCAGGTCGGGAGCAAGTAACGCCGCCCTTGCGGGCGCCACCAGACCACAGGCTCGCGCGGCCCGGCTGCCGCGCAGACACACACTCAGACAGGCAGACACATGGATCAGACCACCACCTCCACGCAGGCCGACGACGGCTCGACCGGCACCGCGGACAAGCCGGGCACGGCCCACCGCACCCGACGCCGGGCCTTCCTGGCCATGGGGGCCGCCGCGATCCTGGCTACGGGCGCTGGTGCAGGCGCCTTCGCCTCCAGATCGGGCCCCTTCGCGGCCAAGGCCAAGCCGACGACGTCGACCTTCAACGGCGCCACCGACACCATCACCAAGGGGGACCTTCAGGGGCACACCTCCGTGACCGGCACCCTGCGCTACTCCGACTCGCGCAAGTTCAAGTCGGGCTTCGAGGGCGTTCTCATCCAGGTGCCCGACTCCGGGACCGTCCTGACCCAGGGGGACGTCCTCTACCGCACGGGCTCCGGGACCGCCTACCTCATGCGTGGCTCCCTGCCCGCCTGGCGCAACTTCGAGGCCGGTATGGAGGACGGCGAGGACATTCGCCAGCTCGAGACGGCCCTGAGGGACCTGGGGTACTTCGACTACGAGCCCGACGACCACTTCAGCTGGGCCACCACCAGCGCCATCATGAAGTGGCAGAAGGACCTCGACATGTCCCGGACCGGGACCATCCCGCTGGGACGGATCGTCTTCACCCCCGGGGACCTGCGCGTGGGGACGGTCACCGCCCGGGTGGGGGACCGCATCGCCGCCGACACCGAGCTCTTCGACGTCACCTCCACCACCCAGGTGGTCGACGCCAACATCAAGCTCTCCGACCAGAAGCTCGCCGTCGTCGGCACCGCCGTGACCATCAAGCTGCCCGACGCCAAGACCACCACCGGGAAGATCACCTCCGTGGGCACCCCCACCGAGAAGTCCTCCGGCTCCGAGTCAGGTTCCGGTTCCGGCTCAGGTTCCGGCTCCGGCTCCAGCGAGTCCAAGGAACGGGTCATCCCCATCACCGTGACCCTCACCGACGCCTCGGCGACCACCAACTTCCAGGAGGTCTCCGTCACCGTCGACCTGCCCAGCGAGAAGCGGACGGGCGTCCTGTCGGTGCCGGTCGGGGCCCTGCTGGCCCTGAGCGCCGACCAGTACGGCGTCGAGATCGTCGAGTCCGGCGGCACCACCCGCAAGGTGCCGGTCACCATCGGGCTGTTCGCCGGCGGGCGCGTGGAGGTCTCCGGCGAGGGCATCTCCGAGGGGCAGCGAGTGGTGGTGCCGCAGACATGAGCCGCATCCTGTCCCTGCGTGACGTGCAACGAACCTACGGGGAGCCGCCCGTGGCCGCCTGCGCGGGCGTGAGCCTGGAGATCGACTACGGCGAGTTCGTCGCCATCGTCGGCCCCTCGGGCTCGGGCAAGTCCACGCTCCTCAACCTCATCGGCACCCTGGACCGGCCCAGCGCGGGCACCGTCGAGATCGACGGCGTCGACGTCGGCTCCCTGTCCGACGCCAAGCTCTCGGCCCTGCGGGCCAGCCGCATCGGCTTCGTCTTCCAGCAGTTCCACCTGGCCGACGGCGTCAACGCGGTCGACAACGTCGCCGACGGCCTGCTCTACAGCGGGGTCCCCCGCTCCGAGCGGCGTCGGCGCGCCCGGGCCGCCCTCGAGCGCGTCGGCCTGGCCCACCGGCTCGACCACCGCCCCCACCAGATGAGCGGTGGCGAGCGCCAGCGCGTGGCCATCGCCCGGGCCGTCGTCGGCGAGCCCCCGCTGCTGCTGGCCGACGAGCCCACCGGGAACCTCGACTCCGCCTCCGGGGCCTCGATCGTCGAGCTCCTCCACGAGCTCCACGCCCAAGGCACCACGATCATCGTCATCACCCACGACAACGAGCTGGCCGCCCAGCTCCCCCGGCAGATCGCCATCCGCGACGGCCGCATCGTGGGGGACTCAAGCCTGAAGGAGATCGTCCATGACGACGTCTACGCTCCGGCGTGACCGGTCCACGGCCGAGCGGGCCGGCAACGCCCCGGCTCGGCGGCTCCAGCGCTCGCGGTTGCGCCTGGCCGACGTGCTGCGCCTGGGAGGCACCGGCATCAGGGCCCGCCCCACCCGCGCCTTCCTGTCTGCACTGGGGATCGCCATCGGTATCGCCGCCATGATCTCGGTGGTGGGCATCTCGGCCTCCAGCCGCGCCCAGCTCTCCGCCCAGCTCGACTCCCTGGGGACCAACCTGCTGACGGCCACCGCCGGCCAGGACCTGTTCGGCAACTCCTCCTCCCTGCCGCAGGACAGCGTCGGCAAGGTCCGCCTCATCGACAACGTCCAGAGCGCCTCGAGCACCGGGCTGGTCAAGAACTCGCTGGTCTACCGCACTCCGCTCATCGACAAGAACGCCTCCGGCGGCATCACCACCCTGGCCGCGGACAAGTCGCTGCTCGACGTCGTGGCCGGACAGGTGGACAAGGGCACCTGGCTCAACGAGGCCACCAGCAAGTACCCGGCCACGGTCCTGGGGCAGACGGCGGCCCAGCGCCTCGGTGTCGTCTCACCGGGAACCAAGGTGTGGATCGGCGGCAACTGGTTCACCGTGGTCGGCATCCTCAAGCCGGTGGTGCTGGCTCCCGAGCTCAACAACGCCGCCCTCATCGGTCAGGGCGTGGCCAGCGACCTGCTGGGGCACGACGCCAAGCCGACGACGGTCTACACGCGCAGCCAGGACGCAGCCGTCTCCACGGTGCGCCAGGTGCTCGCGCCGTCGATCTCGCCGCAGGCCCCCAACGAGGTCAAGGTCTCGCGCCCCTCCGATGCGCTGGAGGCCAAGAACGCGGCTGATAAGGCCTTCACCAGCCTGCTGCTGGGCGTGGGCTCGATCGCCCTGCTCGTCGGCGGTATCGGGGTCGCCAACACGATGATTATCTCGGTGCTCGAGCGCCGACGGGAAATCGGGCTGAGACGTTCCCTGGGCGCCATGCGCGGTCACATCCTGGTGCAGTTCATGACGGAGGCACTGCTGCTGGCCTCCCTGGGCGGCGCCCTGGGCTGCGTCATCGGGATCGGGGTGACTGCCGGGATGGCGGCCGCCAACGGCTGGCCCTTCTCCCTGCCGGTGATCGCCGTCGTCGGCGGGCTGGGAGTCACCATCGTCATCGGCGCGCTGGCCGGCGTGTACCCGGCCGTTCGAGCCTCCCGCACTCCTCCGACCGCCGCGCTCAACGCGCAGTAGGCGAGTGCCGCCGACCCGAGGGGAGGCGGATGAGACGTCCCGGTGGGAGACGGCTAGGCCCCGCGGTGGCGGCACCGGACTGTGGCGGCCGGTGCTTGAGAGAAATGGGGAGAGCCCAGTTGGCCGGGATCGCGTGAGGGCCCCGCACTGAACTGTGCGGGGCCCTCACTCCTGCGATCAGAAGACCGCGGTGCCTGGGGTCAAGCGGGCTCCCAGATGGATCACTCCGTGCCGAGCTTGCCGTCGACGGCGTCGCGGGCGGCGTCGATCTTGTCGTCGTACTTGCCGCCGGTCGCCTTCTTGGCAGCACCGGCTGCGGCGTCCAGCGCCTTGTCGCTGATCGCCTCGGCCTTGTCGGAGCTGAGAGCGTCACCGGCCTTCTTCGCCAGGTCATCAAGTCCCATCTGTGTCTCCTTCCGTCGGGTGGCCAGACGTCGGATGACGACGGCCTCGGCTGAATAGTGCCAGGTTTGCGCAGCCGCGTCATCTGAGGCTGGATTGGCCGCAGATCTGGGGGAGGGAACTCCGCGGGAGGGGAGGCTCCCTCTCCGGAGGGGCACTCTACGCGGCGGGGGACTTTCTCTCGCGGCCGGGGGCATTCGACGCCGTCGGGGACCGGAATCCCGTCCCCGAACGCGTAGGACGCCCCCGCAGGGACGTATCCGCACCCCGACGCGCGCAATGTCCCCGGCCGTCCTGCCGTGGAGTCAGCAGTGCCGGGCTTCACCACTGCCAGGTGGGGCGGGCGGGAGAGCCTGCGGCGTCGGCCAGGAGGACGGCCTCACGCATCCGGCGGGTCAGGAGGGACAGGACGAGTCGGTAGGAGTCCTCGACCATGGCGGTGGCCTCGTCCGCACGGTAGTCGGGGCTGGTGAGGTCGATGCTCACCCAGTGCCGCTTGGACTGGTGGAAGCCCGGCTCCACCCACTCGAAGGTGGCCCGCACGGCGACGACGTCCTCGGGGTCGAGCTTGACGTTGGCCAGGAGGCGGCCGTCGGTGTGGGGGATGAGTAGCAGGAAGAGGCGGGGGCCCACGGAGGCGACGGGGATGTCCCACTCGGGCTTGCGTCCCGCCCAGGCGCCGGGCAGCGAGGCCGCCGTGGCCAGGAGCTCGTCGCGCCGGGCAGCCACGGTGGCCTCGCCGACGCGCGTGGAGGACCCGTCGGGGCGAGGGCTGTGGTGGAGCGGTGCGGTCATCGCCGTCGAGCCTACGGTCTCGCTGCGGCGGGGGGCATCCTGCGCGTGCGGGGACGGAAATTTCCGGCCGGGGGCATCCTGCGCGTGCGGGGACGGGATTGCCGTCCCCGACGGCGTTGAATGCCCCCGGCCGCACGAGAAAGTCCCCGGCCGCGTGGAGTGCCCCCTCCCGTGCAGGCCCCGGCTGCAGGGAAAAGTCCCTGACCGGAGTGACGTGCCCCTGGCTGTGCTCAGTGGATCGTCTCGAGGATGGTTGTCTTCAGCTCATCGATGGACTGACCGCTGGAACCGGCGTTGACGGAGATGATGGCGTACTTCCCCTTCTCCTTGGTGGGGGTTGCGATGAGGGCGCCGTTGATCGTCTGGCCCCCGATGTTCGCGGTGTAGTTGAGCACGGCCGCCTCGCCATTGGCGGTCTGCTCGGTGGAGTAGCCGGTCGAGGTCCCTCCGGGGATCGAGGTGAGGGCAGGGCTCAGCTCATCCTCGGTCGGGGGCTTGGTGGCGGGAACGGTGGTCTTGGAGACGTTGGCGTTGCCGAGGTACGGCTCGGTGCCGGTGTCGGGGGCCTTGTAGTAGATGTCGGATGTCCCGTCCAGGGGGGTGGCCTGCCAGCCCTCGGGCACTGCGAAGGAGATGCCGACGGTGGGGGCGGTGATCTCCTGGTAGCCCGCGGGCGTCGCCTTGGGGAGATCGCTCTTCGTGGCGCTGGCGGAGGCCTTGTCGTCGTCCTTGTCGGTCTTGTTTGCTTCGGCGTCCTTCTTGCTGTCCTGGGTCTCGCTGTCCTTGGCGTCGCCCTTGTCCGATTCCGCCGAGCTGTCGGAGGCGGCTGAGCTGGATGAGTCGGAGCCCTCACTGCTCTGAGAGCAGGCGGTCAGAACGGGGGCGGCGGTCAGAGCGAGGCCGGCCAGCAGGGTCGCAGCGGTGCGTACGGGTTTCATGATGCTCCAGTGTGTGAGTGCGAGTGTGACACCAAGGGCATCACGACTTGGTGGGATTGCACGATGGGGATGGTTCCCCATCGTGGACCGAAGGAGGGCTCGCGGTCGCTGGGTGGTGACAGGTTCTGTTGCCTCTGCTCGTCAGTGGGCGGTCGTGAGGATGGTGGACACGATGGTGTTGACCTCCTGGTCGCTGCCGGCCGTCACGGCGATGCGCACGTAGGTGCCCGACGACGTCGGAACGGCGATGACCGCGCCGGCCGTCTGGACGCCCTGAACCTGCGCGGTCGAGGTGTCGACGGCGGCCTGCCCGTAGGTGGACGGCTTGGTGGAGTAGCCCGTCGGCGTGCCTCCCTGCCGGGTGATGGTCTCGTCCAGGCTTGCCTGGGACGGGGGTGTGGAGGAGGTCTCGGCCTCCTTGGCGACCGCGACGCTGTTGAAGGACAAGCCGCCGCTCTGCGAGAACCGGCCGTAGAAGGCGTCGGTGCTGCTCAGGCGCTGGGTGAGGGTGGAGGGATCCACCCCCTGAGCCCGGGCGAGCAGCGCCTTCTGGGCCTCGGGAAGGGCGTTGAGGTCCTGCCAGTCCTCGGGAATCGCGAAGGTGAGGCCGGATGTCGGTGCGGTGACCGCCTGGTGGCCCGCCGGGATGGAGGGGGTGGCGCTGCCGGAGGTGCTCGCGCCGCCCCCGCTCGACGACGTTGCCGCGGCTACGGGTGCCGAACCGGCCGCTGTGGCCGAGCCCGCCGACGAGGGGCTGGTCTGCGAGCAGCCCGCCAGGATGAGGATGGTGGCCAGAGCCAGGACGGCGCGCGTGGTTCTCATGATGTCTCCGGGGTGAGGACGTGATCGTGATGTGACCATAGCGGCGGCGTCGAACAGCGGTGTTTCAAGCGGTTGGTTGGCATGTCGCGGGTGGGCGCGATGACCGACGGGATTCCAGCGACAAGGGTCCGCGGAGTAGCCCACGTCACTGTCGGTCCTGGAAGTTGAGCGGAATAGACTCAACTCTGTGAAGGTTGTGGTGACCAGAAGACACAAGACGTCACCACCTCTTGAAGGAGATCCGCATGGACACCAACTACACCACCAAGTCGCAGGAGGCGATCTCCGGGGCCATGCAGGCCGCCGCCGCGGCCGGCAACCCCCAGATCGAGCCCGCGCACCTGCTCGTTGAGCTCCTCTCCCAGCCCGACGGCGTCGCCGCCGGACTCCTGGCCGCCGTCTGCCCTGACCCAGCTGCCCGCCAGGCCGTCGGCGCCTCCGCGCGCCGCATCCTCACCCAGCTGCCCGCCTCCTCGGGCTCCTCCATGACCCAGCCCCAGCCCTCGCGCTCCCTGCTGGCCGCCCTGGAGGCCGCCTCGACGGTCGCCAAGGAGCTGTCCGACGAGTACATCTCCACCGAGCACCTGCTCATCGGCCTGGCCAAGGGCGACACCTCCGGCTCCGCCCCCACCGTGGCCCGCATCCTGGCCGACGCCGGTGCCACCCCGGAGGCCCTCATCGAGGCCCTGCCCCAGGTCCGCGGCTCCTCCCGCGTCACCTCCGCCAACCCCGAGGGCACCTACAAGACCCTCGAGAAGTACGGCACCGACCTCACCGAGGCCGCCCGCGAGGGGCGTCTCGACCCGGTCATCGGCCGCGACGCCGAGATCCGCCGCGTCGTGCAGGTCCTGTCCCGGCGCACCAAGAACAACCCCGTCCTCATCGGTGAGCCCGGCGTCGGCAAGACCGCCGTCGTCGAGGGCCTGGCCCAGCGCATCGTGGCCGGCGACGTCCCCGAGTCCCTGCGCGGCAAGCGCCTCATCGCCCTGGACCTGTCCGGGATGGTGGCCGGCGCCAAGTACCGCGGCGAGTTCGAGGAGCGCCTCAAGGCCGTCCTCAAGGAGATCAAGGACTCCGACGGCG
>ERZ772956.1326-NODE-1326-length-17038-cov-4.837720_pt1 | contig 17038 bp, 18 predicted proteins | sample MGYA00580683_ERZ772956 | MGnify/ENA primary metagenome ERZ772956 (study PRJEB29015, sample SAMEA2738077) | human oral metagenome | biome: human oral; feature: human-associated habitat; material: saliva | place: China | collected 2212 ... | reverse complement strand
AAGTCCTGATACTCCTATCATTCCATATAGTAAGAAAGTAACTCCACCTATAACACTACCTGGTATAGTATTAATTAATGCTGAAAATGGTCCTATAAACGCCATCATTATTGATATAACAGCAGCTCCTGCTATTACATATACACTATACACCTTAGTTATAGCCATAACTCCTATATTTTCACCATATGTCGTTGTTGGAACTCCACCAACTAAAGCTGATAACATTGTTGAGAAATTATCTGCAAATAAAGTTTTATGAAGACCTGGTTCTTTCAATAAATCTTTTCCTACTATATTACTTGTTACAACTTGATGACTTATATGTTCTGATATTATAACTAGTATTACAGGTAATATTGTAAGCATTGGTTTTAATGCAAATTTTGCCATTTGGAAATGTGGAACTGTTATTATTTTTGATGATACTATTGGAGCAAAATCAACCATTCCTAAATAAACTGCTGTTACATATCCAACTACCATTGCAATTAATATTGATATTGTTGAGAAGAATTTTCTAAATAGCACTGATCCGCAAATTGCAGTTCCAAGTGTAACTCCAAAAACTACTCTACCTTCAAAAGTTGTAAGATCTGCACCTATTTTACCTCCGCCTATAGTAAGTGCTGCAAGTTCAAACCCAATAAGAGAAACAACAGAACCCATAGCTGCAGGTGGTAAGATTATATCAATAAATGATGTTCCAAAACGATTTATAACATAAGCTAATATACAACCAACTAAACCTACAAGAAAAAATCCACCTAAAGCATAACTATAACCGTAGTTTTCACTGTTTATAATCTGTAATGCTGGTCCCAAAAAAGCAAAGCTTGATCCAAGATAAGCTGGTGCTTTCCCTTTTGTTATATATATGAATAAAAGAGTTCCTACCCCATTCATAAATAACACAATACCTGCGTCAATACCAAATAAAATTGGCACTAATACTGATGCTCCAAACATTGCAAAAGTATGTTGTAAACTAAGTGGAATTAACCATTTCAATGGTACCTTTTCTTCAATTCCGATGATCTTTTTACTACTCATAAAACCTCCTATTTTTTAAAAAAAAGACAAGTACAAAAACTTGTCTTATTATTTACTATAAAATCTTTTAATAACGTCACCAAATAACGGTTGTGAAACACCGATTGACTTGAACCAACTGTCAAGTTTAACTTCATAATTTTCAACTGCATTTTGTTGAACTTCTTTATTATATACATTTTCCATTGCAAAAGCTTCAAAATCAATTCTAGGTTTTGGAGTTCCAAGTAGTGATTCTTTTGTTGGTTCTCCTATTGTTATACCTAACATTGGGAAAGTGTTTTCAGGTAAATTTAATAATTTAGCAACTTCAACAGGTGATTGTTTTATTCCACCTATTATTGTTGAACCATATCCATAACCCATAGCTGCTAAATTGATTAAATAAGCCATTATTCCAGCATCTGTTGCTGCAACTTCTCTAAGTCTATGAATTTCATCTGTAAATTCTATATTATTCTTATTTAAATAAGAAGATGCTCTATAAAAGTCACCAACAATAGTAATAAATACATCACAATCCTTTACTTGCTTTTGACCACCACATAAAACTGACATTTGTTCAATAATATCTTTATCTCTAGTATAAACTAAACTTATTTGTTGACCATTAACTGAACTAGGGGCACGACTTGCAAGTTCTAAAATAGACTTTAACTCTTCTTCTTTTACGTGTTCTCCTGTAAACTGTCTAATAGATTTTCTACTTTTTATTGCTTCCATAAAAGACATTATATTTTCTACAAATACTAAATCATTTTCAAAATTATTTTCAAACTCTAATTTTAAGTCATTGTCAAGACGAAAACCCAATAACAACATATTATCCCTCCACTTTTTATTTGAAATTAAAATTATAATTTAGATAAAATGTTCCATTTACAGGCTTACCTTTTTTTAGAAGTTTTACCCTCCAAGCTCCTACAACTCTTTCAACAGAAGCATCTATTTCTGGTACTCCACTTCCTTCTACTATAACATAAGATAAAATATTTCCAGCTTTATCAACTTTTAATTTAATTTTCAATTTACCATGCTTTCCAGAATCTCTTGCTGATTTTGGAAATTCTGGTGCTCTATTACTATCACTCCAATCAGTTAATAAACCTCCTTCAGAATTTCCCATTTTACTTCCTGATACTAAACCATTTGAATAAGTTACACTTTGTAAAACTCTGTCTACAATTTCTTCTCCATCAGAGTCAGCTGTTGGGCTAAAACTTCCATTTGAAGTCTTAGGCTGTGAATTAGATATTTGTTTCTTTAAATCTGCCAATGATGGTTTTTCTTTTTTAGATGTTGTTTTAGGTTTATCATCTACTTGAACTGTCTTTTCAGCATTTTTACTTTCTTCAACCTTTTTTTCTGGTCTTTCTTTCTCAGACTTTTCTATTGGTTTATTTTCTGGTTTTTCTTCCTGAGTCTTATCTTCTTCAATTTTTTTCTCTATACTGTCTGCATCTAAATTTTGCTTTTTAGCATTTACATTTTTCTCACCTTTAAATCTTGTACTTGCATCAGATTCAGTTGATATTAAACCTATTTTTATTTCATCTGTTTCTACTATTTCATTTGTTAGAAACATTGCTAATACAAAAAGAATTGCTATATTTATAACTATTGATAAAAATAAACAAATATAGTCATTTTTCTTCATTTTTATCACCTACTTTTGATTGCAGTATCTATATTTATAGCACTTGCTCCTGATTCTTTTAGTAAGCTCATTATCTCAACAATAAATCCATAATCAATAGCTTTATCAGCTGAAATCATTACATCCTTACTTTCTGATGTGTTAAGTTTTTCTGATACAACTGAAACAAAATTTGATAAATCTAATTTATCTCTTTGGGCCTTACCAGAGTTATCAGTATATCTTAAATATATATTTTTTTCTTTATCAACTAAAACTTGCACTTCTTTTAATGTGCTTTTTGTCTTTGCAGCAGTAGACTTAGGCAAATCTATTTTAAAAGCTGATCTTTCATCAAAACTTGTTGCCAACATAAAGAAAATAAGTAAAAGAAAAACTACATCTATAAGTGGTGTTATTTCAAGAACTAATGTTCCACCACTTCTTCTTTTTATTCTTTCTAATTTCATTTACTCACACCTACTCTCTGAAATGGTTCAACAACTCTGTACAAGTTTTTTCTATATCACTCACTATTAAATCAATTTTTTTATTGAAATAATTATAAAATATCATACAAGGTATAGCTACAATAAGTCCTCCTGCTGTTGTATATAGAGCTTCTGATATACCCTTTGCTAAAACTCCGGCATCTCCTGTTCCATTTAATGCTATTGAATTAAATGCTTTTATCATACCTGTAACTGTTCCTAATAATCCTAATAATGGAGAAGCATTAGCAACCAATGAAAGAAGCCACATATTTCTTTCCAATGATTTTATTCTTTCTATTGCCTTTTCTTTACCTTTTTCTTCAAGTGCAGATAAAGTTTCCTTATTTTCTTTATATCCATAAATCAATATTTCTTTTAAAACCACTGAGGTTGATGATTTATTGGAATTTAAGGCAACTATTGCTTCTTTTATTTTACCTTCATTTATAAGTTGTCTTACATCTGAGGGTAATTTAGAAAAATTATTTCTTTCTTTTATTAGAAAATATGAAAACCTTTCTAATATTGCATAAAGTCCTATTATTCCCATTAAGAGAATAAAATACATTAATATTCCACCTGCTTTAAGTATTTGCATTCCTATTTCTTCCTTTCACAATCATATATTTAACCAAATAATTTATCTAAAACTCTTCTGAAAAATCCTTTTTTTTCAACTCCTCTTGATAATTCTTCCTCTAAGATAGCAGAATTTTCTTGGTTAACTTTTACTTTATCTCCATTTTCTTTTAAATTTTCTCCTGTTATATTCACAGAAGATGATTCCAAATTTTGATTTTGAAGTATTAAATCTTCTGTATCTATTTCTTTTACATCTAATTGTTGATTATTTTCACTAGTTACTTGTTTAGTAAGCTCAGTAGTAGCAACATTTTCTTCTGCTGAACTTTCAGTTGTATCTGTGTCATTAACAACTGTTTCTATATCTTCTGCATAAGCCATTAGTCCTAATACTAAAAATAATGCTAACAATTTTTTAGTCATTTTTATTCTCCTTTTCACAATCTAGAAGTATGCCTTAAATTTTTCTGCTCTTTTTGCATCTAGCTTTTTAAGTTCATCATACAATTTTTTAGCTTCTTTTGTATTATTTTTTACAAGTTTATAATAAATTAATTTTTCAATAGAGTAAGCTTTTAAATCTTTATTATTCTTTACTGCATATAATTTTGTAAATAACTTTTCTGCTTCTGCTACATTTTCTTGTTTATCATAGATTTCTGCTGCTCTTAACATAGCATCATTTGCAAGTTTACCATTTTTAGAATATACTGCCTTATAATCAGTTAAAGCCATTTTTAAATTATTTTCTTTTTCATTGGCTTGTCCCAATCTATATAAAATATATTCATCTATAAATTACAATTAAATATATATAGTATACTCTTATATAAAGGGGTGGGGATGATGTGGGTACTGGGATTATTAGTGTTCTTGCCTCTGTTGACGGCGGGGCTGCTGTTTTTTATACAGGGGGACAAGCTTCGGGACGCGGTGGTGAAAGTTTCAGCTGCTGCTATTGCCATGTTGTCCCTTTTCGTGGCGTTTACTTATTTTGGAAATAGGGTGGTCTTCCGTTTGGGAGATTCTTTTCTGGCGCAAGGTGCAATATTAGTGGATATCCTCGTTGCTCTTGCGGTTTTTTATTATACCTGCGTCCAGTTTCACCGGTATTGGATAGCGCTTTTGGAAGCAATTCAGCTGGGAGCGGTTCTATGGTTTGAATATGTCAGCCATGGGACGCTTGATTATTATGCCGATATCGTTGTTGACAACTTTACCCTGATCATGATTCTTATCGCCGGTGTTATCGGCAGCTTGATCGCCGTTTTTTCTCTGGGGTACATGGAGGCCTTTCAAAAGGAACATCGTGATGTTCGTGACAGAAGGAATTTTTTCTTTTTCGTCCTGTTTCTTTTCCTTTCTGCCATGTTCGGATTGGTTGTTTCCAATAATCTTTTATATATGTATACCTTCTGGGAAATCACCAGCGTCTGTTCTTTTCTTCTCATCGGCTATACGGAATCCCGTGTGGCTGTAAATAATTCGTTTAAAGCGCTTTGGATGAATCTTCTCGGCGGGGCGGCTTTTGCGGCGGCGATTATCGTCATGGGGCTGACTTACCACAGTACGGCGCTTTCCCATCTGGTAGGGCTGGCATTGGCGGGAATGCCTGTGACAGTTATTCTTGCACTTCTCCTGCTTTGCGGTTTTACTAAATCGGCGATGATGCCTTTTTCCGGCTGGCTTCTTGGGGCGATGGTGGCACCCACACCCACTTCTGCGCTTCTCCATTCTTCTACGATGGTGAAAGCGGGGGTGTTTCTGATTATCAAACTTTGTCCCGCCCTTGGAAATAATCATGCGGGAACGATGGCGATGTTTGTCGGCGGCATTACCTTCTTTTTTGCGTCCTGTGCCGCTATTTCACAGTCCGATGGGAAAAAAGTTCTTGCCTATTCCACAATTTCCAATTTGGGACTGATCGTCTGCTGTGCGGGGATAGGCTCCTATGAGGCGGCATGGACAGCCATTATGATTGTTATTTTCCATGCGGTTGCCAAATCACTCTTGTTTCTTTCTGTCGGGACGGCGGAACAGCAGCTCGGCAGCCGCGACATTGAAAGGTTTGACGGACTTTTCAATGCGATGCCCCATCTGTGCCTCTGCATGGTGATCGGTATCAGCGGTATGTTCCTCGCGCCTTTCGGCATGCTCATTTCTAAATGGGCGGCGATGAAAGCTTTTATTGATGCAGGACACCCCATGCTGCTTCTTCTTTTAGTTTTCGGTTCAGCGACAACCATATTTTACTGGGCCAAGTGGCTCGGAAAAATCCTATCCGTCATGAACGGGCAGGAAAGACGGGAGCAGGGGATTACCAAAGGAGAATGGTTTACCCTGAAGACACTTTCCTGGATGACGATCATCGTCTGTATCCTTTTCCCTCTGATTTCAAGCTATGGCGTTCTGCCGTACCTGCGGATCACCTACGGGTTTACCCGTGATGTCATTGCCCAAAGCAACTTGATTATTATGTCGCTTATGGTGGTGCTTCTTGTTATTCTTCCTTCCCGCTACGGGAAAGGACAGCCTAAAAGGAAAGTAGGGGCTCTTCTTGCCGGGGTTAATATGGGAGACGATCGGAATTATCATGGAGCGGGAGATAATATCATTCCTGTAGAACTTCGGAACTGGTACATGGAAGAATGGTTCGGCGAAAGAAAAATGAAATTGTCCGGTTTTGCTCTCTGTATGGCGTGCATTTTCATTCAGTTTGCCATTATACTGGGAGGTGTGTATCGTGGATGAAATGGGAATGAATATTTTATACGCGCTGCTTTACCTCTTTTTAGCGCCTATCGGGGGAGGGCTCCTTGCCGGTCTTGACCGCAAGCTGGCGGCCCGTATGCAGCGCAGGGTAGGTCCGCCTGTTGTCCAACCGTTTTATGATGTGCTGAAACTTTTTGAGAAAGAACGGATTGCCGTGAATGAAGCGCAAGGCTTTTATTTGGCAGGCTTCCTGTTTTTCATGATTTTGTCAGGCATATTCTTTTTTGCGCAGGGCGATATCCTTCTTGTCATTTTCACACTCACCATGGCGGGTATTTGCCTTGTGGTGGCGTCCTTTTCATCATCGTCACCCTGCAGCCAGATGGGGGCGGAACGGGAACTTCTTCAGATTATGGCGTATGAACCCATGCTTCTCTTTGTGGCGATTGCTTTCTACTTGAAATGCAACACTTTCGATCTTTCAAAAATCATGGCTTCGCCGGAAAGCAATTTTCTTTACATGCCGGGGATTTTCATCGGGTTCCTTTTCATACTCCAGATTAAATTCAGAAAATCGCCATTTGATCTTTCTATGAGCCATGAAATTCATCAGGAGCTCGTGCAGGGAATCAAGACAGAATTTTCCGGCGGCATGCTTGCTCTTTTTGAAATTGCCGAATGGTATGAAAAGATATTTCTTCTTGGTTTCGTTTATCTGTTTTTTAAATGGCGGGATCCGTGGAGCGGTGTTACGGGCATTCTTGTATGCGCGGCGGTTCTTTTCCTCAGCACCCTTATAGATAACTGCACCGCCCGTATGAAATGGCGGCATCTCCTCGGTTCCGCCTGGCTCGTTACTTTGGTAGCAGGTTTTATCAATATTGTCTTTTTAATGTATATCCGCTGAAAGGAGAGGAAACATGGCTTATATCAGAAAATCCGCCTGGCTCATCCACTATGACGGCTCCAGCTGTAACGGCTGCGATATTGAAGTCCTTGCCTGTCTTATGCCTCTCTATGATGTGGAACGTTTCGGCATTATCAATACAGGGGATCCGAAGCATGCTGATGTATTTCTTGTCACCGGCGGCGTGAATATACAGAATCTGCCGGTGGTGCGCCAGATTTATGAACAGATGCCGGAACCGAAGGTCGTGGTGGCCGTAGGGACCTGTGCCTGTACAGGCGGCATTTTCAAAGACTGTTACAACATGATCGGAGGCATGGATCACGCTGTTCCTGTAGATGTGTATGTTCCCGGGTGTGCCGCGCGTCCGGAAGCCATCATTGACGGCGTTGTGAAAGGGTTGGGGATTCTTGAAGAAAAGCGGGCGGAATATAAAAGGCTCGTTGCCCGGCGAAAATCGGCGCAGCGAAAGGAGGCAACCTGATGAACCAGCAAATAATTGAAATCAAATCTGCGGATATTTTAAAACAGGTAAGCCGCTTTAAAAGGGAACATGCCCGTCTGGTGCAGATACTTTGTACCCGCGTGGAAGAAGGATATGAACTGACTTATACATTTGATAAGGACTATTTCATGTACCATCTCCGCTGCCTCGTTCCGGTCTACCGTTCCGTCATGAGTATCACGGGGCAGTACTGGTATGCTTTTGTATGGGAAAATGAAATACACGATTTATTCGGATTGAAGATAGACTTCATTGAACATGATGTGGACTATGGCGGACATTTCTACCATCTGGCGGAAAAGACACCATGGCATGACCTGCCCGGTGAGAAACATGCCGATCAGGCGATTAAAGTACAGCTCCGCAGCGGACTCGGGATAGACGCTTCCGCCGTAGCAGGGGCGAAACCGGAAGGAGGGAAAGAAAATGGGTAAAAGCACAGTGATTCCTTTCGGCCCGCAGCATCCCGTTCTTCCCGAACCGATCCATCTGGATCTGGAATTGCAGGATGAAAAGGTTGTCCGTGCGGTTCCCTCTATCGGTTATGTACACCGCGGGCTGGAAAAACTTGTGGAACTTCGTGACTTCCAGCAGTATGTCTATGTGGCGGAACGGGTTTGCGGGATTTGTTCTTTCGGCCATGGCTGGGGATACAGCCGCGCTGTAGAAGAAATGATGGAAATAGAAGTGCCGCCCCGGGCGGAATGGCTCCGCACCATCTGGCACGAATTGTCCCGTATCCATTCCCATCTTCTCTGGCTGGGCCTTGCTGCGGATGCTATGGGGTTTGAAAGTCTTTTTATGGAAGCCTGGCGCCTTCGGGAGATAGATTTGGATCTTATTGAACAGACGACCGGCGGGCGTATTATTTTCTCCGTCTGTAAAGTGGGCGGCGTCCGTCGTGATATTGGCGGTGCTGTGTTAAAGGAAATGAAACGGGTCTTAAAAGATTTATCTGAAAAATTTCTTCCCATGCTGAATGTTTTTATGGATGACGATACCGTTCACAGCCGTTTGAAGGGTGTGGGAAAGCTTACTATGGAAGAGGCTCTGGAACTGGGCTGCATCGGCCCCATGGCAAGAGCATCCGGCATTCTCACCGATATTCGTGCTGCTGAAAAAGACAGCGTTTACGGACAGCTTCATTTCCAGCCCGTTATTGAAACGGACGGAGATTGTTACGCGCGGGCAAGAGTACGGCTGAGAGAAGTACTCCGGTCTGTTGAGATTATTGAGGGCTGTATCGATAATATCCCTGACGGGCCTATTGACGTGAAAGTGCGGGGCGTGCCGCCGAAAAGAGAATGCTTTGTCCGTGTGGAACAGCCGAGAGGAGAAGCGCTTTACTATGTAAAAGGAAACGGAACCAAATTCCTGGAACGGTTCCGTCTGAGGACACCGACAAATGCCAATCTGCCTGCACTCGTAAAGATGCTTCAGGGCTGTGACCTGGCAGATGTGCCGAATATTATCCTGACCATTGATCCCTGTATCAGTTGTTGTGAAAGATAGGAGAGCGTTATGGGCTATATGACCTTTGTGAAAAGGATAGTTGCCAATCTTTTCAAACCGCCTGTGACATCTTCTTATCCTCTGCAGCCGCGGACGCCGCTCCCTATCGACCGCGGACACATTGTCAATCAATGGGAAAAGTGTATTCTCTGCGGTGCCTGTGAACGGGCGTGCCCTTCGGGAGCGATACGGATTGACAGGAAGAACAGGAAGTGGATTATCAATCCCTATGCCTGTGTGCAATGCGGTGCCTGTGTAGAACAGTGCCCTATGAAATGTCTTGCCATGGAAGGCATGTATACGGAACCTTCCACAGAAAAGTCGGAGATCGTCCACACGCCGCCCCCGCCCAAACCGAGACGGGGACCGGCGGCAAGACCTCCGGCAGAAAAAGAAATAAAAGCGGAAGAGAATATTCGGGAAGAAATTTCGATGGATGCGGCGGCTGAAAACGCGGAAGAAGTATTGCCGGCAGCGCATCCGCAACCGGAATCGGAACCCGGTAAAACGGAAGCGCCGAAAGGGAAGTCGGTTCCTGCGGAAATGCCGAAGACGGTGGTGACGGAAGAAGAGTTGAAAAAGGCGCCTGTCATCAATGACGTTTCAGAATGCGTTCTTTGCGGGATGTGTCTTCGCGGCTGTGTCGGCGGAGCACTGGAGATTGACAGGAAGAATCGTACATGGACTATTGATCCGGCAGCTTGCGTGCAGTGCGGTGTCTGTGTGGAGCATTGTCCTAAACAATGTCTTTCTCTGAATGAGGCATATACATTTACGGCGGACGGTAATTCACCGGAGCCGGTTTCTTTTCACTTGCCGGAACGGAAAAGACCTTCTCAGGGAAAGCCTGCGGTGAAACCTGATGCATGAATATCCCGTGACTCTGGAAATCATCAGGCTGGCGGAAAAAACGGCGGAAGAAAATCATGGCAGGGTCAGAGGGATACACCTTGTCATCGGAGAAGATTCGGGATTTATCGGAGAATCGATCCAGATGTACTTTGATGTCCTTTCCGCAGGAACCCTGTGTGAGGGTGCGCAGGTGACAATTGAAGGTGTAAAGCCGAAATTGTCCTGTGAAAAATGCGGGAAACTTTTTGAACGGAAACGGTTTTCCTTCACCTGCCCGTTCTGCGGCGGGAGTGGGAACCCGACGGAAACAGGGAAAGAATTTTATATAAAAGATGTGGAATTATTCGTGGAGGATGAAAGCGATGCACATGGTGAAAAAGGAGGTCCTGCTTGATATCAACGGCAGGAATGACCATATAGCGCAGCATGTAAAAGAACATCTGGAAGAAAGGCATATCTTTGCGGTAAATATTATGGGGGCGCCGGGAGCAGGAAAGACCACCTCCCTGGAAAACCTGATCCGCGCCCTTCCGGTGAAGTCTTATGTCATTGAAGGGGATATCGAATCGGATATAGATACGGAACGGTTAAAAAAACAGGGGATTTCCGCAGCGCAGATCAATACCTTCGGCGCCTGCCATCTTGATGCGCCTCTCATGCACAATGCTGTCCATAATATGGAGATGGACGAAGGCGGCATACTTTTTATTGAGAATGTAGGGAATCTTGTATGTCCTGCGGAATTTTCCATCGGTGAACATATAAAAATGCTTATCGTTTCGGTGACGGATGGAAGCGATAAGCCTTATAAATATCCGCTCGCCTTTGAAAAAGCGGATATGATTCTGCTCAATAAGGTGGATTTGCTTCCTTATCTTGATTTTGATGAAGCGTTTTTTATGGAAGGTATACGCCATTTGAATAAAGATGCTCCCGTATTTAAAGTGTGCGGGAAAACGGGAGAAGGATATGATGCTGCGGTGGAATGGCTTATAAAGATTTCAAAGAAATAATTTTTCGGGAGGCGTGTATGGAACATGAGGTGACGGAACGGCTCAGCGTGGCCGGCAGAGTGCAGGGTGTCGGTTTCCGTCCGTCCGTCTGCCGCATGGCAAAAGAATTGAAACTGACAGGCACGGTACAGAACCTCGGCGGCGAAGTGGAAATATACATCACCGGGACAAGGGAAAAGATAGACGCTTTCCTTTGCGGGCTTAAGCAAATGGAACGGCCTGCCCTTGTGGAGTGCGTAAAGAGAGAAGAAAGACCGCTTACGCCTTTTTCCGCTTTTACTTCCATTCCCAGCAGGGAAAGCGAAAATAAAATTCTTGCACCTGCCGATATTTCCGTCTGCTCCGCCTGCCTTAAAGAAATGAAAACGCAGGGGAACCGGCGCTGTCATTATCCTTACATTTCGTGTACCGCCTGCGGTCCCCGGTATACTGTTCTGAAAAAACTTCCTTATGACAGGGAAAATACCGCTTTTGATGCATATCCTCTTTGTGATAAATGTTATGAGGAGTACAGGGATATGAATAACAGACGGTGTCATGGAGAAACCATCGCCTGTCATGACTGCGGCCCCCGGCTTTTGGCGAAAATGAGGGGAATTCCTTCTGCCGGATCATGGAGCCGGGAAGAACTTTTACAATCAGCCAAAGATTTACTCCTTCATGGGGAAATTATCATGGTGAAATCGGTCGGCGGATATAATCTGGTCTGCCGCGGAGACAGAGATGATGCCGTTCAGCGTTTGAGAATACTGAAACAAAGACGGGACAAGCCTTTTGCGCTTCTTGTTGCAACCGTGGGAGAGGCGGAAAAACTCTGCCATATAAGCAGGGAAGAAGAGGAACTCCTTGAGTCGCCGCAAAAGCCGATCGTGCTCTTAAAAAGAAGAAGGGAAAGTATGCCGCTTATCAGCCCTGCGGTGACGGAGATTACGGAAAGTCTCGGCGTGTTTCTGCCGCCTTTCGGATTGTATGCCCTTCTGGCGGAAATAAAAATTCCTCTCGTTGTGACCAGCTGCAATCTCACCGGAGAGCCTATCATTTACAAACAGGCCGATGCTTTTGCTTTTTATGAAAGTCATGAAAGTATTTCCGCTCTGTTTTACGATGAAAGAGAGATTCTCCGTCCTGCCGATGATTCTGTTGCCCGTATCGCGGCGGGAGCTGTGCAGATTCTCCGCCGTACCCGCGGGTATATGCCGGAACCGGTTGCCGTAGAGAAGAAGGGGATGCGCGTTCTGGCACTGGGCGGCGAAGTGGAGCCGTCTTTTGCGCTTTCCGTGAATGATTTGATTTATTCTGCCCAGGTGCCTTCGGATCTCACGCTGGAAAAATCATCCGCTTTTTACCGCCGTCTTGTTGCTGATTGGGAAGAACTTCTCCATATCAGTCCCGACCTCCTTGTCTGTGACCTTCACCCCTGCTACACTACGGCGGAAGCGTCACGGAAGCTGGCAAAAGAATTGGATGTTCCCGTTTTGGAAGTGCAGCACCATCATGGACATGCTCTTTCCGTTATGGCCGAACATCATTTGGACGGGAAATGTCTTGCCGTAATCTTTGACGGTACGGGATTAGGTACGGACGGTACTGTGTGGGGTGGAGAATTTCTTCTTTGTGAAGACCGATCTTTTACCCGTGTCGGCGCAGTGAAACCGATTCCGATGATAAGCGGTGACGAGTCCGTCAGACAGGCATGGAAAAGTCTTTTATGCCACCTGGTACACAGCGGTATACCATCAGATGACAAGAGGGCGGCTGTCGTGAAAGCCGCTGTTGCAGGCGGGTTGAATACAGTAAAAAGTTCAAGCATGGGGCGTCTTTTTGATGCGGTGAGCGCTGCTTTGGGGCTTGCCGATTATAATACTTATCAGGGGCGGTGTGCCATGCTTCTTGAAAATCAGGCGGCGCTTGCGAAACGTGAAAGAAAAATACCGACAGAGCTTTCCTTTAACGAGGAAGTCGTGGAAACAGAAAACGGCAGCGTTACATTTTTTGATCCTGCCCCGCTATGGGAAAAAGTCATGGGAGAAGATAAAGCTGCTGCCGCTCTTGGCTTTCATGAGGCAGTCATACGGATTGTGGAACGGATGTCGGAAAAAACAGGTGTGGAAACAGTTATTCTCTCGGGAGGATGTTTTGCAAACCGTCTTCTTCTGGAAGGCTGCGTGGAAGCTTTGAAGGGAAAAGGCCATGCTGTGTATTGGAATCAGGCGCTTCCTCCCGGAGACGGAGGGCTTGCTTTCGGTCAGGCATGGTATGGTATGAATCAACTAAATGAAAGGAAATCATATGTGCGTAGCATATCCGGGTCGTGTGGAAACCATTGAGGGTGCACATGGGATCGTTAATTTTTCAGGAAATAAAGTACGAGTGAACCTGTCCATGGTTTCCGTGGAGACAGGTGACTATGTCCTTGTCCATGCAGGCATGGCGATACAGAAAGTGGAAAGGAAAGAAGCTCTTGACTGGATCGGGCTTTTTAAAGAAATAGAGGAACTGCGCCGTGGAGAAAAGTGAAATCATCCGCTGGCTTCGCGAGTATGACGGCAGACCCGTAAAAATTATGGAAGTCTGCGGCACGCATACATCCGCTTTGTACAAGACCGGACTGCGTCAGATCCTGTCACCGAAGATACGGCTTCTGTCGGGGCCGGGGTGCCCCGTCTGTGTGACACCGACTGCATACATTGATAAATTGGTGGAAATTTCTTTTAGAAGCGGGCACAGAGTCCTTGCTTTCGGCGATATGCTTGCTGTGCCGGGAACGGAAATGTCTCTTGCCGAGGCGCGGGACAGAGGTGCTTCTGTTGATTTCTTTTATAATCCCGAAGATGCTTTGAAAAAAGCGGAAGAGGAAAAAGAAACAATATTTGTCCTGGCAGCAGTGGGATTTGAAACGACAGCACCCATTTGGGCGACTGTCGTGAAAGAAGCGGATGAAAGACATATTTCAAACCTCAAACTTCTCACCGCGCTGAAAACGATGCCTGAAACACTGGGAGAGCTTTGTACCGCAGGAAATATCGACGGATTTCTCTGCCCAGGACACGTGGCGGTCATTACAGGGGCGGAACGATACAGGGCACTTTCAGAAACGTATGGTAAACCCATGGTCATTGGCGGATTTACTGCCGACCTTCTCCTCAGCGCTGTGGCTCGGCTTGTCCTTGCTGTCAATAAGGGGCAGGACGGTTTCTGGAATGATTACGGAAGCGTGGTCACGGAAAAAGGAAATGTGAAAGCGTGGGAACGGGTAGAAGCCTTTTTTGAAAAAGGAGATGCCCTGTGGCGCGGTCTGGGGGTTGTGAAGAATTCGGGGTTTTACTTGAAAGAAAAATATCATTTGTATGATGCAGGAAGCAGAGGTCTGGTAAAAGACCATATTCCCGCAGGCTGCCGGTGCGGGAATATACTTTTGGGCAAGAATATGCCGAGGGACTGCCCCCATTTCGGGAGAACCTGTACGCCTTCCCATCCTGTCGGCGCGTGCATGGTTTCCTCAGAAGGGGCGTGCTGCATTACCCTGCGGGAAGAAGGGGTGGAGGAATTGTGAAAATTACGTTAAAGCATGGAAGCGGCGGAGAGGAAAGCGGAAGACTGATCAAAGATATTTTCGCTTCCGTTTTTGATGACGAGATACTTCTGAAAATGGAAGACAGCGCGGTTCTTCCTCCCCTGCATGGAAATCCGGTACTCACATCCGACTCCTTTGTCGTGGAACCGCTCTTTTTCAAAGGCGGGGATATCGGGAAACTTTCCGTCTGCGGTACGGTGAATGATCTATCATCTATGGGTGCGAGACCTCTTTATCTGACAGCTTCGTTCATACTGGAGACAGGACTGGATACAGGTATTTTAGGAAAGATTGTGCAGTCTATGAAAGAAACGGCAGAAGAAGCAGGTGTGCGTATCGTTGCAGGAGACACGAAAGTGATAGAAGGGAAAGGCGGGCTGTACATCAATACGGCAGGTGTCGGCGAACGTCCTTCCTCGCGGGATATTTCCTGCAGGAATATGAAATCGGGGGACGCCCTTATTCTCACCGGAACACTGGGGGATCATCACGCTGCTGTTTTGACAAATCGCCTGGGCATTGGAAGTGAAATCGAAAGCGACTGCGCGCCGTTGAATCACATGGTGGAAGAACTGCTTGAGGGAAATATATCTGTCCATACCATTCGGGATATTACGCGGGGCGGACTTGCCACTGTGGCAAATGAATTGGCCGTGTCTTCATCAGTGCGGATAGAACTGGAAGAGGAACTGATCCCTGTTTCGGAAATGGTGCGGGGGATTACAGGGATTCTTGGCCTTGATCCGCTTACTATGGGGAACGAAGGAAAAATGATTATTGCCGTTTCCCCAAAAGATGCAGAAAAAGCGGTGGGTATCTTAAGAAGAAATAAATATGGAAGAAATGCTGTTGCTGCGGGGCAGGTGCTGGAGGGGAAAGGCGTATACCTGCGGACAGCTCTTGGCGGACTGCGCCGTGTCCTCCCGCTTAGGGGAGAAGGACTGCCCCGCATCTGCTGAGACAGTCAGGCTTGTTTATATTATTCCGTAAAGAGGTTGTTATTCTATTTATAGGGACCGGTATATTAAAGATACCGGTTTTTTGCGTTCCTATTTTCCGCTTTTTGGAAAACCGATTCTTATAAATACAAAAACGATTAGCTCTGTATAGAAGATGCAGAGGATGCTTATCTGCGAATGGTTCGTATATTATGGAAAAATAAAGAACAAATTAGCTTTGGTTGTTGAAAATATAATAAATAATGAGTATATTAGAGGGAGAGCAGACAGATTATTTTTGGCGGATTTATTTAAGCGGAGGAGTTTATGATGGGGCGAACAGCACTGAAAATCACTTTGGCAGTAGCAATGGCGGCAGGTCTCTTATTGGGCGTATCGGGCTGCGGGAAATCTGCGGAGGCGGAAAAGCAGGTACCCGCGTCCAAAACAGGAATGGAGAAAGTACTTCGTGTAGGGGGTGAAGCCACATATCCGCCCTTTTTATTCAAAGACGAACATGGACACTATGTCGGATTCGAAATGGATCTTATTAAGGCGGTAGCAAAAGAAATCGGCGCCGAGGTCGCCTATACAGATATGCCGTTTTCCCAGTTTATGACAGCAGTGGAAAATAAAAAGGTAGACGTGGTCATCTCGGCAGTGGAAGGTACGGCGGAACGTGCTGAAAAAGCGGCATTCAGCGATGTGTATTACAAGAAAGGCGTGTACTGTATCCTTGTACGGAAAGATGATGATCAGATTCATACGGCGGATGATCTGAAAGGAAAGACGGTAACCGCCGTTAAAGGTTCAACCAACGAGGCCTTGGCAAAGAAACTGGGGGCGGCTCAAATTGTAGAAGCCGAATATAACGCGGATATATTTAAAAATCTGGAAGCGGGAAAGGCTGATGCGGTGATCACTGATGAACCGCTTGCCTATTATTATTTAGGGCATGGCGGAGCGGAGAAGGCAAAGACGGTTGCGACAGTGCCTTCTGACGATGGTTTTGTTATTCTCATGAATAAAGAAGACGTGAAAATGCAGCGGGATATCAATGGTGCACTGAAGAAAGTGATGGAAAACGGTGTATATGACCAGCTGTTCCATAAATGGTTCAACGTATCCGTCAGCGGTAAATAATATGAAATATGAGAGTGTGTAAGAAAAAGTCTGTGAATATAAATCAATAAGCATCCTATAGTAGTATCAGATTAGTGGTGAACTATAAGGGTTTTAATTATGGAACGCAAGAAAAAA
>ERZ772956.1321-NODE-1321-length-17092-cov-4.607912_pt1 | contig 17092 bp, 14 predicted proteins | sample MGYA00580683_ERZ772956 | MGnify/ENA primary metagenome ERZ772956 (study PRJEB29015, sample SAMEA2738077) | human oral metagenome | biome: human oral; feature: human-associated habitat; material: saliva | place: China | collected 2212 ... | reverse complement strand
TGAAATGTATCACAAAGCGCGTGGTTTACGCTGGCCGGTTGTCGAAGGTAAAGAAACCTTATGGCGTTACCGTGAAGGCTACGATCCGTACGTTAAAGAAGGTGAAGGTGTGGCATTCTACGGTTATCCGGACAAGAAAGCGATTATTCTTGCGGTACCTTATGAGCCTGCAGCTGAGTCTCCAGATAAAGAATATGATTTATGGTTATCTACCGGTCGTGTTCTAGAGCATTGGCATACTGGTACTATGACTCGTCGTGTGCCTGAATTACATCGTGCTATGCCGAATAACCTTGTTTGGATGCACCCATTAGATGCTGAAGCTCGTGGTTTACGCCATGGCGATAAAATTAAGATTTCATCTCGTCGAGGCGAAATGATTTCTTACTTAGATACTCGCGGACGTAATAAACCACCTCGTGGCTTAGTATTTACCACTTTCTTTGATGCTGGTCAGCTTGCAAATACCTTAACGCTAGATGCGACAGACCCAATCTCAAAAGAAACCGACTTCAAAAAATGTGCGGTAAAAGTGGAAAAGGCTGCGTAAAAACCATGTAAAAAATCAACCGCACTTTATTTTCCCTTATTTAATAAAAGAGGAAGATGAAAGTGCGGTTAAAATCTAAAAAGAAAATGAAGAAACCAGCTCTCAATCCTGAACGTAGAAAATTTCTCAAAGAAGCAACCCGTACTGCGGGTGGTTTAGCTGGCGTTGGGATTTTGTTGGGATTGCAGCAAAATCAAAGTCTTGCTCGCGAAGGTGTGCCATTACGCCCACCGTTTGCTTTGCAAGATGCGAAAGCGTTTTCTGCCGCTTGTATTCGTTGTGGACAATGTGTTCAAGCTTGTCCTTATGACATGCTACATTTAGCTTCTTTATTATCGCCAGTAGAAGCGGGAACACCGTATTTTATTGCGCGTGATAAACCTTGCGAAATGTGCCCTGACATTCCTTGTGCTCATGCTTGCCCAACAGGGGCGCTTGATCGTAATGCAACAGATATTAATGAGTCTCGTATGGGGCTGTCAGTACTGTTAGACCATGAAACGTGCTTGAACTGGCAAGGATTACGTTGCGATGTTTGTTATCGGGTTTGTCCATTAATCGATAAAGCGATTACATTGGAAAAACAACATAATCAACGTTCTGATAAGCATGCGTTATTTATTCCAACAGTACATTCTGATGCCTGTACCGGATGTGGGAAATGTGAGCAAGCTTGTGTGTTAGAAGAAGCGGCGATTAAGGTTTTACCAATGGATCTTGCAAAAGGTATGTTAGGTAAACATTATCGTTTGGGCTGGGAAGAAAAAGCGAAAGCTGGCCATTCTCTTGCGCCTAAAGATATGATTTCGTTGCCAACTCGCACGCCAGAAGGAACAGCTGTAATTCCTGAACCGGCAGAACCCGTGCTTGCACCTATTTTAGGGAGTGGCAAATAATGGCAAATACACCAAAATTTGCAGGTAAAGAGTCGCGAGAAAAATGGGGCTGGTGGTATGCAAACCGCTTTTTGTTTTGGCGTCGACTAAGCCAACTTAGCATTCTGGCGATGTTTTTAAGTGGTCCTTATTTTGGCGTGTGGATTTTAAAAGGCAATTATAGTGGAAGCTTATTGCTCGATACTGTCCCATTAAGCGACCCTTTAATTACAGCAGAAAGCTTGGCTGCAAGACATTTACCTGATGTTCTCACCTTAATTGGTGCAGCAATTATTGTGTTATTTTACGCAGTACTTGGTAGTAAAGTATTTTGTGGTTGGGTATGTCCACTAAATGTTGTGACGGACTGTGCTGCATGGCTACGCCGTAAGTTAGGCATTCGCCAAACAGTAAAAATTTCACGCGGTTTACGTTATGGCATTCTTGCGCTTATTTTACTAGGCAGTTGCGTAAGTGGAATGTTGCTTTGGGAGTGGGTTAATCCAGTGGCTGCTCTTGGCCGTGCCTTTATATTTGGTTTCGGTGCAACAGGCTGGCTATTGCTTGTTATTTTTCTTTTTGATTTATTGATTGTAGAACATGGTTGGTGTGGACACCTTTGCCCAATTGGTGCTGCTTATGGTGTGATTGGTGCAAAAAGTTTAATCCGTATCAAAGTGATTGATCGTGCAAAATGCGATAATTGTATGGATTGTTACAATGTTTGTCCTGAAGCCCAAGTGTTACGTTCACCTTTACATGGAAAAAAAGACGAAAGCCTACTTGTGCTTTCCAAAGATTGCATCAGCTGCGGACGTTGTATTGACGTTTGCGCTGAAAAAGTTTTTAAATTTTCGACCAGATTCGATCATTCAGGGGAGTGATTAATATGACTAAACAGGTATCTAAAATTTTAGCGGGATTATTTACCGCACTTTTTGCTGGCTCACTGATGGCATCTGATGCACCAGCAGTGGGAAAAGATTTAACTCAAGCTGCAGAAAATATTGCTCCAGCATTTCATAATGCACCTCGTCAAGGTGAATTACCAGCATTAAACTATGTAAACCAACCTCCAATGGTTCCACATAGTGTTGCAAATTATCAAGTGACAAAAAATGCGAACCAATGTTTAAATTGCCACAGTCCAGAAAATTCTCGTTTGAGTGGTGCAACTCGAATCAGCCCAACTCACTTTATGGATCGTGATGGTAAAGTGGGTTCAAGCTCATCACCACGTCGTTATTTCTGTTTACAATGTCACGTTTCTCAATCAAACGTAGATCCTATTGTTCCAAATGATTTCAAACCGATGAAAGGTTACGGAAACTAATTTAAGAGGTCTATATGTCTGAGAAAAAACCAAATATCTTAAAGCGTTTCTGGCAATGGTTTAGAAAACCAAGCCGTATGGCGATAGGTACGATTATTATTTTATCAGCTATTGGTGGTATTCTTTCTTGGGTGGGTTTTAACTACGGTCTAGAGAAAACTAACACTGAGCAGTTCTGTGCGAGTTGTCATACTCAAGATGCTTATCCAGAATATTTGCATAGCGTGCATTATCAAACTCGTACTGGTGTAGGTGCAAGCTGTCCAGATTGCCATGTGCCACATGAATTTGGCGCAAAAATGAAACGTAAAATTGTTGCGGCTAAAGAAGTATTTGCTCACTATACTGGAAAAGTGGATACATTAGAAAAATTCAATGCACATCGTTTAGAAATGGCTGAAAACGAATGGGCTCGTATGAAAGCTAACGATTCTAAAGAATGCCGTAACTGTCATAAAGTAGATCGTATGAACTTCAACGATCAACGTTCTGTGGCAGCACGTATGCATGAAAAAATGAAAACTGAAGGTAAAACTTGTATCGACTGTCATAAAGGTATTGCACACCAATTACCTGATATGAGTGGCGTTGAGTCAGGATTCAAAGACGAGAAATAATTTTCTCAAAATATTGTGAAAAAATACCGCACTTAGCTAATAAGTGCGGTATTTTTATTTTGTGTTTATGCACGATAATCTATTGATGTTAGTCTTTATTTAAGGCCTATTTTTCAGTAAACTTAGCAAGTTTTATTGAATTATTAAAATATTACTTAAAATTTAGGAATTTATTGTGGCTCACCGAGATTTTGCCGCACGTCGCGGTTCAAATAATAAGAAAAAAACAAAAAAGAATAAGAATATTCTGACCATCCTCGCTTTAGTCATTGTGTTGGCTTTTGGTGTAGGGCTTTATTTGTTGAAAAATAAAAATATCGAAGCTGTAGTGCAACAGGCTGCGACACAACAAGAAAAAACGCAACCTAAAAGTGTCTTACCTAATCGCCCAGAGGAGGTTTGGAGTTATATCAAGGCGTTAGAAACTCGAACTGTTCCTGTTGATAATAAACCTACAAGCGTAGAGCAAAATATGCGCTTGACCGAAGAACAACGCCAAGTCCTAGTGCAAATGGAAAAAGAACAACAAGCTGCGGAGGAAGCTCGTAAATTAGCTGAGCAACAACGTGCGGTAGAAACAGCGAAAGCTCAACAAGTGCAAGCAGCGCCAAAAGTAGAGCAAGCGAAAAAGCCTGAAGCAGTAAAAACAGAAACTGTAAAATCTGAACTGGTTAAAAAACAAGAACCGCCAAAAATTGAGACGGCTAAAAAAGTTGAGCAACCTAAAACTGCAGATAATTTGAACGGTGGTAAAAAATTCGGTTTACAATGTGGCGCGTTCAAAAATCGAGCGCAAGCTGAAAATATGCAAGGTCGTTTGGCTATGACGGGTTTAAATGCACAAGTGCAAGTTAATGGCGAGTGGAACCGTGTTCGTGTAGGTGGCTTTGCTAGCCGAGATGCAGCAGTGCAAGCACAAAGTAAAGCCAAAAGTGTGGCAGATTGCGTTGTGATTGGCATGTAATGCTAATCTAACGTTGTTAAGTTATTTTGATACGTTAAATCTCAATCATTGAAATAAAAAATCCCAACTAAAAGTGCGGTGCAATTAGTTGGGATTTTTTCACCAAGGATTATTACAAAATAATCATATCATCACGATGCATTGCTACGGCACCGTATTCATAGCCTAACACATGTTCAATGTCTGTTGATTTTCGGCCCTTAATTAATTGTAGGGCATCGCTGTTATAGCGTGGCATACCTAGTGCAATATCTTTACCAGTTTGAGTACGTATTTTGACTACTTCACCTCGCGAAAAACGCCCTTCCACGTTAACAATACCAGCTGGTAATAAGGATTTGTTTTGTTCAAGAATAGCGTTTTGGGCCCCTTCATCAACAGTGATAATGCCTGCAGATGGCGCGGCGAAAAGCCATTGTTTGCGACTTTCTAATCGATCAGATTGATGGGCAATAAATTTTGTACCAATATTTTGTTCATAAGCAAGATCTGCGATCACATTTGGGCGATTACCTGGTGCAATAATTGTTTCAATTCCAGAGCGAGTGGCAACATCGGCAGCAATGATTTTAGTCATCATTCCACCTGTGCCAAGATTAGTACCACTGCCACCAGCGATTGAGCGAATGTGATCCGTGATTTGTTCTACAACTGGAATCAATTTTGCTTCAGGATTTTTACGCGGATCACTATCAAATAAACCTTGTTGATCCGTCAATAAATAAAGTTGTTCCGCTTGAACAAGAATAGCGACTAATGCAGATAAATTGTCATTATCGCCAACTTTAATTTCTGCGGTCGCCACCGCATCATTTTCATTAATTACAGGAATTATGTGATTATCTAAAAGTGCGTGTAAAGTATCTCGCGCATTTAAAAAACGTTCGCGATCTTCAATATCGGCACGAGTTAATAAAAGTTGTCCGATATGAATATCATAAATAGCAAATAATTTTTCCCAAGCCTGAATTAATTGGCTCTGGCCAACCGCTGCAAGCAGTTGCTTTGATGCAATAGTGGGTGGTAATTGAGGATGATTCAGATAATGGCGACCCGCTGCAATAGCTCCAGAAGTAACGATTACTATACGAAATCCATCATTATGCAATTGAGCAATTTGACGAACGATTTCCATCATGTGCGGTGAATTCAGTTTTGGCGACCCCTGTGTTAGGGTACTTGTACCAAATTTCACTACGATTGTTTTTTTATTCATAGTCGTTTCCAAATTTCTTAAAATTGGCATTAACGTTATCACTAAATCAATGAAAAATCACCTAATATCAGGTATAGTAACAGCAAAAATATCAGGTATAGTAACAGCAAATTTTAGGGGGATTTATGACATTTAGTTTAATTGTGGCGACGACATTAAATAGCGTGATTGGTAAAGATAACGAAATGCCTTGGCACTTGCCAGCAGATTTAGCATGGTTTCGTCAGAACACCACTGGCAAACCTGTCATTATGGGGCGTAAAACCTTTGAAAGTATTGGTCGCCCTCTACCTAAACGCACTAATATCGTACTTTCTCGTCAGCCTTTTAAACACGAAGGTGTGGTATGGAAAGATAGCCTTGAAAGTGCGGTAGATTTTGTCAGAGATTTTGATGAAATTATGTTGATTGGTGGGGGAGAGTTATTCAAACAATATTTGCCACAAGCAGATAAGTTATACCTTACCCAAATTCAGACAGAACTAGATGGTAATACTTTTTTCCCTCAAGTGAATTGGGATGAGTGGGAAATTGAATTTGACGAATATCGTAAGGCGGATGAACAAAATCGCTATGATTGTCGATCTTTGATTCTTACACGAAAATAAATCAAATTAATGAAACCATATCTTTATTTAGAGTATTCATTAATCTAGAAAATAAAGAGATGATGATTTCCCTTGAGTTCCTCTTTTTAAAGTTTCATAATGACCCTTCATTTTTATTTTTGATAGTTTTAAAGGTTATCTCAAATATCTCATTTTTAAACATTATCCCAGCTTAGGGAAGGCATTATGACGCAAATTGCAACTGAAAACCCATCAACTAAATCTGTATCAAATAAAACTAACCGTAAAAAAGGCTTAAGCGTTTTTATTCTTGTCCTGCTTATTATTGGTATTGCTTGTGCTTTGTATTGGTTTTTCTTCTTGAAGGATTTTGAAGAAACAGAAGATGCTTATGTGGGTGGAAATCAAGTAATGGTGTCATCACAAGTTGCGGGTAATGTAGCGAAGATTAATGCGGACAATATGGATAAAGTCCATGCAGGTGATATTCTAGTTGAATTGGATGATACGAATGCGAAACTTAGTTTCGAACAGGCCAAAAGCAATCTCGCCAATGCTGTGCGTCAGGTAGAACAACTCGGTTTTACTGTGCAGCAATTACAATCAGCTGTGCACGCCAATGAAATTTCTTTAGCTCAAGCACAAGGCAATTTGGCGCGCCGAGTTCAACTTGAAAAAATTGGCGCGATTGATAAAGAATCTTTCCAACACGCAAAAGAAGCTGTCGAGCTTTCCAAAGCAAATTTAAATTCTTCTAGAAATCAATTAGCGGCCAATCAGGCTTTATTGAGTAACGTTCCATTACGTCAACAACCGCAAATACAGAATGCAATGAGTTCACTCAAACAGGCTTGGTTGAATTTACAACGTACAAAAATTAGAAGTCCAATTGATGGCTATGTGGCGCGTCGTAATGCTCAGGTCGGGCAAGCCGTTTCAGTGGGCGGTGCATTAATGGCGGTGGTATCTAATGAGCAAATGTGGCTAGAAGCTAACTTCAAAGAAACCCAATTAACGAATATGCGCATCGGTCAGCCGGTGAAAATTCATTTTGATTTATACGGTAAAAATAAAGAATTTGATGGCGTGATAAATGGCATTGAAATGGGGACTGGTAATGCGTTTTCTCTCTTACCTTCACAAAATGCTACTGGTAACTGGATTAAAGTGGTGCAACGTGTACCTGTGCGAATTAAATTAGATCCACAACAATTTGCTGAAACCCCATTACGAATTGGTCTTTCTGCAACGGCAAAAGTAAGAATTGCAGATTCATCTGGCCCAATGTTGCGAGAAAAAGCAGAACCGAAAACTTTATTTGCTACCGATACACTTAAATATGATGAAAGTGCGGTAGAAGATTTGATTGAATCTATCATTCAGCAAAACAGCCATTAAGGCGGCGTTATGGAAAATTCCGCAAAAAAATTTCCGCCAATTCAAGGTGGCGCCTTGATTTTATTGACGCTGGCTTTATCTCTCGCCACCTTTATGCAAGTATTAGATTCTACGATTGCAAATGTGGCGATTCCTACCATTGCAGGCGATCTTGGCGCATCTTTTAGTCAAGGTACATGGGTAATTACTTCTTTTGGTGTGGCAAATGCGATTTCTATTCCAATAACAGGTTGGTTAGCAAAACGTTTTGGCGAAGTGCGGTTATTTTTAGTCTCAACTTTTTTATTCGTTGTTTCTTCTTGGCTTTGTGGGATTGCGGATAGCCTTGAAGCATTAATTATTTACCGAGTCATTCAAGGTGCTGTCGCAGGCCCGGTGATCCCTCTTTCGCAAAGTTTATTATTAAATAATTATCCACCAGAAAAACGAGGAATGGCATTGGCATTTTGGTCAATGACTATTGTTGTTGCACCTATTTTTGGCCCAATTTTAGGCGGATGGATTAGTGATAATATCCATTGGGGATGGATCTTCTTTATCAATGTTCCGATTGGTTTATTAGTTGTGCTAATCAGCTGGAAGATTTTAGGTAGCCGAGAAAGTGAAATTGTTCATCAACCTATTGATAAAGTCGGTTTAGTTTTACTTGTCTTAGGCGTGGGATGTTTGCAATTAATGCTTGATCAGGGCCGTGAGCAAGATTGGTTTAATTCTAATGAAATCATTATATTAGCCGTTGTTGCTGTCGTTTGTCTGATTGCCTTGGTTATTTGGGAATTGACAGATGACAATCCTGTGGTGGATATTTCGCTTTTCCATTCTCGTAATTTTAGCGTAGGGTGTTTATGTACTAGTTTAGCCTTTTTGATTTATCTAGGTTCTGTGGTATTAATTCCGCTCTTGCTACAACAAGTCTTCCATTATACTGCGACGTGGGCAGGGCTTGCGGCTTCCCCAGTTGGATTATTCCCAATTTTGCTTTCACCGATTATTGGGCGTTTCGGTTATAAGATCGATATGCGAGTTTTAGTGACAATAAGTTTTATTGTATATGCAATAACATTTTATTGGCGAGCGGTGACTTTCGAGCCATCAATGACTTTTGCTGATGTGGCTTTACCACAATTAGTGCAAGGTTTGGCTGTGGCCTGTTTCTTTATGCCACTTACCACTATAACGCTCTCTGGCTTGCCTGCGCATAGAATGGCTTCTGCGTCTAGCTTATTTAACTTTTTGAGAACTTTAGCGGGTTCTGTTGGGACATCTTTAACCACATTTATGTGGTATAACCGTGAAGCTGTTCACCATACTCAATTAACAGAACACATTAATCCTTATAACCCAATTTCCCAAAGTTTTTACCATCAAATGAATCAATTTGGTTTAAGTGATACCCAAACTTCAGCTTACCTCGCTCAACAAATAACATCTCAAGGATTTATTATTGGCGCAAATGAAATATTTTGGCTATCAGCTATGGGATTCTTAGGATTGTTTATTGTGATTTGGTTTGCAAAACCACCTTTTGGCGGTCGTCATTAGTATCATATTATTCAAAATTTGAATGATTTAACCTCAAAATGTATCAATGTAAACGTTGTTGACATTACGAACAAAGCCATTCACTCAATGTTGGGGAAATGGCTACGGAGTTTGCTAGGATATTCGGGGCGCAGGAAATTGCTTGCCAGATGGGAAGCAGCCGCCTTCGAGCGGCTATGTGTTGAAACGTTCACACATTAAGCCAAAGGTACCCCTTACAACGCAGCTGTTTCAGCCAGCGTGTATTAAAATAGCTCTATTTTTTATTATTTAAATGTTATTTTTTTGTTAAAAATATTTTACTTGAGTATAATGCTCAACATTATTCCTCACGGAAGAGAATCCGTAGAATAATGAGATTAATCGTAAATATAAGGAACAAAAATGGATTTCAATAGAATTATCACTCACATGAATGATCATCACCAAGATGATATGGCTGCCCTTTGTAAAAAATTTGGTGGTGTAAATGAAATCACGGATGTGACATTAGTTAATGTAGATTTTGGTGGTTTAGATTTTAAATATAATGGTGACAAAACATTACGCGTGGAATTTCCACAACAAGCTGACGCTGGTTCAATTAAACAAGCGATCATCAATCTTTGTGTAGAAAATAAACCAGTTGCGAATTACGATCGTATCAAAGCTAAAATTGATGAATTTCGTCAAGAATTTAAAAGCTGTGTGCTTGCCACTTTAGATAAAGATGGCTTACCGATGGCATCTTATGCGCCAATTATTTCGCTTGATGAAAAATATTATATTTATATCAGTGTCATTGCAGAGCATTATGACAATTTAAAACGCAATCCGAATCAAGCGGAAGTGATGTTTTTAGAAGATGAAAGTAAAGCAAAATCAATTATTGTACGTACTCGTTTACGTTACAAGGCAAGTGCACGTTTTATTCCTCGTGAAGATCCAATTGTGGAAAAAGCCTTAGATAAATTAGCGGAAACGATGAATGATGTGGGCGGAATTAAAACGATTCGTGAATTTACTGATTTTGATTTAGTTGAACTTACATTTGGAACAGGCCGTTTTGTAAGAGGTTTTGGCCAAGCTTATTTGATTGATGCTAACGGGGAAATTTCTCATATTGGTGTTAAAGGCAATCCACACGAAAAAGAAAGCGATAAATAATATTGTCTCTTAATGAAGATAAAGGGTTGAGTATAAATTTATACTCAACCCTTTTGTTTACGATAAATTCCAGTGAAATTGAAATTTCTTTATTTTTCACCGCACTTTATTTTCATTAAGGACAAGGTTTACTCACCATGATTTCAATAACTTGTCTGTCGATATGTTGCATACTTTTTGATGCTATAGCGCAGAGATTATCAATGGTTCGATCAAGATCATGTTCCACAATACCTTCATTGCCCGTAACGTGGGTCTCATCCATTGCCATAAGTACCGATTTATAGCCTGAAGCAACGCTGGTGGAGACTTTCATTGCACAGCTATTGGCTGCGCCATCACAGATGATGCCACTAATATCGCCAATCATGCTACAGATGCCCATGCTGGCTGTTTCAAATTTGCCTGTGAGTAAATAAGCAATACCAGCGCAGCTTCCCATTGATGCCGTAGTCACAGCACAAAGTGCAGAGAGTTTTGGCAATTTACTATGAATATAAATGGCTATTAAGTGTGATAAGAAAAGTGCGCGGGTTCGTTTTTCTTCACTTACTTTGAGATAATCTGCAACAACGACAACAGGCATCGTTGCAGCGATTCCTTGATTGCCAGAACCAGAATTGCTCATCGCAGGCAAAGTTGCTCCACCCATTCTTGCATCTGATGCGGCTGTGGTTTCAATCATAATTTTGCTTAGCAAATCATCAGAAATTAAACCGCTACCCACTTGTTTTCTCAATGTGCGGCCAATATGCAAGCCATAATTTTCTCGCAAACCTTCATCTGAAAGCGCTCGATTAAGCTCTTCCGCCTGACGAATAAAAAGAATTTTTTCTAATTCAACCACATTTGAAAACTCAAAAATCTCGCGAGCACTAATTTGTTTAAAAACTTCATAGGGATCGCAATTGGTACATTCATCTTCCACTTTCTGAAAAAGGATTTCGCCATTTTTTTCGATCAAAATAACATTGGTATGCTGATCTTGAATTGCGACTTTCACGTAATCATTATCCGCAAACAACACAGCTTCTGAATATAAAATATGCTCGGTTTGATGAATATCCACATTCACGAGCTTTTTATCAAGCATTGCTTTAGCTTGGGAAACTTGCTCTGGCGTGATGTGCTTTAACACTTCTAACTCACCTTCAGGGTCACCGCCCAAAGCACCAATCGCTGCGGCAATTGGTAAGCCCACCATGCCCGTTCCTGGTACTGCAACGCCTAATCCATTTTTCATTAAGTTAGGAGACACTTTGGCTTCAATGCGTTCAGGTGTTTTTCCTAAATATTTAGCCGCTGTTGCAGATGCAAGTGCCAGAGAAATAGGTTCTGTACATCCAAGTGCAGGAACAACATCGTGTTCTACAATTTGAATTAATGGTTTTTCGATTTCGTTGAGTCTTTCTTGATTCATAAAATTCTTTTTAATTTATTAAATACTGTCTTCTTTCTCTATGACTAATATGCGCGCTTCACCTTGTGGATGAGCAACATGTTCGGTACCGATACCCGCATAAAAAATATCACCTGTATGGAGCAATACGGCTTTCTCTTGACCATTTTCTTTGTAGCGCATTTCCACCGTACCATCCATGACAGCAAAGACTTCTTCACCGTCATTGATATGCCATTTGTAAGGTTTATCTGTCCAGTGCAGACGCACCGAAATACCATTCATATTGGTAATATCAAGGGCTCCCCAAGCACGTTCTGCCGTAAAGTGGCGACTTTTAATAACTTTATTCATGATTAAATTCCTTAGTGCGCTTTATCCCAATTTTGTCCAACACCCACTTCGACAATCAATGGAACAACTAATTCAGCAGCGGCTTCCATATATTGTTTAATTTGCTCACGGAAAAATTCTACTTTTTCTGACCGCACTTCAAACACTAATTCATCGTGTACTTGCATAATCATTTCAATATCTGGATCGTGACGGATGACTTCATCAAGTTTAATCATTGCTCGTTTAATAATATCCGCAGCCGTGCCTTGCATCGGTGCATTGATCGCTACGCGTTCTGCTCCTTTACGACGCATTGCGTTGCTAGAATTAATATCAGGTAAATATAAACGGCGACCAAATAGCGTTTCTACATAGCCTTGTGCTTTCGCTTTTTCACGGATATCGGTCATAAATTGCTGTACGCCAGGGTAGCGTTGGAAATATAAATCCATGTATTTTTGTGCATCAGGACGGGAAATACCCAGTTGGCGTGAAAGTCCAAACGCGGACATTCCATAAATTAAGCCGAAATTAATCGCTTTAGCATTGCGACGTTGCTCGCTGGTGACTTCATCTAATGATACACCGAAGATTTCAGCTGCCGTGGATCGGTGAATATCCTTGCCTTGAGAGAAGGCGTTAATTAAGCCTTGATCGCCAGAAAGATGTGCCATAATGCGTAACTCAATTTGAGAATAGTCAGAGGCGACAATAGAATAACCTTCACGCGCGATAAATGCTTGTCGAATACGACGACCTTCTTCATTACGAATTGGGATATTTTGTAGGTTTGGATCACTTGATGATAAACGTCCTGTCGCCGTGACCGCTTGATGATAAGAGGTATGCACTCGGCCTGTTTGTGAATTGACCATTTGAGGCAGTTTATCCGTGTAAGTGGATTTAAGTTTGCTCAAGCCACGATGTTCGACCAAAATTTTTGGTAATTCGTGGCTATAGGCTAATTCTTCCAATACTTCTTCATTCGTTGATGGCGCACCTTTTGGTGTTTTTTGTAAAACAGGTAGCCCAAGTTTATCGAACAAAATTTCTTGTAATTGTTTGGTGGAGGCCAAATTAAATTGCTGACCCGCTAATGCGTAAGCTTGTTCTTCAAGTGCGGTTAATCTTGTGGCAATTTCGTTAGATTGTATAAAGAGGGCATCACTATCAATCAAAACGCCCGTACGTTCCATGCGAGAAAGCACATGGAGTAATGGTAATTCCATTGTTTTATATAATTCAACAAGCGTTGGTTCTTCTTGCAGTTTCAACCACAGCACTTGCTGTAATTTCATGGTCACATCAGCATCTTCTGCCGCGTATTCTGTGGCTTGTTCTAATGGAATTTGATTAAACGTAAGCTGACCTTTCCCTTTTCCTGCAATGCTTTCAAATGCGATAGTTTCATGACCTAAATAACGTTTAGCTAAATCGTCCATATTATGACGACCTGTACTATTTAGCGTATAGGAAAGCAACATCGTATCAAATTCAACACCTTGTAATTCAATGCCATGACGGGCAAAAATGCTTTCATCAAATTTAATGTTTTGTCCAATTTTATGAATGTCAGGATTTTCTAAAATGGGTTTGATAGCCGCAAGTGCGGTCGATTTTTCGAGTGTTTTTGGTGCATCCAAATAATCTAATTGCAATGGCAAATAAGCAGCTTCGCCATTTTCAAGAGCAAAAGAGATACCCACTAAATTAGCAGACATATAATCAAGACTGTCTGTTTCAGTATCGACAGCAATGAGTTTTGCTGCATTGAGTTTTTCAATCCAGCGCGTTAAATCCGCTTGAGTGAGCAAGGTTTCATATTTTGTGCGATCGATTTGAATTTTAGGTGTATTTTCCACCGCACTATTTCCCACCGAATTTTGAGCTGGTGATGTCGCTTGATACTGGTTCATTTTCACAGGCTGTTCAATGGTTTGGGTAATCGAATCCGCGCCATTCATAACTTCATTAAGCCAGCGTTTAAATTCGTAGCGAGCAAAATATTCAATAAGTTGATCGTTTTTGCTTTCTCCAAGCAACAATTCATCTGTTGTCACATTAAGTTCAACATCTGTTTTGATGGTTGCTAATGTATAAGAAAGATCAGCATTGGATTTTTCAGCCAGTAATTTTTCACCTAGTTTTTTTGCACCACGAATTGGCAATTCAGCTACTTTTTCAAGATTGGCATAAATTTCAGCCATACATCCGATGCCTTGTAGTAAACCAAGTGCGGTTTTTTCGCCCACGCCAGCAACGCCAGGAATGTTATCTGCACTATCGCCCATGAGTGCTAGATAATCAATGATGAGTTCAGGTGGAATACCGTATTTTTCAATCACACCCTCGCGATCCAATAAGTTATTATTCATTGTGTTGATAAGCATAATATTGTCATCAACTAACTGTGCCATATCTTTATCGCCAGTACTAATGAGCACTTTTTTACCCAAACGCGATGCTTGTAGTGCGAGTGTGCCGATCACATCATCCGCCTCAACACCTTCCACCACTAAAAGCGGAATCCCCAATGCACGAATCATATCGTGCAACGGCTGAATTTGTTTGCGCAAATCATCAGGCATTGGTGGGCGGTGAGATTTATATTGTTCAAACATTTCATCACGAAATGTTTTCCCTTTTGCATCAAAAACAACGGCTATATGAGTGGGTTGTACTTGTGAGATGAGGCTTTTTAGCATATTTAACACGCCGTACATTGCACCTGTTGGCTCACCTGCGGCATTAGTTAAAGGAGGAAAGGCATGAAATGCACGATATAAATAAGAAGAACCATCCACTAGCACAAGCGGATTTGTTGCAATTTGGGCCATAAAAATCTCGTTTAAAACTGAAAAATGTGGGCATTATAGCGTAATTTATGGTGATGAGCGAACGGCGGATTCAATGTAAAATTTGTGACGAACGTTTTTTGCTATGGCATAATATCAGCCACTCAAATATTTAATTTAAGGAAATCAAATGTCGTTAAAATTGGTCGAAATTTTAGTTTTGGGTCAGGTCTTACGTTTAAACGTGCCTGTTGAACAAGAAGAATTATTGCGCCAAGCTGCCCGTAATTTAGATATATTGGTTTCTGAAATGAAAGAAAAGACAGGTCTTATTCAGCTTGATCGTGTGCTTTCTATTGTGGCGCTCAATTTGAGTTTTGAATTAAGCCAAGAAAAAAATAAAGCGGCTAAAATTGAAGAGGTATTGAGAACGGGTATCCAGCAATTAGATCATTCGTTAGAAAATATCCGTGTAAATAAAGAACAATATTAAATTGGAAAGTGCGGTGAAATAGGGCTGAGATTTTTTCAAATTAAAAGATGTAGCTAATTCAGAGTAATCAGTTAAAAATCACTTAAGTCACCGCCATATTCTTTAGATTTTTCTCTTCAAGATCAAGAAATACCCAAAACTAATTTGTGTTATCACACTCTTTTGTCGTTTTATAATCAACTCGTTAAAATTGACAAATAAATGCTAGTCAATACTGAGAATTTGGGCTAGTATAAACTCATAAGAATTACCTAGAGTGTTCGTCAGTAGGCTATGTCCCTGAGCCGATACTTTAAATCTTATAAATTGGTTTCCTATCGTTGGTGTGTAGGCTTAACCTTTGACTCGTTCATTGGGCTAAGAAACCTGAAAACGGTATCAACTGATTTCCTTGAACCGTCGGGTTCAAGGACTACTGCCCGCAGCGGCACTCTGGGTCCTATCTTTTCCTTTCATTTCTATGAATATTCAAAAACGCCAGCAAATTCGCACTGAAATTCGAAAAATACGAGCAAATTTAACCGCACTTCAACAGAAAAAAGCTGAACAATCAGTGACTCAACAGGCGTTAAATCTTATCGAGCAACGACAAGCCAAAAATATTGCATTATATTTTTCTTTTGATGGTGAAATTTCGACAAAAGCCTTAATCCAATCCCTTTGGGTGAAAAACAAAAATGTGTATCTACCCGTTTTACATCCTTTTACTAAACACCATTTATTGTTTTTACGCTATTTACCTGATACGCCAATGAAACAAAATCAGTTTGATATTTGGGAGCCTAAGCTGAATGTTCAAAATGTTTTACCATTAAATGAACTGGATATTTTATTCACGCCATTAGTGGCTTTTGATAAACAGGGAAATCGCCTTGGCATGGGCGGTGGGTTTTATGATCGCACGTTACAGAATTGGCAAGATAAATCTTTTATTCCGGTAGGTTTAGCACATCAATGTCAGCAAGTAGAAAATCTTCCCATTGAGCATTGGGATGTGCCACTATTCGATATTTTGGTGGGTTGAAACCTATCATCAAAATTTTATTGATAGATAAAATCAAAAATATTTCAATTTTTCTCTTGAAATCCTTTCAAACGATCTTACTTAATTTGGGCAAACGGCGAAAGCCAAAACCAAATTGAGGAAAGTGTATGAACATTGAAAAATTTACGACAAAATTCCAAGAAGCTTTAAGCGAAGCACAATCACTTGCTATCGGAAAAGACAATCAATTTATTCAACCCGTGCATTTATTGACCGCACTTTTAAATCAACAGGGAGGCTCCATTGCGCCAATTTTAACTGCAAGTGGCGTAAATGTGGCTTTATTGCGTAACGAGTTAAAGACTGAGTTAAATAAATTGCCGCAAGTGATTGGCAATGGCGGTGATGTACAACTTTCACGCCAGCTCATTAATTTACTTAATCTATGTGATAAATTTGCACAGCAAAACCAAGATAAATTTATTTCGAGCGAATTGTTTTTACTTGCAGCTTTAGAAGAACGAGGAACGATCAGCGATATTTTGAAAAAGTGCGGTGCGAAAAAAGAACAAATTTCGCAAGCCATTCAGCAAATTAGAGGGGGACAAAACGTGAATGATCAAAATGCAGAAGAAAGCAGACAAGCATTAGAAAAATATACGATTGATTTAACTGCTCGTGCAGAAAGTGGCAAACTTGATCCTGTAATTGGGCGTGATGAAGAAATTCGTCGAGCTATTCAAGTATTACAACGTCGTACCAAAAATAACCCCGTGTTAATTGGTGAACCTGGTGTGGGGAAAACGGCGATTGTCGAAGGCTTGGCACAACGCATTGTAAATGGAGAAGTGCCTGAAGGTTTGAAAAATAAACG
>ERZ772956.1315-NODE-1315-length-17131-cov-4.056278_pt1 | contig 17131 bp, 9 predicted proteins | sample MGYA00580683_ERZ772956 | MGnify/ENA primary metagenome ERZ772956 (study PRJEB29015, sample SAMEA2738077) | human oral metagenome | biome: human oral; feature: human-associated habitat; material: saliva | place: China | collected 2212 ... | reverse complement strand
CGTTCCGTTTGAACACCACAACGCCCGTGATGCCCCTACGGTGGAGCCATGGCTTTCTTCGCAGTGACTTACGCATACGATCCCGAACTCAGCGAACTCGCCGACGAGATTCGCCCGACCCACCGCGCGTTCCTCTCTGACTTGCGCGATAAGGGACTCAACGTTGCCTCCGGCCCTCTCGGCGGCGACACCCCCGGAGCTCTTCTCATCATTGAGGCCGAAAATCTTGATGAAGTCGAAGCTCTTCTCGATGAGGATCCCTTCAAGAAGGCGAAGGTCGTGAGCGAACGCGTCGTCCGACCTTGGAATCCCGTGATCTCACGATTCTGATCTTTTCTGCACAGAATCCGCGCACGCCATATCGCCTGCGCGGATTCTTTGTGCATTCGCGGGACTTATTGAGAGGGTCGCTTCCAGCATTCCGCAGTGCTGCTCCCCAGTGGCGGAGGGGAGCGCCCCCACTCTGCCCCCATCGGATTCCACGGTTCCCGACGTTCATTCCCTGTGACGTCGGCCAGCGCCACCACTCTCCTCTACCGGATTCCAGGGTTCCCGCCCTCCGCCTGCCCTATGGCGCCCATTTCTGCCGGGAAACCTGGAATAGGCGGCGAAGTATGCCCGGAAACCTGGAACAGGCGATGACGTCGGCAAGCTCCGCCACTCTCCTCTACCGGATTCCCGGGTTCCCGTCCTCCTCCTGCCCTATGACGCCCATTTCTGCCGGGAAACCTGGAATAGGCGACGAAGCATGCCCGGAAACCTGGAACAGGCGATGACGTCGGCAAGCGCCACCACTCTCCTCTACCGGATTCCATGGTTCCCGCCCTCCGCCTCCCCTATGGTGCCCACTTTTGCCGGGAAACCTGGAACAGGCGACGAAGCATGTTGGAAGACCTGGAACATGCGATGACGTCGGGAAGCTCCACCGCTCTCCGCTGCTGGATTCCATGGTTCCCGTCCTATTCCTGCCCTATGGCGCCCATTTCTGCCGGGAAACCTGGAATCGGCGAGGCATGCCGGGAAACCTGGAATAGGCGACGAAGCATGCCGGGAAACCTGGAATGGGCGAGGCGCAATCCCCTCCCTACTGCACAATAGTCAGGCGCGCCCCTCGGCCTCGGCTCGAGCGTGAATCCTCCCATGGTGCGCGCGGTGCGAAATCTCAATTAACAGCGCCGCAAGCACACCACAGGCGATGATGATTCCCCATTCGACGCTGCTCGGCCATTCCAAGGCGAAGAAGTGCCTCGTAAAAGGGATCAAAACCCCCAAGACCGACGCTGCGATCATGGCGGCGAGCAGCGCGACCCTCCAGGGCACAAAAGGTCGGGCCGTCACCGAAAGGAGGAACACCGCGCCGATCATCAGCGACAAAGTCGCGCCGGTCTGCCCTTCGACTCGGCCGCTCCCGATCAGCAGGTAGGCGCTAAGAGCCGCAGCCGAGAGGATCACTCCAGCGGGCACAGCGAGGGCAAGGGTCCGCTTCAGGAACCCGGGCACATAACGCCGAGAGTTCGGTGCAAGCGCGAGGAAGAAAGCGGGAATCCCAATCGTGAAAGCATCAATGTACGTGAAATGTCGTGGCAAGAAGGGGTACTGCAAAGCGAGGATCGCACAGGCGAAAACAATGACCGCCGCGTACACGGTCTTCGCGAGGAAGAGCGCGGACACTCGTTCCATGTTCGCAATGATCCGACGCCCCTCGGCAACAACCCCGGGGAGCACCGAGAATTTCGAGTCGACGAGGACGAGCTGTGCGACCGCTTTCGTCGCCTGCGCACCATTGCCCATGGCGATCCCCAGGTCAGCATCCTTCAAGGCCAGAGCGTCGTTCACGCCGTCGCCGGTCATGGCGACGCAGTGACCGTCCGCCTGGAGAGCCTGAACCATTGCCCTTTTCTGTTCTGGAGTGACTCGACCGAAAACATCAGTGGTGATAACGGCCTTTTGGAACTCGTCGGAGAGAAGATCATCAGGCAGATCACGGGCATCCGCGATGACGAGCGGCTCCCCATCGGGACGCCCCAGCCCCGCCCTCGTCGCGATCGCACCCACGGTCGCTGGATTATCGCCCGAGATGACGCGGACCCGGACCTTTTGCTGCGCGAAGTAGTCGAGTGTGTCTTTCGCATCGGGGCGCAGCTCTTCAGCGAGGACGACGATGCCCACAACATCGCGCTGCTTCGGCAACTCCTCTGATTGCACGGCGCCCGGTGAGTGGGCGAGGGCGACGACCCTCATGCCTTCACGAGTTCGAGCGGCGATCATCTCTGCGAAGAAAGAGTCTTGAGACGAGTCTTGAGAGCGGGGGGAGATAATTTCGGGGGCGCCCAGGTACCAGGCCCCTTGCTCGTTACCGAAGGCCGACCATTTGCGCGCTGAGGAGAAGGGCATCACCCACGTGGCCTCCTCACGTTCTTCGCGAGCCACGTCTATTCCGTGTTGTCCGTGGTCCCCGCGTCCCTCGTGCACTCCGTTAGTTCTAAGTTCCGCGCATGCCCCGTGTTGTTCGCGTCTCTCGTGCACTCCGTCTGTTCCGTGTTCCCAGTGCTCTCCACCTTTTCCGCGTTCGGAGCGTTCCCCGTGTTGTTCACGTTCTCCGCGTGCTCCGCCGTTTCCGGGTTCCCCGAGTCCTGCGCCTTCCAGGCGCCGCTCCGCTTTCCCGCCTCCCCCATTGTCGAGGTAGTCGGCGATCGCCCGCGCCGTCTCATTGGTCCGGTCCCGCACGAGAGTCCTCAAAGCTACCAGGCCCCTGGACTCGTCCCCCGTGAGAACAATGTCCTTCGCGATAATCTCCCCCGTGGTCAGGGTGCCAGTCTTATCAAGGCAGAGCGCATCAACGCGTGCCAGGACCTCAACGGCGGCAAGCTCTTGGACGAGCACTCCCCTGCGCGCGAGAGTCGCCGATCCGATCGCGAAGTTCAAGGAGGTGAGGAGCACGAGCCCCTGGGGGATCATCCCGACGACTGAAGCGACCGCGAGGACGATCGCATGATTCCACCCGGTGTCCGAGTCGGCGATGCGGGTTTGCGACCAGAGGGTCAGGATGATCACCGGGATGAGGAGCGCAGAGATGACGCGCAGCACCCGGTTAATGCTCACTTGGATGTGCGACACCGTGCGGATGTAGGCGCGGGCTTTGCGGGAGATCCCCTGCGCGTAGGTCGCTGACCCCACTGCGGTGGTGCGCACGAGGGCGCTTCCAGCGACGACGGAGGTTCCTGAGAGGACCTCATCGCCCTCGTGTTTACGAACCGGAGCAGATTCACCAGTCAAGATTGATTCATTGACTTCGAGCCCGAAGGAGTTGAGAACGATCCCGTCTGCGCACACCTGCTCGCCGAGTTTGAGCATGAGCACATCATCAAGGACGACGTCACCGGTCGGGATCGCACGCTCTTCTCCTTCCCTTACGACAAGTGCCTGTGGCGCATCGAGGATTGCGAGGGCGTCGAGGGTGCGTTTGGCGCGAACCTCGGAAACAATCCCGATGATTGCGTTGAAAACCATGACGGCCCCGAACACGACATCTTGGGGATGGCCGAAGATGAGGACGAGGGTGGCCGCGCCAACGAGGATCGCGTTGAACAGGGTGAAGATGTTTTCGCGAATGATGGAGCGCAGCGAACGCGAGGTCTTTTGCCGAACGTGGTTCGTCTGACCGGCTTCGACGCGTGCGAGAACCTCGGCCTCGCTCAAACCTTGAATCTGTGTGGCTTCAGCGTGCACCAATCCGCCCGCTCAGTCGTTCTTCTCATTCGAGGCGCGCTGGGGCGTCCTCGATGATTTCCACAAGGAAGCGAGAATCGTGATCGTGAGGACCCCGATGATGACGATCAGGGAGGTCGCGGTCCCGATCTCCGGTCCCCAGTGAATCGGCTCGCCGCCGTTGAGGAAGAACAGGGAGTTCGTGTGCATCGCGTGCAGGATCAGTTTCGCGCCGATGAAGGCGAGGATCACGGCCAGACCGTAGGACAGGTAGACGAGTTTTGACAAAAGCCCATCCACGAGGAAGAAGAGCTGGCGCAGTCCCATGAGGGCGAAGGCGTTGCAGGCGAAGACCAAGAAGGCCTCGTGGGTGAGTCCAAAGATCGCGGGGATCGAATCGAAAGCGAACATGAGGTCCGCTGTGCCGAGTGCGAAAACCACGAGGAACAGGGGCGTGAAGTGCGTGCGTCCACCGTGACGGAAGAGCATACGGCCCCCGATGAAGCCGTCTGTCACGGGCAAGACGCGCCGCACGACGGAGATCACCGCGTTGTCGTGGTATTCCTCTTCTTCCTCGTCGTCTCCGCGCACTTGGGTCCATGCGGTGTAGAGGAGCCAGAGGCCGAAAAGGAAGAAGATCCAAGAGAAGCGTTCAACGAGTGCGGCTCCCGCAAGGATGAACACGAGGCGCAGGACGAGGGCGATGACGATGCCGAAGAGGAGGGCTTTTTGTTGGTGTTCCCTGGGGACTCTGAAGGCTTTGAGGATAAGGATGAAGACGAAGAGGTTGTCGATTGAGAGGGACCATTCGGTCACCCATCCCGCGTAGAACTCTGCGGCGTAGATGCCGCCGTTCGTCACCCAGACGATCAGGCCGAAAACGAGTGCGAGCCCGATGTATCCGATGGTCCAGGCCAGGGATTCTTTCAGGGATGGTGGATGGGGGTTGCGCACGTGTCCGGCGAAGTCCAATCCGATGAGGAAGAGGACGATGAGCGCGAGGATTGTCCATGAGATGGGGCCGACGGACATCAGTGATGTGCTCCTGTTGCGAGTGGGTCGAGGCTGGTCGTGGGAATGGGATCGTCCTCGGCGATGGGTGTGGACCGGGTGTTTGCTTTCCTGGCGGATGGTGTGGACTGGGTGTTTGCTTTCCTGGCGGATGGAGCGGACTGTATGTTCGCTCTCCTGGCGGAGGCCGTCAGGGAGGCGATGATCGTGATGAGAAGGACCGTGAGGATGAAGGCGAAGGAAACTCCGATGGCGGGCTCGGGGATCAGCTCAACGGGGTGTCCGCCATTGATGACGGCCACTTCGTTCGTGTGCAGCGCGTGATTGACGAGTTTGAAGCCAATGAAGCCGAGGATCGCGGCGAGCCCGTAGTGCAGGAAGATGAGGCGGTCGAGGAGGCCGTCGATGAGGAAGTAGAGCTGGCGCAGGCCAAGAAGGGAAAAAGCATTCGCCGCAAAAACGAGGTAGGGCTCCTCGGTGAGTGAGTAGATCGCGGGAATCGAGTCGACGGCGAACATGACATCCGCGGTGCCGATCGCGATGATCGCGAGGAGCAGTGGCGTGATCGTGGTTCGTCCGGCGTGGCGGTAGAGGAGCTTCGCCCCGTAGAAGCCGTCTGACACGGGGATCACTTTGGCGAGCGTGCGCACGAAGAGGCCCGGTTTGTAATCTTCAGCTTCATGTTCGCTCGGTTCTTCTGTGCCTTCGCGCACTTGGGAGAGGGCGGTCCAGATGAGCCAGGCGCCGAAGATGTAGAAAACCCAGGAGAAGTTTTCGATGAGGGCGGCGCCGAGGAGAATGAAGACGAGGCGCAGGACGAGGGCGATGACGATGCCGAAGAGGAGGACTTCTTGTTGGAGGATCCTGGGCACCGTGAAGGCGGCGATCATCATGACGAAGACGAAGAGGTTGTCGATGGACAGGGCCTTTTCAGTGACGTATCCGGCAAAGTATTCCTGGCCGTATTCTCCGCCCCACACTGCCCAGACGATTCCCCCGAAGAGGATCGCCATCGCGATGTAGGCGATTGACCACCAGCTCGCTTCTTTCAGGGTGGGTTCGTGGGGGGTTCGGATGTGTCCGACGATGTCGACGATGATCATGGTGAGGATGAGAGCGGCGAGCGCAGCCCATCCGAGTGCGTGGACCTCCACGTGGATGTTCCTCCGGTACGGGTCGGGTACCGGAGGTCTCCTTCCGCCACTCCGCTTCGCGTTCTGGCCTGCGGCGCCGGTGAGTCGGGCTTTCGCCCGATTCAACGTGATGACGACGTCGCTGTTGGTGGAAGTACTCCCCTCCGATTGGACCTTCTCATTCTAGCTTCCGATCCGGTTTCTCCGGCCGGGGGCGGCGAATCTGTGGAGGAGGTCTCCCCCGCTTTTCCGCACGTCCTTGCGCCTGCTGTGGGCGCACTGTGACTGATGTTGCACTTCCTCTTTCAGTTCGCGCCCCTCATGTGGCGCGATTCCTGTCAGTTGGCGGCCTTCATTTGGCGCAGTTCCTGTCAGTTGGCGGCCTTCATCTGGCGCAGTTCTTTCTTCAAGTCGGCCACTTCATCGCGCAGGCGGGCCGCGACCTCGAATTGGAGGTTCTCTGCGGCGGCGAGCATTTGAGCGGAAAGATCTTCGATGAGTTCCGCAAGCTCTGTTTCGGCTCTTTTGCCGAGGGCGCTGCCTTTCGCAGCTTTGCGTTCGGCGGCGGACTTTTCTTTCCGGTATCCGCCTTCGAGAAGTTCTTCGGTGTCGATTTGTTCGCGGGCGAGCATGTCGGTGACGTCCGCGATCTTCTTGCGCAGGGGTTTCGGGTCGATCCCGTGTTCGGTGTTGTAGGCGATTTGGATTTCGCGGCGGCGTTCGGTCTCGTCGATTGCGGCGCGCATTGAGTCGGTGATTGTGTCGGCGTACATGTGGACTTCTCCGGACACATTGCGCGCGGCTCGTCCGATTGTCTGGATGAGGGAGCGGGTGGAGCGCAGGAAGCCTTCTTTGTCCGCGTCGAGGATGGACACGAGGGACACTTCAGGCAGGTCGAGGCCTTCTCTCAGCAGGTTGATGCCGACGAGTACGTCGAATTTGCCTTGGCGCAGTTCGCGCAGGAGTTCGACGCGGCGCAGTGTGTCGACGTCTGAGTGCAGGTATTCGACTCTCACTTCGCGTTGGGCGAGGTAGGTTGTAAGGTCTTCGGCCATTTTCTTCGTCAGAGTGGTGACGAGGACGCGCTCGTCCTTGTCGACTCTTTCTCGCACCTGTTCGAGCAGGTCGTCGATTTGTCCCTTCGTGGGTTTGACGACGATCTTCGGGTCGATGAGGCCGGTTGGGCGGATGATCTGTTCGACGACCCCGTCGGAGCGTTCGAGTTCGTAGTCGCCTGGGGTTGCTGAAAGGTAGACGGTTTGGCCGATTCTCTCAACGAATTCGTCCCATTTGAGGGGGCGGTTGTCCATTGCTGAGGGGAGGCGGAATCCGTGGTCGACGAGGGTCCTCTTTCGGGACATGTCGCCTTCGAACATGGCTCCGATCTGTGGGACGGTGACGTGTGATTCGTCGATGATGAGGAGGAAGTCGTCGGCGAAGTAGTCGAGGAGCGTGTGCGGGGGTGTTCCGGGTCCGCGTCCGTCGATGTGGCGCGAGTAGTTCTCCACTCCGGAGCAGATTCCGATTTCGCGGAGCATTTCGAGGTCGTAGGTGGTGCGCATGCGTAGGCGTTGAGCCTCGAGGAGTTTGCCTTGGCTTTCGAACCATGTGAGGCGTTCGGCGAGTTCTTCTTCGATTGATGCGAGTGCACGTTTCATGCGTTCTTCACCTGCGACGTAGTGGCTCGCTGGGAAGAGGTAGACGTGGTCGACTTCGCTGATGACGTCGCCTGTGAGGGGGTGGAGGACGGCGAGGGCGTCGATTTCGTCTCCGAACATTTCGATGCGGATCGCGAGTTCTTCGTAGACGGGGATGATTTCGATTGTGTCTCCGCGGACTCGGAAGGTGCCGCGTGTGAAAGCAATGTCGTTGCGGACGTATTGCATGTTGACGAAGGCGCGTAGCAGGTCTTCGCGGTCGATGATCATTCCGCGTTCGAGTTCGACCATTCGGGCGACATATTCTTCGGGGGTGCCGAGGCCGTAGATGCAGGACACGGAGGCGACGACGACTGTGTCACGCCTGGTGAGGAGGTTGTTCGTTGCGCTGTGGCGGAGGCGTTCGACTTCGTCGTTGATCGAGGAGTCCTTCTCGATGTACGTGTCCGTTTGGGGAATGTATGCCTCGGGCTGGTAGTAGTCGTAGTAGGAGACGAAGTATTCGACGGCGTTGTTCGGCAGGAGTTCTCTAAACTCTGCGGCGAGTTGGGCGGCGAGGGTCTTGTTGGGTTCAATGACGAGGGCGGGGCGCTGTACTTCTTCGATGAGCCAGGCGGTTGTTGCGGATTTACCTGTGCCGGTTGCGCCCATGAGGACGATGTCTTGTTCGCCGTCGCGGAGCCTGGCGGCCAGCTCTCGGATTGCTTTCGGCTGATCGCCCGACGGCGTGTATTCGGAGATGACCTGGAAGGGGTTCTCCTGGCGCAGGACTGGTCGCTCACTCACGGCCTCAACGCTAGCGCACGCCGTGTGCATCTTCGTTGCGGCCGGCTAGTGGCTAGTTTTGTCGGAGTGGCGGTGGATTCGTTTCAGGGCTGCTTGGATGAGGAGGCCTATTCTTCGTCGTGCTTCAATCCGTTGGAGTTGGTTTCGGACAGCCCGAGTCAGGTCGTCGTTCGAAGGCAGAGCCCGTCCGCAATCCTTGAGTAATTCTGTCAATTCGACGAGCGCAGCTTGGTCATCTCCGGCATCGATAAGCCATGATGCACAATTATTCCTCGCGATCAGTGTATTGGGATGGTCAGGACCGAGAATACGCGCACAATCGGCAAGCAACGGCTGGTACATTTCATAGGCTTTCTTAGCCTGCCCAGAACAGCCAATTAAATCGGCGAGATTGCCGCGTGTTCTCAGAACGTCGGGATGGTCTTTACCGAACACCCTAACCTGATCATCGTACAAGGATTCGAATTCCACGATTGCGTCGTTAATCTGCCCCAGATCACCGCGTAGGCTGGCGCGAGTACTTCGTGTTCTCAGGGTGAGAGGATTATCAGGGCCTAAAACACGCAACTGATCCGCGAGCAGCGGTGTCAACATCGTCATGGCTTCGTCATACCGGTGGGCCCTCCTCATCACCGTAAGGAGAGCTGCCCGCGTCGCGAGTGTGTCGGGGTGATCAGCGCCCAGCACACGTGTGATGCGTTTTCGCAGCACTGTCAACTGTTCAATCGCCTTGTCAACCTGCCCGTCCTCACTCAACCAACCGGCAAGATTCCGACAAGCTCTTAGCGTGTCAGGATGGTCGGGCTCCAGCACGCGTGTGATACGTTTTCGGAGCATTTTGAACTGCTCAATCGCCTGACCAATCTGCCCAGCTGAACCCAATGCAAAAGCAAGATTACCCTGAGTGTTCAGAGTGGACGGATGAACAGTTCCAAGGATTCGCGAACGATCATCAAGCAATGCCTTGTACTCATTGACAGCGTCGCGAACCCGCCCGAGCTCAAACAATACAAAAGCGATGTTGTTCCGAGTATCCAGTGTCCCAGGATGTTCGGCACCCAGCAACCGTGTCTGGTCTATCAGAAGATTCCTAAACTGCTCGAGTGCTTTCTCGAGGCGTCCAACTTTTCCCAGCTGAAAGGCTAGGCTGCTCCTTGTATTCAGAGTAATGGGGTCGTTAACACCGAAAATCCGTGTGGCATCATCAAGTAATCGGTCGAGCTCGTCGACTGCCTCTTGATTACACCCAGATTCGCCACGCAGAGAGGCGAGATTCCCTCTGGCGATCAGAGTTTCCCGAGCTTCGTCACCGACTATCCTCATACAGTCCTTATACAGAGTCTCGTATCGTTTAATTCCATCTTCGATCTTCCCCGACCTAGCAAGCATCAATGCTAAGTTTCCCCGCAACATCAATCTGGTTGGATTGTCTTGTCCGAGAACCTCGGAATCTACAGAGAGCAGTCTTTCAAGGACATCAGCAGCTTCAGCTGGCCGCCCCGAATCACCCAGGAACATGGCGTGTAAACCCCGAAGTTCGAGCAGGTGAAGCGGGTCAAACTCCGGGAGTTGCTCGGCAGCATTGATTGCATCCGTAATGTGAGCGATAGCCGTCGTGTAGTCATACTGCTGCTGGGCGAAGAGAGCAAGAGTACTGAGTACGATGACATCTTCGGTAGATCTATTCTCTGCTGGAAGCCGCCGCTGCCATAAGGCAAGATTCAACGCCCTCGGCACCAAGGGCATCGAGATCCCGTCTCCTGCTTCATTCTTGATGTGCCTCGAGGTGATACCCCGTAGTTGGGCTATGAACTCTTCTACTTCCTCAGTGGCAAACTGTTGACCTATCTCATCACGGCAACGCTCTGCCAGCAGAGCCTCCGTAAATGCTTCAACCCCTTCAGATAAACGGCACCATAGTGCAGGATCCACCGCCCTTACAGCACCTTCGGATATCTCTTTCGAATTGAGAAAATTGCTTGACGCTGCAAGATCTTCCAGGACGCCAGGAACGAAGGAACAGAGGGGATCTTCGATGGGATTGATAGCGACAGCGAGGCACAAAGCCTGCTGGATATGACTTTCAAGGCTGCGCCAACGGAGTCGAAGGATCTCATGAATATCATGAGGAACTGTCAATCCTGAGTCGCCCAGAACAACTGCGTCACCGTGCAGCTGAATCTGCCGCTGAATAGAGGGGACCGTCAGCCACAGCTTCACATAGTGAGGATTCGGCAGCTGAGTCGCCACCGCACGAGCAACATTATCGGTGGTGTTCGGTGCATGGGATTTAACGAGTAAAACGAGGTCTTCCTCGTCGAGGTTCGGCACCGCAATACGTACCGCAGTATCCGCTTCCTCTGCATCCTCCAACCATTGTGAGAACGGATCCTCCGCATTGCGTTCGGGCCACGTCGTCGCGACCACCATGATCCTGCGTTCTTTTCGGGCGACGAGAGTACTCAAGAACTTGGAGAAGTCATCACCCATGAGGTGGATATCCTCCACTGCCACCACAACAGGAAAGCCCGAATGAGTAAAATTCGCCAGTGCTTGAGCGAGTTCGACTGAACGGGACTGATGCTGCCTCCGGACCCTTTCGCCCTGATCGATCGTCATGCGCAAGTCATCCTGATTCAGGGCTCTCTCATTGGACGCCTTCAGTCCTCGCCACCCAAGCTTGACAAGGGTCGCCAGCCCCGGTGCCACGAGATCCAAACTGACGCTCGCCCCGGTTGCTCCTTCAATAAGCAACTCCAAGACCCCATCAATTGCCTGCGTCGTTCCCTCTTCGCTATAGGTCGTGCGCAGTTCTCTAAGGGTCTTTTTCAAAGGTGCTGCGAAAGCAGCAAGCTTCTCCCACGATGAGCGTCGTTCCTCCAAGGCGAGCATAAGTGGAACCGTGTGAGCATCAAGCTGAGGACGCAACTCGGCAACTGCATCCAAATAGCTGCCCCTGCTCAGCCGTTCACAGTTCAGTCCCCACCATCCGAAAGAGGGCAAGGCACCAGCGGGCCAGGTGAAATCCTTCGGATTGGGAGCCACGAGTTTCCGCGCAGCCATCGGGTCCGCGCCAGCAGTCTCAACACGAACAGGTTCTTGCATCGGTGGCCAGTACGGATCATTCTCTCTCAGCTTCTGGTAAAGCTCTTGGATGATTCGAGTCTTCCCGACCCCAGAAGGGCCCTCAAGGACAACAACACGCGGCGAAGCCGTGTCCCCATTTTGGATGTCCCGCAATTGCTTCAAGAGATCATCGACGATCTGAACATGAGGACCCAGGAGTTCATTCACCATGTGGCCAATATTACGTTCAACTCGCTTTCAGCCACGTAGTAACAACAGTTCCAATCAAGCCCTGGCATTCCTCAACACTGCCAGCATTCGTGATCCAAATTGAGGCAAGCGCACGCCTCTGTTTCTCAGTCGCCTGCATCCTGATCCGGGCTTGAGCATCCGCCCGACTCATGCCACGCGCCTCCAAGCGCTGCAATCGAATTTCCAATGGAGCGTCCACAACAATGACCACGTCGAAACCTGATGCTGTTCCCGCTTCGGCGAGAAGCGGCACGTCATATACGGCGAGCCCCCCAGGCGGCGCAGAAGCCAGAACCTCATCCGCTCGCTGAGCAATCAAAGGATGGGTGATCGCCTCAAGATCAGCGCGCGCCACCGGATCAGAAAACACAATCTGTGCCAGCCGTGAACGGTCGAGCGCCCCGTCCTCGTCAATGAGAAAAGCGCCGAAACGTCTTGCGATCGCGTGAAGGCCGGGGGTGCCTGGGGCGACAACCTCACGGGCGATCTGATCCGCATCCGCAACCACCGCACCCGAATCCTCAAAAGCGCGGGCAACCGTTGACTTACCGGCACCGATCCCACCAGTCAGAGCAATGAGAAGAGCACGATCACCCGGTTTCTTCCAGGTGCGAAAAAGCTCAGCCTTCGCCCGGCCAACACGAATCACAGTGTCCATACACTCAGCCTAATGCGAACGACACCACCCGTTTTCCCTTGGAGCCACGAGCATGGCACGATAGCGAAGGCCACTCACCACGAAGCCTGAAATACATACGCCCATTTAAGGACCCATTGTGTCGACGACGGTCGAAACCGGAAAGAAGCGCACGTCAAGCGTTCGCCTCATTGCAACCTCCCTCACCCTGTTTTCCATGTTCTTCGGTGCGGGTAACCTCATTTTCCCGCCAATGATCGGCGTCGAAGCTGGCACATCCTTCCTTCCCGCCATCACAGGATTCCTCCTCGGCGGTGTTGCACTCCCCGTCCTTTCAATCATCGTCATCGCCCTATCAGGCACAGACCTGCGCGACCTGTCGAACAGGGGCGGGCGTATCTTCGGTGTCATTTTCTCCTGCGCCGTTTATCTGTCGATCGGGGCCTTCTACGCTTTGCCCCGCACCGGAGCGGTCAGCTTCTCAACAGCGGTCACTCCCCTGACCGGCTGGACCTCGACAAGCGTCTCCGTCATCTTCAACGCCCTCTTCTTCGCTCTCGCCTTCTACCTGTCGTGGAAGCCCGGCGAGGTCATCGACCGCCTCGGGAAGATCCTCACGCCGCTCCTTCTCGGCCTGCTGACCCTCCTCGCGATTGTCTCCGTCTTCACCTTCGACGGCACACCCGGCGCACCAAGCGAACAATACGCATCGCACCCGCTCACCGCAGGTATCCTGTCCGGCTACCTCACAATGGACTCCCTCGGCGGCCTCGCCTTCGGGATCATCGTCGTCACTTCTTTCACCCGCACCGGAGGTGGAATCGGCGCGAAGACCGTCAAGCGAACTTCCATCGCCGCGACAATCGCCGGCGGCCTCCTCGCGCTCGTCTACCTCAGCCTGGGCTTGATCGGCTTGAAGATGCCCGGTGCGCAAGCCTTCGACAACGGCGCCGAACTCCTGTCCCAGGCTTCGAATCTGGCGCTCGGCCCCTTCGGTCAGATCGCCTTCGGCCTCATCGTCGTCACAGCCTGCATGACGACCGCAGTCGGTCTGCTTGTCGCGACCTCGGAGTTCTTCGCGCGTCTCATGCCCAAGATCCGCTACGAGACGTGGCTCGCCGGATTCGCGATCATTTCCTTCATCATCGCATCCGCCGGTTTGAACAAGGTCCTCGCGGTTGCCGGTCCGATCATCGGGCTGCTTTACCCGGTCGCGATCACGATCATTTTCATTACGATCTTCACCCACCCGCTGCGCCACATCACCCGTTGTGAATTGGCATTCAAACTCTCCGCATGGACCGCATCCGCATTGTCGATCCTGGCGACCCTGCAAGATCTGGGAATCGCCGCTGAGAGCATTGAAGGCTTCATCGGATGGCTGCCCGGCCACGCCGAATCCGTCGCGTGGGTGATCCCCACAATCCTCATGGCGATCATTGGGCTGGTAATTGATTTCAGGCTTGCGCGTTCGCGCTGATGGAGGTGCTTCGAGGGTGGGGATAAAAACGTCTTGTTCTTCTTAGTGCATGATCCCATAAGGATCATGCATACTCAGAATTGTCAGTTCCGCAGCCAAGCATTGAAAGCCATTCGGTAACCGAACTCAATTGCCTTAATACCGGCAGCAAAGTCTCGAGGTCTTCACCATTGTTTCGGTTATCCCAAGGCAGCTCCATGAAAAACTGAGACACGATAATCTTCTGAAAACCCTCAATTTCCTCGCCAGTTGGATTCATTTCAATAGGCACCTCGGCTAGGCTGCATAAATGCCAAGATTCAGCAAAAGAAAGTCTGTCAAGGATCACCTTGCGTGCATGTTCACGCTCTCCGACACTTGCATCCAAACTCACAAGAACCTCAGCCAGCCCGGCAAGATCCCCAGATTCGGCAACAGCAAGTCTGTCGAGGATTACCTTGCAGGCATGTCCGCGCTCCCGAATACTCGTATTTGAAACGACCAGTCTCCTGGCCAGCCAGATGAGATCTCGAGATTCGGCAGAAGGAAGTTTGTCAAGGATCACCTTGCGAGCATGTCCGTGCTCCCCGGCACTTGCATCCAAACTCACAAGAACTTCAGCCAGCCCGGCAAGATCCCCAGATCGGGCAGAAGGAAGCCTGTCGAGAATCACCTTGCGGGTACGTTCACGCTCCTCAACACTCGCATCCAAAACCACCACTCCCCGAGCTAGCCAGACGACATCGCTAGATCGGGCAAAAGAAAGTCTGTCGAGAATCACCTTGCGGGCACGTCCACGCTCGTTACTTGTCGCCAAAGAAGAAGACAACACTTCAACATATTCAAGAATCCGAGATGAATCGACTTTGGCGAGACGATCGAGAAGCGATGTGATCGCACGTTTGTTAGAACTCCTCCACTGGACAGAAGTTGCGAGCAGATCGGTGTGTCGATGTGCAAGCTGCCCCCGGAGATCATTGATCCGCTGACGGTTCTTTTCATTCCAGTCTTCCGGATCAGTCTGCGTAGCCACCTCCAATACCAACTCTTCAAGTCGACGATTGACTACCTCTTGAGCCGAAGTGGGATGATCGGAGTGATACGACCACAGTTTATTAACGAGCTTGCTGCGTTTCTTGTGGGCTGCAATCGCCATTGGAACGACTTCTTTCCAGTCCTTGTCGAACCAAATGTGCGGCAGGAGTGCCTCAAAAGCCTTCGCTGCGGGGAGACTCGCGATATGTTCGGCTACCAAGTACTCCCATAGAGTGCGGTGAAGGAATCGGCGTTCAACCTGTGAACGATCGTAGCGACTTGAACGAGGGTACTGCTGTTTGGGTGCGACATGGTCGAGGGCCCGTTCAATGTTCGGCTGTGTGATCCTCGTCGTTGTGATTTTCTCTGGCCACAGGCTCAAGCCAGCAGGTGTCACAGCATCTCTCACACCATCCCATGCCCACTGGCGCAGAATCGCACGGCACTCAGCTTTCTCCACCTGGCTCTCGAATGTTCCCCAGCCACCTCTGAGGAGCAACTTGATGATCTTGTCGTAGAGCTCGTGTCGGCGGTGCGGCAGTTCCTTTTCTGGTTCCTGCTCGGTCAACATGCAATAGAACGTCAGCAGGAGCGGATTCGCTGCAGTCGCGCGAAGTTCCTGTCGGCATTCAAGCTGCCCAATCAAATGCTGAGCAGTAGATGGTTCCTCGGCGAACCATGCCCTCGTGTACCCGTGTACGTCCTCTGGGTATCGAAGCTCGGTAAGGGTGCCGATCCTAGTTCGCTGCTTGTTCTGTAGGCTGGTGCATGCACTATTCCAGGCTTCTGGGCGTGATGTTAGTACGATCCTCCGCCCTGATTCTTCCGTCAATTGGTGAAGCAAAGTCTGGGCGGCAGAGGTTGAGACACCTTCATCCAGAGAATCCGCCACCGCCAAAATCTTTGAGCCTTTGTGAAGGACGAAGCGACGGATCCTCTCTCGAGTTTCGCCAGGAAGCGCTGCTTCGACGAGTCTTTCGAAACCAACGCCTTCTTTCTTCACAGTTTCTGCCAGCGTGGTGAACACTGGGATTTCTACTAATGTCGGATCTATCCGCGGATCACGAAGTCGTTTTAATGCAGCTTCAGCTGCCTCCCTGGCAAAGCGAAGCGCAAGCCAAGTCTTTCCCGAACCGGGGCCGGCCAGCACTGCAAGCAGCCACACACCATCCAAGGCCTGGGCGGGAGACATGCGTGTCTCCTCTTCTTTAATCTCGAGCGACCGCTCGAGGCACGAAGGATGACGTCCCCTGGTCCACGGCGAATGATCCCAAAGTCTCACATGCTCTTCAAGGTAGGCGACCAACTCATGCCTATCGGCTACACCAAGCAATTCCTCGCGCAGCTGATTGATATTCGCGCGCGCCTCGTGTCGGCTCGCTTGAATCGCAGCCAGAATAAGACCACCGTCGTTCTTGAGCGCAGCACATAAGACGGCGTAGATCGCGCAAATTGCCCTTTCCGCGACAAGGTACTCGTCCTCGGTTCCCCAGTATTTGTCCTGAAATTTGACCTGTTCGAGAACACTCTCAGCGGCACGTGCGGAATCGAAGTCGAGCTCCGTGATCAGCTCGTCACGACATCCAGCTTGCTGGACCCACTCGATTGCCCACACCAATCCGCGATCTATAACATCCGGTGCAAAATGCGCATTTTCAGCCCACGCCTGGATCGACGTGCTAACTGTTTCCCGTAGTTGTCTCTCTGGGGATGTCCGCGACCATGCCTTTTCACACAGCTTCACCAATTGCTGAGCGGCCAGAACTCCGACCGGGCCAAGTGGCTGGGCCAGGGCGCTAACGGTGACGGTCGCGAGCGAGAGCACCAAATCATCACGCGTCGGTGTCCCCCCAAACCCCACCATTCAATACCCCCGTGCAGTACTTATCGGCGTTCAGCGTACCTGCAGATCACGCTACCTCAACATGCGAAGAACCCGACCACCTTTCGGCGGCCGGGCCCTTCAATCCTGTTCTGTGCGAAGCCCCTAAGGAGGAGCGACACTCATCTCAGAATCAGTTGTTGTTCGTCAGCTTCTCACGCAGGGCCGCGAGGGCCTCATCCGACGCGAGAGTGCCGGCGTTGTCCACGGGGGTGGAGTAGGAAGCCTGCTCCTCGACCGACGGGGCGGCCTCGGCGTCCTCTTCCTGAGCCTTGAGGACCTGAGCCTTGTGGGCCTCCCAACGAGCCTGGGCCTCAGCGTACTGAGCTTCCCAAGCCTCACGCTGAGCCTCGAAGCCTTCCATCCACTCCTGGGTTTCAGGATCGAAGCCCTCGGGGTACTTGTAGTTGCCGTTCTCGTCGTACTCGGCGGCCATGCCGTAGAGCGAGGGATCGAACTCTTCGGAGGTCGGATCCACGCCCTCGTTGGCCTGCTTGAGGGACA
>ERZ772956.1300-NODE-1300-length-17303-cov-4.685703_pt1 | contig 17303 bp, 13 predicted proteins | sample MGYA00580683_ERZ772956 | MGnify/ENA primary metagenome ERZ772956 (study PRJEB29015, sample SAMEA2738077) | human oral metagenome | biome: human oral; feature: human-associated habitat; material: saliva | place: China | collected 2212 ... | reverse complement strand
CATCGAGAACATCCAGAACTCCGGCAAGAGCGGCGACATGCTGGTCAAGCTGCTGTTCAACTACCGCGTTCACTACCAGGAGGAGGGTTTCAGCATGTACGACCCAACGGCCGTGGCCTACCTGCTGGCTCCTCAGATGTTCGAGACCAAAGACGTGTTTGTGGACGTCGAATGCGCTGGAGGCTTAACCACTGGCTGTACCGTCGTTGACCTGGCCGGATACCTTGGCGAGAAACCCAATGCAACTGTATGCGTTGGCGTTGACCAAAAGGCATTCCGCACTTGGTTTGTCCACCAGATCCAAAAGTGCAACGTCCTCGACGGTTCCGCCCTTGCAGCTGAAGGCGTGCTGTTGGACTAAGGTGCCGTTACACCAACTTGCCGCCGGGATAGGGCGCTGCACCAAAACTCGCAAGAAAAGAGCCTCTTCTCGTCATGAGAAGAGGCTTTGTTGTGCATAGAAGTGCTGGTAAATGGACCTTCTCGATAAATTCCACGCCGAATATTAGAGCTCTTTGTAGACAGGGAACCACTTGAGTGCGTCAACTGCCTCTTTTGCATTGGCGATTGGCTCGCGGTTCAAGCCCTGTTTGAGGGCTTCTTCTGCAACGCCAACAGCAATACGCTCGGAGAACTCGGTAATCTTGGAGACAGGAGGAAGAATTGCAGCTCCAGGCTTTGTGGTGTCGACAATTCCGCCAAGCGAGTGGGCTGCCAGGGAAATCATCTGGTCTGTGAGTAGGCGAGCCTTTGATGCAAGAACACCCAAGCCAAGGCCAGGGTAGATGAGAGCGTTGTTGGCCTGACCAATCTGGTAGGTTACGCCGTTCAGCTCCACGTCATCGGATGGAATGCCGCAGGCCACAAGTGCGCGACCGTCGGTCCAGGTTAGCAGGTCCTGGGCGGTTGCCTCCGCAAGCTTAGTTGGGTTGGACAGAGGGAAGACCATTGGACGCTCACAATGAGCTGCCATTTCTCGGATAATCTCCTCGGTGAAGGCACCGTGAACAGTAGAGGTACCAACCATGATTGTTGGGTGGACCGTCTTCACAACCGCTGCCAGGTTAGTGAGCTCATCAGCGTTTGCAAACTCAGAACGCTTACGAGCAAAAGGCTTCTGCTGTGGAGTGAGGTTGTTCATGTCATCAAAGAGCAGACCCTGGCGATCTACCAGGTAGAAGCGCTTGCGAGCCTCTTCACGATCCATTCCCTGGTCCACAAACTCCTGCAGCACACGCTCAGCAATGCCGCAACCAGCGGTTCCTGCACCAAAGCAGAGATATACCTGGTCGACGAGTTTCTCGCCAGAAATGTTGAGGCCACCGAGGATGCCTGCGAGGGTGACAATGCCAGTGCCCTCGACGTCATCGTTAAAGACGGGGTAGGTGTTCTTGTAGCGGTCCAGGATTGCAGCGGCATGCGAGCGGCCGAAGTCCTCGAAGTGCAGGTAGAGGTTAGGGAAGAGCTTCTCGACGGTAGTCACAAAGTTGTCAATGAAGGCGTTGTAGCGGTCCTCATCGACGCGCTTGTGGCGCTCGCCCAGGTACAGTGGGTCATCGAGCAGTTCTTGGCGGTTGGTACCGGCGTCGACAACAACAGGCATGATGCGGTTTGGATCAACGCCAGCTGCGGCGGTGTAGACCATGAGCTTACCGACAGAAATCTCAACGCCGTTAGTGCCCCAGTCGCCGATGCCCAAAATGGCTTCTGCATCGGTGACAACAATCAGGTCAATGTCTCTACCTGCGGCTGCGTTCTTTAGCGAGGTCTCTAGGTCCTCAGGACGATCGGCAGACAGGAAGCATGCGTACTGCGAGTCAACGTAGCGCTGGGAGTACTGCTCAATGTCAGGCGCAATGGTTGGATCGTAGACGATAGGCATGAACTCTTCGACATGCTTAGAGAACAGGTTATAGAACAGCGTACGGTTTTCGGAGAAAAGCCTCATCAGATAGTGACGCTTAGTCTCGAGGTCAGGGTACTGCTGGAAGAGTACGTATGTCTGCTCTGCCTGCTCCTCGATGGTCTGGATGTTTGGAGGAAGAAGTCCTACCAGGCCATATTTTTGGCGCTCCTCCTGCGTAAAAGCGGTTCCCTTGTTCAAAAACGGATCATTCAGTAGTTCAAAACCTGTCTTCATAACAACTCCCAAGTGCATTGTATTTCCAGGTGCATTGACTGATAAAATGCAACTTTCAGTGAAACATCAATGGTGTCTGTGCAGACTCTTAGAGATAACAATACTCATTTCATATTACGTTTTCTTGGGAAATTGATGAATTTACATCTCGGCAAAGGTAAACGGCCTGAAATTGCGGGACAAAACAACACTGGGATCGTACTTATTGCAGAACAAAACCTCATCGGGGTGGTACAAATTGCAGCCAACTGCGGTTTTGCTGAGCGCTTGTCATGCAAGTGGTAAAAAATGCGTTTAGTTGGAATATGCAGCAGCGGTTGATTTTTATGCAAGCCATTTAACTGCGGTTTTGTTACGGATAAAAATAGCAAAATCTGGACACTTTTTGCTACCTGCGCAAATGCAAGTCAGGAATTTCCGTGATTGCGATTTGACTTCCAACTAAACGGATTTTTTACCCAAAAGAGGGGTCTAATTTTGGTGAGTCAAATTGTTGATACAAAACTCCGTATAAACAAGGTGGAATATGCAATTTTCTCGGGTGATTGGATGTTGCTCGGTCAATTGGATAGTGGTCAGCCCTCAAAGCGACGTTATTTCACTACAACAGCGCCTTCGGGAAGTGTGATATCCGCATCAGTTGCAATTAAAAGGTTGTTACCTGGTGTTTTGGGAGTATCGGGCCACTCGGGCACATACGCGACGTGCGCAAACTCCTGCGAAAAGACGTTTGCCACCTGGGGAAGTAGCGCAGAACCGCGTCCCTCAAGCGGACAGCGAACATCGGCCAGATACACCCCGCCATCTGCAAGTTTTTCTTTAACCACTTGTGCACCGGCTGGAGTTCCCAGAGGTCCAAGCGACTTCCGACCAGCAAAAACCTCGTTTACCAGCACGTCAATACTGCCGGCTTCTGCGTCTTGCAACACCTTCCACGCATCATCTTCGATGACTCGCAGCTCGCTTGAAGCTGCAGCTAGAGCCTCGTCCAAAAAGAAATGCTCGTGCGCAAGCGAGACTATCTTCGGATCAATCTCAATCGCGTCAATTACGCCACCGCTCATGTGCGTAGCCAGGTGTTTTGGCAGCGAGAAACCTCCGCCGCCCATGACTACAACGTGACCCCGAGCAGACACCTGCTGGATGATCTTCGCCATCATGCGGTGATAGTGGACGCAGAGCTCAAAACGCAGCTCAGGCGCAATGTAGCTCACAGACTGGAAGGTGCCATTAACGTTGAGCAGCCTAATGGGCGTACCGTCGGCGTCCTCGGAGTCAAAAATCATCGTGAGGCCAAATTTTGTACGCGTCACAAAAACGCCTCGAGCGCGCAGAATTAACAGAAATAGCTGGTAAATGCCAATAACGGCAAGACCCGCTACGGTTGACCAGATAAAAAATGTCCAAAAATCATGTAAGACCATGTTAATTCCTTGTTAGTAAGGTTTCCCTCGGTTATACTAGCCGATACGGCGTTTTTTCTGAACGCTTTTACAGGAAAAGATTTTCTGGGGGTTTATATGATTTTAGGACTTGGTATTCCTGAGCTTCTGATTATTGTTGTTGCTGTTATGGTCATTTTTGGACCTAAGAACCTTCCAAAGCTCGGCAAGGCTGTCGGCGAGACCGTCAAGAGCGTTCGTGAGGGCATGGAGTCTGAGACCAAGGAAGAAGCCAAGGAGCCAGAGGCTGAGCTCGTTGAGGACGCAGATTCCAAAAAGGCTGAGTAGCCCCATCTCACACGTATAGACCGACTGACCCATCAACAGAAAGAACACGATGGACACTACTAAAGAGATTGTACTTACTCCAGAAGGCCGTCAGAAGCTTGTCGATGAGCTGGCTTATCGTGAGGGCGAGAAACACGACGAGATTGTTGAGCGCATCAAAGAGGCTCGTGGTTTTGGTGACCTTTCTGAGAACTCCGAGTATGACGCTGCAAAAGAAGAGCAGTCTCACAACGAGTCTCGCATCAATGAGATTCGTCAGATTCTCTCTGTCGCAAAGGTTGTCGAGGGCGGCAGCAAGCGCAACGTCACCGTTGCAATCGGCACAACCGTCGAGCTTGCTGATGCAAAAGGTAAGACAACTAAATATGTAATTGTTGGTACTACTGAGACTAACTCCCTTGAGCACAAGATCTCTAACGAGTCCCCAGCTGGCGAGGCTCTTATTGGTCATAAGAAGGGCGACGAGGTTGAGTTCACCACGCCAAACGGCAAGGTGAAGAAGTACACCATTACCTCTATTACTCGCTAGACTGGCACAAAAGATTTTGGTCGCCCCGTGTCCGTCTGGCGCGGGGCGTTTTTACGTGGAGGATACATGTCCGAAGTAGAGAACAACATCGCTGGTAGCTCGGCCGCCGCTGACGCAACCGCCGCCGAGAATGTCGACGCAACCGAGGTCACCTCAGAGGCTTCCATCAACGACGAGCGTGCTCAGCGCCGCGTCCGTCGTCAGGCACTGCTTGACGCCGGCATTGACCCATACCCAATCAAGTCCACCGTCACCGCTCACGTCGCTGAGCTGGAGGAGCGCTATGCTGACCTCGAAGACGGCCAGACTGGCGAGGAAGTCTATTCCGTGGCCGGCCGCGTCCGTGCCATCCGCAACCAGGGCAAGATCGCGTTTGTCGTGGTAGAGGACTACACCGGCCAGATTCAGCTTTTCTGTCGCATCAACAACCTTGACGAGAAGAACTGGGAGCTCCTGGGTCTTCTCGACCTTGGCGACATCATCGGCGCAACCGGCGCTATCATGCGTACGCGCCGCGGCCAGCTTTCCCTGGCAGTTACCTCACTGGAGGTTCTCTCTAAGTCGCTGCGTCCTCTGCCTGAGAAGTTCCACGGCCTCACCGACCGTGAGGTCCGTTATCGCCAGCGCTACGTTGACCTCATCATGAACCCCGAGGTCCGCGACGTATTCCGCAAGCGTTCTCAGATCATCTCCATCATCCGCCAGTTCATGGAGGCGGACGGCTACATGGAGGTTGAGACCCCTGTTCTCCAGGAGATTCTTGGCGGCGCAAACGCAAAGCCGTTCATCACGCACTACAACGCGCTGAACACCGAGAACTACCTGCGCATTGCAACCGAGCTTCCACTGAAGCGCCTGCTTGTTGGCGGTCTTGAGCGCGTCTACGAGCTTGGTCGTCAGTTCAGAAATGAGGGCACCGACCTCACGCACAACCCAGAGTTCACCTCTATGGAGGCATACGCCGCCTACTCTGACCTGGCCGGCATGCGCGAGCTGTCCCAGAATCTCTTCCAGGAGATTGCCCGCAAGGCTTGCGGCTGCGAGGAGGGCCACGAGGTCATCACCTACCAGGGTACCGAGGTTAACCTTTCCGGCAACTGGCGCGTCGCGTCCCTGGCAGAGATTGCGTCCGAGGTCACCGGCGAGGAGCTCTCCATTGACACCCCTGTCGAGAAACTCCGTGCAGTCCTGGACCGCTATGAGATTGAGTGGAACCCAGAGTGGCAGGCCGGCAAGCTGTTGTTTGAGATCTACGACGAGCTTGGCGAGAAGAGCATCGTAAACCCAACCTTTGTCTGCGATTATCCTGCAGAGGTTTCTCCGCTCACCAAGCGTAAAGCAGACGATCCTCGTCTGACCGACCGCTTTGAGCTCATTATCTGCGGCGCAGAGTACGCAAACGCATATTCCGAGCTCAACGACCCCGTTGACCAGGAGGAGCGCTTTGCTGCCCAGATGGAGGCTAAGCGTCAGGGTGACGAGGAGGCCATGGAGTACGATTACGACTTCATCCGTGCACTTGAGTACGGCATGCCACCAGCGGGCGGCATTGGCTATGGCATCGACCGCATGATGATGCTTTTCTGCGATCAACCTTCTATCCGCGACGTCCTTCTCTTCCCACAGCTCAAGCCTGAGAAGCGCTAAGAGTTTGAGCGCACTGCGGATTCAACGCCCGCGACATACCCACAATAAGACTTGAAAGCTTGTGACATGCCTGTCTTAAAATCCTTCGTATTCACACGATAGTCACATCAATTAAAGCCGGTACCTGCACTTTTGCGGGTACCGGTTTCTTGTGATTGTGGGTTTAACCTTTTGGGTACATACCTATCCAAATCAAGAGAGTTTTGAGAGGTTTCAGCACATGTTTGATAAATTCACTGACAGAGCGCGTAAAGTCATGAGCTTGGCTCAGGACGAGGCTCGCGGTCTTGGCCAGATGTATGTTGGTACCGAGCACCTGCTACTTGCTCTCATCAAAGAGGGGGAGGGCATTGCTGCTCAGGCTTTGGCTAAGCTAGAGGTCTCGTATGACGAGGCTCTGGCAACCGTAAAAGAGCTCACCACGGGCGCAGGAGATCCTATTCCTGGCGGCCACATTCCGTTTACTCCTCGCGCAAAACGCGTGCTAGAGGACGCGTACAGAGAAACCATGACCCACGGTCAGAGCTATATTGCAACAGAACACCTGCTCTTGGGCATTGTGTCCGAGGGTAATGGTCGCGCTATGGATGCCCTGCGTACTATGGGTGTCTCGGGCGACGCCGTAAGAAACGCCGTTGATGAGCTGGTTGCCCAGACTCCAGAAGATGCACCTGCTGGTCCTCGTATGGCAGAACCTCGTATTGAGGGCGGCATCTTTGGTATGCCTGTTGGCGCTGGTCAGATGCGCCCTAATGCAAATGACGACGCTTCCATGCTGGAGCAGTTTGGCCGCAACCTTACTAAGCTTGCCGCAGATAAAAAGCTTGACCCTGTCATTGGTCGTGACCGCGAGATTGAGCGTGTCATGCAAGTTCTTGCGCGCCGTCAGAAAAACAACCCACTTATCCTGGGAGATCCTGGCGTTGGTAAGACTGCCATTGTTGAGGGCTTGGCTCAGCTCATTGCATCCGGCAACGTCCCTGACATTCTGCGCGGAAAGCAGGTTTGGACGCTTGACCTGGCAAGTCTGGTAGCAGGATCCAAGTATCGCGGTGAGTTTGAGGACCGCATGAAGAAGGTTGTTGCTGAGCTGGAGAAATCCAAGAACGACATCCTCTTCATTGATGAGATTCACACCGTCATTGGCGCAGGTTCCGCAGAGGGCTCCATCGACGCCGCGTCCATCTTGAAGCCACCGCTGTCTCGTGGAGAAATCCAGGTCATCGGTGCAACTACGGCAGAAGAGTATCGTAAACATGTCGAGAAGGACGCTGCATTTGAGAGGCGTTTCCAGCCTGTCAACATCGGCGAGCCAAACAACGACGACACCATTTCTATCATCCACGGTCTTCAGGACCGCTATGAGAAGCACCATCACGTCCACTACACCGAGGCTGCTATCAAGGCTGCCGTTGTGCTTTCGAGCCGCTACATCCAGGATCGCTTCCTGCCAGATAAGGCAATTGACGTCCTCGATGAGGCTGGTGCTCGCGCTCGCATCCACAAGATGAGTCTTCCACCAGAGATTGCCCAGGTAGACGCAGACCTTCTCCGCGTTCGTACCCAGAAATCCGAGGCAGCAAGTGCTCAAGAGTTTGAGCAGGCAGCTCGTCTGCGCGACCAGGAGAAATCTCTGGTAGCAGAGAGGGATCGCCTAGAAACTGAGTGGCGCGAGCAGCTGGACAAGAACATTGTTACCGTTGACGAGGACGACATTGCAAAGGTTGTCTCTGGCATCACCGGCGTTCCTGTCTCTAACCTCACCGAGACTGAGGCTTCAAGGCTGCTTCGTACAGAAGACATCCTTCACCAGCGTGTTGTTGGTCAGGACGAGGCTGTTGTTAAGGTTGCAAAGGCAATCCGCAGAAGCCGTAGTCCTCTCAAAGACCCTAAGCGCCCTGGCGGCTCCTTTATCTTCCTAGGCCCTTCCGGTGTAGGTAAGACTGAGCTTGCAAAAGCCCTGGCAGAGTTCTTGTTTGGCTCCGAAGACGCCCTGCTATCTTACGATATGTCCGAGTACATGGAGCGTCACACCGTAGCTAAGCTGGTTGGCGCACCTCCAGGATACGTGGGTTACGATGAGGGCGGAGAGCTCACTAAGGCTGTTCGTAGGCGTCCATACTCTGTTCTGCTCTTTGACGAGATTGAGAAGGCTCATCCAGACGTCTTCAACATCTTGCTACAGATTCTGGACGAGGGTCGCTTGACTGACGGCCAAGGTCGCCACGTGGACTTCTCCAATACGGTTGTCATCATGACATCCAACATTGGTGCTCGCGAGATTGCCCGCACCAATACTATGGGCTTCTCGTCAGAAGGCTCTAAGGGACTCTCCGACAAAGAGATTACCAGCCGTGTTATGTCCGAGCTCAAGCGTGGATTCCGCCCAGAGTTCTTGAACCGCGTGGACGAGATTGTTGTCTTCAAGTCGCTCTCTACCGAGCAGCTTCGTGGCATTGTTGACCTCATGGTTCTTGAGCTGCGTGATCGCCTGATTGCCAACGGCATGTCCATTGAGCTCACCGAGGCTGCAAAGGATCTGATTGCCAAAGACGGAACCGATCCTGTCTACGGCGCTCGTCCGCTGCGCCGCACCATTCAGTCGATGATTGAAGACCCGCTGTCTGAGGAGCTTCTCTCTGGCCAGTGGACCGCAGGCGACATTGTTGCTGTTGATGTTGATGCTGAGGGTAAAAAGCTTGTGTTCACCAAGACCACGGGCGTCATCCCTGAGCCTCGCAAGAAAGAGACAATGGCGCAGCTTGACCAGATGGATGTCAGCATGGGACCATCCTCGCTGCCACAGGGTAGCGCAGGCGGCTCGTCCGACCTGATGTCTTCTGCCGAGTAAGTTAGCTCTGACCCGAGGTTCTGCCTCGGGTCTTTTTGTATCGCAGCTAAACGCACAGTTCTCTTGGCGAGAAACCCGTCTTCTCCAAACCGTCACTACACGCGCCGGCAACAAAACCGTATACTTGAAATGTTGAAACAAACTGAAGCCGCAAACGCACAAGAACGCAGAACGCAGCCTTTAAGCTGCAAGTAATTGAGGGAGAGCCATGGAGCCAACGCAACTTGATCCAAGTGCACTAGAAAATGAGGACCGTATTGCTACAGCTCTGAAGATGACTGCCCCTGGCACAGCGCTTCGCGTTGCACTGGATATGATTATCGCTGGTCGCCTGGGTGCTCTCATTTGCGTGGGAGATACAGAAAACGTCCTTGCTGCGGGCGGAGATGGTTTCAAACTTGATGTTTCCTTCACGGCAAACCGACTGTTTGAGCTTTGCAAGATGGATGGCGCCGTGGTGGTTGACAAAGACCTCACCAGAATTCTGCGCGCCAATTTCCACCTTAATCCTGATGCAACGCTTCCAACTGCAGAGACAGGCACTCGTCACCGTACTGCTGCTCGCATGAGCTTGCTTACCAGGGCAATTGTGATTGCTGTGTCTTCTCGTCGGTCGTTGATTACCGTCTACGTTGATGGTCACGTTATTCCGCTGAAGTCAGTACCAGCCATTATGTCTACCGTCAACCAGCTTTCGGTTGCTATGCAAAATACACGCCAGCAGCTTGATCGTGCACTTTTACGCCTAACCGCGCTTGAGCTTGATAACTACGTCACTCTGGGTGATGTAGCAGGTATTTTCTACCTGTTTGAGGTTCTTTTGAGTGCCGCTGATCAGCTTGATTCTTGTCTTTTGGAGCTAGGTAGCGAGGGAAAAACCACCGCAATGCAGCGTGAGGAATATTTGGGCGGCATCGACGAGGCCTATAACCTGATGATTCGCGATTACGCTGTAGATTCTTCCGCTGAAGAGGCGCGTGCCATTCGCCGCCGCTTCCACGAGACGGCAAACACGGAGCTTCGCTCCCCAGAAAGTGTTGGCCAGATTCTTGGTTACTCCGATGGCCGCGGAGAAGATGCGTCCATGGAGCCTCTGGGCCTGCGCACGCTTTCCCGCGTTCACGTGGTCAACGATGAGATTGCGGCCAGAATTGTCGACGCCTATGACAACCTGCAACAGCTGCTTCACGTTGCAGAAAACGATACGTCCAGCCTTAAATCTCTTGGTGTCGAGAACCCCGGCGCACTTGCTAACAGTCTCCGCAGAATGTGGGGTAAGTCAGAATAATGGCTGCAAGCAGCACCTGCGCAAAGGTCGTGTCAAAGCCACGTCCTTCTCGCCTCATAACTCATGGAGCAAAAGCCGATACCGTGGCCGTTATTGTGGCTGGCGGCATTGGCGAGCGCTTTGGATATCCTGACGGTAAGCAGTTTATTTCTGTTTGCGGTCTTCCGTTAATGAGCTGGTCAATCCTTGCGTTTGATCATGCGCCAAGCGTGGCTTATATTGTGATTGCTTGTTCTGACGAGAAACGCGCTGCAGTTCAAGAGGGTGTTGTGGGCAAGCTTGTACTCCACAAGCCCGTTCATTTTGCAACGTCTGGTGCTACTAGACAGGAATCGGTTTACAACGCGCTCCAGGTAGTGCCTGCTGGATATGATTTTGTTTCTGTTCATGACGCGGTTCGTCCACTCATTGAGGTAGAGACCATTGAGCAGGTCATTGGTACAGTTCGCAAGTCGCCTAAGATTGCGGGAGCAATTTTGGCTCACCGCGCAACTGATACGCTGAAGCGCGTAGATGGTGCAACCATTGTAGATACGCCTGACCGCTCAACGTTTTGGGCCGCTCAGACCCCTCAGGTGTTCAAGACGCGTACGCTTCTTGAAGCTCATGAGGTGGCTCGACAAGAGGGTTATCAGGGAACTGATGACTCGTCGTTAGTTGAGCGACTTGGTCTTACGGTGCTGTGCGTTGAGTCGCAACGAGAAAACGTGAAGGTCACGTACCCGTCTGACCTTGCAATTGTTGAGGCTACGCTCAGCCGTCGCCTGGTAGAAGGCGCAACCGGAAGTGGGGCTGTAGAGTGAGCATGCCAGAGCTTAAAATTGGCCACGGATACGATGTTCATCGCCTGGTAGAGGGAAGAGATCTTATCTTAGGTGGTATCAAAATTGAGCACACCAAAGGTCTTCTCGGCCACTCCGATGCTGATGTTTTGACTCATGCGCTTATAGATGCCCTGTTAGGAGCTATGCGCGCCGGCGACATCGGCCAGCTTTTTCCTGATACAGACCCTGCTTATGAGGGCGCTGATTCTATGGTGCTTCTGTCCCATGTTATGCAGCTTGTTCGTAATGAGGGCTTTGAGCTTCTGGACTGCGATTGTACCGTTGCAGCTCAGGCGCCTAAGTTGCTCCCTCATCGCGATGCTATGAGAAACCGCATGGCGGAGGTCATGGGTGTTTCGCCAGATAAAGTTGGTATAAAAGCAACCACTACCGAAGGCCTTGGCTTTGTGGGCACTCAAGAAGGTATTGCTGCCTGGGCAGTTGTACTGCTGGGACGCACCGCGCAATAAATTACAGCTCTACGATATGGTCGGCTGCTTCCACCACTTTAGGGTCATGAGATATGAGAAGTATTATGTGGTCTTGTTTGACCTTCTTCAGAAGATCAAGAAGGACGTCAACACTGTTCTGATCTAATGCAGAGGTTGGCTCGTCAAGCAACATAACACTTGGGTTCATAAGCATCATGCGGATAATTGCAATCTTTTGCTTTTCTCCACCAGAGATAGCAGAGCTCCGTTCACCAAGGCGAACATCAAGATTTTGATCGTCACCAAGCAGCAATTTTTCCAGATTGAACAGCTTGATATAACTGATTATCTCTTCATCTGATGGTTGGTTTTTGCAGAGTAGAGTCAGATTATTTCTTACTGTATCGTCAACAATGCTTGGCTCTTGTTCGGTAAATCCAAGAGTATTTTTTCGAAGTTCATACTGATTAATTTGAGCTAGCAAGTCTTCATTTATAGCAATATTGCCCGATAGGTGAGAAGACCACTCTCCGTTAATGAGCTTCAGAAATGTTGATTTGCCTGTACCGTTTCCACCGGTAATGGCGTATATATTTCCTTTTGCAAAACTGCAAGACAAGTTGTTCATCAGCACTTTATTTGTATGTGGATAAGAGAAAGATACATTTGTGCAGGTAATTTGATTGACATTCTCTGATGGAATGATGTTACCAACGGATTCTTGAGGTAAATCAAGAATCTGCTCAATTCTATTAAGACTTACCGTAATGCTCTGATAAGCCATGCCAAATTCCATAAGAAGCGTAATAGAGCCTAAAAGCGATACAAAATAGCTTGAAATGGTTGCAATATAGCCAGGCTGCAGTGCTCCAAGGAAAATTTGATATGCACAGGTAATAAAGACGATGGCCTGGAATACGGCAATTACAGCATTGTTTAATTCCTGTACGCCAAATTCCAGTTTGTACTGCTCATGAATAGCACTACGAAGTTTTTGATTAACGGCATAGTGCTGATTAAAGAAACGCTCAAAGAGAGAATGACGCCTGATAAAATCTACGTCAGTAAATTGCGAGAGCTCAATAGATCCATATTGTGATCTCAGTTCTTTGGATTCTCTGTATCTTTTATAGGCCGCAGCTTGGATTTGCTTATAGATAATAAAACTCACCAACAACAGAACAACTGTTACAAGAGCAGTTAATGGGTTCAAATATAAAATAATCGCAAGTGTGCCTAAGACAGAGACCATAGTTGTTGCAAAGCTCACACATTGTGTAAGTATAAATATTGAAACGTCATTAGCGTCGTTATTTACTGTCTGGCGGTAATGTCCAGAATCATATGACGAGAAAAACGATGAATCTGCATGTTGAATCTTATCAATCAGCTGTCGCTCAATAGTAAACGCAGAATCAATTTGTAACTGACAAAAGCGTGTTTTAGCAAGATAGGAACAGCCGGCAATGAGGATTCCTAGTGCGGCAACTACGGCGCAATAGAAAAGTATCTCGCTCCAAGTTGTTCCTGAAATAAAAAGATTAATTACAAATCCAACAAGAAGCGGTTGGATTACCGTAAGCGCTGTGACAAAGAATGACAGAAAGAGAAAAATCGCAAGACTGCCTTTATCCGGAATGGTAGATATACAGTAGCGGATAATGTTAAAAAACTTACTCATTCAAATCACCTTCTGAAGTTGGTAAGAGCAAGATTTCTTCTGTCTTTTAGTTTCTTGTAGTTTTAATTCAAATATATATTTCTTAAATTTTTATTCATCAAGTTTAATAAAACAAAAAACAATCCAGTACTAATCCGTGAACGGTAACAAAAATGAAACTTGATTAGTACGGTATGGAACTTAAAGGTTTTCTATAAACCGTTTATACTTACACCAATACACAATGGTTGCGAGGAGTATGCATGCTTGTCTATAACACTCAGACGCATAAAAAAGAAGAGTTCAAGCCAATCGACGAGGGCAAAATCCGCATGTACGTGTGCGGTCCTACGGTTTACGATCAGATTCACATCGGAAACGCCCGTACCTTCCTCTCGTTTGACGTTATTCGCCGTTATCTGATGCATAAAGGCTTTGAGGTCACCTTCGCTCAGAACCTGACTGACGTTGATGACAAAATTATTCAGCGTGCCATTGAGCAGGGAAGGACTGCTCAAGAGGTTTCTGAAGAGTTTTCTCAGGCGTTTATCGAGCAGATGCACCGCTTCAATATTCTAGATCCGGATATTCGTCCGCGCGCAACGCACGAGATTGAAGCCATGCTACAGATGATTCAATCTTTGATTGAACAGGGCTATGCTTACGCGGTGCCTTCGGGCGACGTGTACTTCTCGGTCCGTTCTGACCACGGCTATGGCGTGCTTTCTGGTCGAGATCTTGATCAGCTTCGTGCAGGTGAACGTGTTGAGGTTAATGACGAGAAACGCGATCCATTTGACTTTGCACTCTGGAAAGCTGCAAAGCCTGGTGAGCCTAGCTGGCCAAGCCCTTGGGGAGAAGGTCGTCCAGGTTGGCACAGTGAGTGCTGCGCCATGATTCATCGCTACCTGGGCACTCCAATTGACATTCACGGCGGTGGTTCTGACCTGGTATTCCCTCATCATGAGAATGAGACTGCGCAGGCATCTTGCGCCTGGCACGCTCCTCTCGCCAATTATTGGATGCACACCGGAATGCTTCGCGTTGATGGCGAGAAGATGTCCAAGTCTTTGGGCAACTTCTACACACTCAAGGAAGTTTTGGATAAGTATCCTGCAGATGCAGTAAGACTTTTGATGCTTCAGACGCACTATCGTGCACCACTTGATTTCTCGTTTGAGCGTCTTGAGGGCACCGTTGGTACGCTTGAGCGCATGAAGACCTGCGTTGCAAATCTCCGCTGGGCTTTCAAGCAGTCTTCTGCTCAGCACGAACTTTCCGACGCTGATAGTACGCTTGCTGAGGCAATTAACACAGCTCAGAGCGAGTTTGACGCTCAGATGGATGATGATTTCAACACCGCAGGAGCACTCGCTGCTATCTTTGCTCTGGTAACTGCTGCAAATTCCTATCTTGCAGAGGTTGGTCAGAACGTTGGCGCAAGTCCTGTTCTCCGTGCAGCAGATATGTTGTGCGAGCTCACGGGAGCTTTGGGAATTGATTTGACTCAGGCGGCATCTACCTCTGATTTACCAGAGGAGCTTGTGACGCTTGCATCCCAGGTAGCAGGTTATGAGGGCACGTCAGCCGATGAGGCTGCAGAGGCTTTGCTTGCTGCTCGTCAGGAGGCTCGCTCTCAGAAAAACTGGGCAGTTGCTGATCAAATTAGAGACGGCATTGCCGAGCTTGGACTTTTGATTGAAGATACCGCCGCTGGCGCTCGACTTAAGCGTAAGGCAGACTAACTATGGCAAGAAATCAGCGTTCTACCTCTAAAAACACTCGCTCCGAGGGCGCTGCAGGCCGCGGTGGCTCCACTGGTCGCGGTGGGGCTGCAGGTCGCAGTACTTCCAGTCGCGGGGGAGCTGCAGGTCGCGGCTCCAAGAAGGCTGCCGACTGGGGCGGTTATTTCGGCGCCAAGAATGGCCAGGGCCCAAAAGGTGGTCGCTCTGCACAGAGCGGTCGCGAAACTCAGGGCACCCGCGGTCAACGAGGTGCTGGTGCTGGACGTCCCGGTAACAAGAAGCCTGCAACCGATCTTATCGAGGGTCGTCGCGCAGTAGCAGAGGCGCTGACCGTTGGTATTCCTTTGAAGAATGCGCTGGTACAAGCCGCAAGCGGGCAGAAGGACCAAGAGATTGAGGCGCTTGCACGTCAGCTTGAGCAGGAGGGTATTCCTGTCGAGCGTGTTGCAAAGCCCGTGCTTGACTCACTTTCAAGTCATGGCGCTCACCAGGGCGTTATTGTCCGTACGCAGCCGTTTGCCTACGCTGACCTCTCTGAAATCATTCAGCGCGCTGGTTCCGAAAACGCTCTTGTTGTGGTCTTGGATCACGTCACTGACGAGGGAAACTTTGGGGCAATCGTAAGAAGCGCCGAGGTGGTTGGCGCAGCCGGCGTTGTTATTGCAAACGCTCGCGCCGCACGAGTCGGCGTTGGAGCATACAAGACGTCCGCAGGAGCTGTGCTTCACCTGCCAATCGCACAGGTTTCTAATCTGCCGCACGCTCTTGAAGAGCTCAAAAACGCAGGTTTTTGGACATGTGGCTCTACCGAGCATGCCACTCAGTCCGTGTGGGAGGCTCCTATGGGAGGTCGCCTTGCACTTGTCATGGGCTCTGAAGGTTCAGGAATTTCTCGCCTTATGCTCGAGAAGTGCGATTTTACGTGCAAACTTCCTCAGTTTGGCCAGGTAGAGTCCCTGAACGTTGCTCAAGCAACGACGGTCATGTGCTACGAGTGGCTCCGTAGGACTCAGGAAGCGTAAGCTCAGGAAGCGTAAGGTATGGCTCAGAAGAAATCGCTGCTTGTGGTCGATGGCTATAACGTCATGCTGGCAACCCCTCGCTATGAGGCGCTACTGGATGAACGCGGCTCTTCTGCACAAGAAACCGCTGCTGAGAGAGCCTATCACCTCAACACCGATCCCTTTTATCGCGCCCGACTTGCGCTCATTTCTGACGTTGCCACGTTTGCGCAGGGCACCTACGAGGCCGTTATTGTGTTTGACGGAAAGGGAAACGTAAATGACGAGCGCCCGGAGCGCAGTCACGCTGGCGTGCAGTTGGTCTTCTCCGAGACAGGGGAGTCCGCAGACAGCGTTATTGAGCGCCTGGTCACGGACGCGCGAGAAGTTGGTCGCAAGGTATTTCTGGTCACGTCGGATAGGGACATTCGCGCCACGGCCGGCTTTGGTCCCGGCGAGGTTACGCGCATTGCCAGCGCAGCGCTGGTCCACGAGATTTCCCAGGCAGATAACATTGTCGAAGAGATGCGTCGCGATCAGGTCAGCACGCGCATGACGCTTGAAGACCGCATTTCTCCAGAACAGCGCGAGAAACTCTGGAAGCTGCTGGGCAGATAGGTAGCCAGGTCAGCGTCTCACGCACTCAACATGCCAATTTGACTGACGTGCCTGATTTTCTCGCCAAGTCTGAGCAATTTGCCAGAAAAGCACACCAAGTCTGAGCTATTTGCCGGTTTTTCTCGCCAAGTCTGAGCTGTTTTACTCAGACATGATGTACTTTTCAGGCTGGCCAGACTTGATGGGCAGTACATTAACACCAAGTTTGTCCTTTCAGAAGAGAAGCACTCCTAAACGCCGTATCGTGCAGTTTGTGGAGAAAAATTTCTCGAAAATTGAGACTAGACCAAAGTCAGAAAAGTCTATAGAATATCCTCTGCGCTTGATGCCGCTATAGCTCAGCTGGTAGAGCAACTGACTTGTAATCAGTAGGTCCCGGGTTCGAAGCCTGGTGGCGGCACCACTTGAATTTTCAGCCAGGCATTGCCTGGCTTTTTTCATGCCAATTTTTTCTCGTGGAACTTTGCAAGTGAATGTCCGTACGAATATATAGAAACAGAATCAACGGAAACGAATTATCGTAAGCAGGTTCAAACAGCCACTGCAGACGGTCGTGTGCGCTTACAAAAATTTGCCGAGAAATTTGTCGAGAAAATCGCTTTGATTTGTGGAAAAAATTTGATAAGATACGCCCGGGTGGGTGGATTACGTTGACAAGATTTTTATTCAATCGTAATATTTTCCCGCTTACGAGGTAATACAGAAGTTCAACTAGACTTTCTGCGTACGTTAAACTGCAAGGTACAGCGCACCAATTACTTCAAGAGTGCTTGAAAACGGCATTTGGGGATATGGCACAGCGGCAACTGCGGCGGACTGTAAATCCGCTCCCTCTGGGT